>Ga0078972_1017880_pt1 | contig 10027 bp, 14 predicted proteins | sample YelNatPaOPGAMG01_FD_67568 | JGI IMG/M metagenome (GOLD analysis project Ga0078972, IMG submission 67568) | Hot spring thermophilic microbial communities from Obsidian Pool, Yellowstone National Park, USA - OP-RAMG-01 (SPADES assembly) (version 2) | ecosystem: Environmental > Aquatic > Thermal...
AGTTTAATGTAGTCTAGTGTTTTCTAATGTAGAAAATATTTTAAAAAGCAGCTATAAAAGAATATTTTTGTAAATAACGCTAAAAATAAAATTTTTTGTTAAAATAACGGGTTTCAACGAATGTCAATTCACGGTATTCTTAGGATTTGTTTAAAAATTTTCGTTGGTTATTGTAAGGTAAAAAAGTTAGTATAGTTTTCGGAGGCAATTTTGTAATGTTGAAAAGGATATCACTAACTTTTTTGTATTTGGGAATTGGTGTTATATTTATATATTCTTACAGTAGTTCTATTTCTTTTTACAATTTATTAATAGTAGTTTCAGTTTATAGTGCAGTTGTAGGTATATTTAGTTTAAATAAAATAATTGAAGGTATTCACAGTAGTTTAGTAGAACTTGCTGAGTATTTTATACAATTGTTTGTAGCTGAGAGTTTATTTACAATAGTATATTTTCAACAGCAGATAAAAATGGCAGGATTTATAGAGGCATATATAGTTGGTTATGTGATTTCACTAGCAATTGTATTAGGGATGGGCAAATCAAAATCAAAGAAAGCCAAGAAGTAGTTGTTGCAGTATACGAGAAATATTGGAGGTATAAATGTGAGTATTTTTAGTTTAAATAATCCAAAACGATACTTGGCTAAGCAATTCAGGTCCAAGCTAAAATCTTTAATTTATTTATTAGATAAATTTGATTCCGAGGAAATTTCCGGTGTTTTGATGAATATGAAAAAGCAGAGTGAATCCGATAGTCAGGAAATATTTATATGGGAGGAAATAAAAATTATAGCAGATAAGTATGTATCTAATAAAGCTGTATTTGAATTAGTAAATGAGCTAAATAAAATAGTCAATGAAATACTTGCTTAGAATAGGAGGCCATATGATGACTGCTTTAAGCTCAATCAAACAGGGGGTTAATTCAATTTTTCACAAAGGTTCTATGATAAGTATAGTATTTTATGTTACTGCAATCTATATTTTTGCATCATTGTTGGTATACTTAACTACTGGGGTATTTCCAAACGAGTTATACAAGTTAAGTACGATGCGCGTAGTAATTATAGGTGCATTGATAGAGCTCCCTTTTCAGCTATTTGTTTTTGCATCTCTACCGAATAGTATAGCGGAAGCATTTAATTATAGTTATAAGCCATATTTATTTTTTAGTAATGGTTTAAGAAATTTTGGAAAGTTTTTAGCAATTGGTTTAGTTGCAGCTGTAGTATCAGTTATTTATGTTTTAATATGCATATTTGTTATACTTTTAGCTAGTAAGTTAACATTTTTATTTATTGGTATAATAGTTGGACTAATTTGTGCTGTTTTTGGTATATATTTAATTAGATGTATATACAAATTGTATTTAAGCGAACTATTAATATCTAATTTACCGTTCAAAGATAATTTGAGGATTGCATGTAGTGTAAGTATAAAATCACTAATTTCGTTTTTTGTATTACTCTTTATTTTTGGTTTGATAAGTTTTGTGATTGCAGTATGTACTATATTATTACACAATCAGTATATAGGGCAAATAATATATTGTTTTTTGCAAGCATGTGTAACTGTAATATTATTAACATCATTAATGTTTGAGTTTGATCTAATTATATAGTAATTAATTGATAAGTAAGCTAATAAAAGTTAATAGTTTATCTTTATAGAAATAATGGCCGAAAAGACAAATATACAGTTTATTTTTATATGTGGGTAGGGTAGTAACAGCAATATACGAATCTACAAAAGGGAGCAGAGATGGAATATACTCTTATAGAAGTATTAAGCAGGATGTGATTTGGATACGAGGTTTCCAATTAGTGGAGGATTTAGTAAATTTAAAAATCCATTAAGATTTGGTAAATGAAAGTGGTTCCAATCTGAAGAAATTTTTGTATACAAAAAAGAAAAGGAGGAATAACGATGAAGTATTTAAGTATTGGAAGTTGCTGCAACGAGGAAATGGTATTTAAGTATGACGAAAAAAGAGTTATTCGTGGGAAAAACAAAACAAATATTGATGGAGTTGTTGTTCCTTTGTGTAACTTGGATGAAGAAGGAATAAGAGCAGAATTAAGATTCATAGAAAACCCTAACGGTAGATGGTCAGACTTTGAACTGCGTATTGATTCTATTAAGAGTATTATTAGGGGGGATGGGTTAATAATTTTAGGGCATTTTAGAAATAAGGAAGTTGGTTTGAGGTATGATGATTCAAAGTTTTTTATAGACAAAGAGGAATATACGCGGTATATTAATATTATAGGAGACATAGTATATATGGGGAAAAGAGGATGTCCAGCAGTTTTTTCTGCAACTGCAGGTATGAATGATAGATGGGGGCATTTTGAGCTATACGTCCACCCAATAAATGTTAAAGAGATTGTTGTCAATGAGTGATGTTAAATAGGCAGTTTCAAAATAGGTGATGATTAGGGTTTAGTTGAGGATAGGTGCGCAACAAAAATGAAGAGGGTAACTGTTTTTGATGTTGCTAAATATTTTATGTCCTGTGTGGATGTTAACGCAGGGGGATCGATGACGCACCTTAAACTCCAAAGGCTTTGTTACTATGCTCAGGCTTGGCATTTGGTATTTGAGGATAAGGTTTTGTTTGATGAACAATTTGAGGCATGGGCATATGGTCCTGTTTGTCCTAAACTATGGCATAAATATAAGAGTATTGGCTGGCAGGATATTGCCCAGGTCGTTAGTATAAGTCCTAATCTCTTTACGAAAGAGCAGTTGGAAATATTAGACGCAGTTTGGGAAATATACGGGCAATATGATGGGGAATATTTATGGCGACTTATTTGTCAAGAATACCCCTGGATTAGTGCGAGAAACGAGTGTGATTCTGGAGACCACTGTGGCAATGTAATAACGTTAAGCTCTATGAAGGAATATTATTCATCTATTTAGCAAGCATTTTTTAGAGAAGTATAAGCAGGAGTAGACGTAAGATTCAAATTTTTGTTATAGCTACAAGCTATATTTATTTTTTATTAATGGTTTAAGAAATTTTTGGAAAGGTTTTTAGCAATTGGTTTAGTTGCAGCTATAATATCAATTACTTATGTTTTAATATGAATATTTGTTATAATGTTAACTGGTAAGTTAACATTTTTATTTTTTGGTATAATAGTTGGTCTAATTTGTGCTGTTTTGGTATATATTTAATCAGATGTATATACAAATTGTATTTAAGTGTGGTATATAGGTCAAATAGTGCATTGTTTTTTGCAAGCATGTGTAACTATAATATTATTACTTCATTAATGTTTGAGTTTGATTTAATTATACAGTAATTAATTGATAAGTAAGTTAATAAAAGCTAACAGGTTAATCTTGTGTTAAAAAATTTCATTTTAATAAAAATTAAAAACGAAAAGACAAATACGTAGTTTTTTAACAACTTAACGAGCAATCCCAAAAGACGAAGGAGATTCTAGACTACCTACTATAGGTTATCAGGGTGTGCATAGCACCCGTTACATAAGGGAATTGAAGTGAAGGAAGAATGAGGACGATTAGGGATGTGAAGGATGATTAGGGATGCGAAGGATGATATGGCGATTTATGAAAGGAGTGACGAGACCATGATTAAAGGTTTTAAGGGTATCAAAGGTTTTAAAGGTTTTGACAAGAATTTTAGTTGTCGTGGAATGCAGTATGAGCCTGGAAAAGAATATCAGGAACCAGTGGCAGTGATTAATCAGTGTGGATTCCATTTCTCTAGGCATCCTCTTGATGTATTTAAAAGTTATCCGCCCGCAGGGAGCCGTTTCGCCGAAGTTGAGGGAAATGGGGACACAGATAAAAAATATCTAGATTCCAGTATAGCTTGTACTCAGCTTAAGATAGGAGCGGAAGTAGGGTTACGAGAATTGGCTGATGCGGCAGTCAAGTATGTTTTTGATAACGCTCATTGGTGTACGAAAATTCAGGTTATCTATGATTATGAGGCAACTATTGGTTCTGATAACTGTGCAGTAGTAAGTGCTATCGGCTACCATGGGGCGGCCAATGCTACCGGCGATTTGGGAGTGGCCAGTGCCACCGGCGATTATGGAGCGGCCAGTGCTACTGGCGAGCAGGGGGCGGCTATTGTTACTGGTAAGCACGGATCTGCTATTTCTACTGACTTTCGAGGAGTGGCTAGTGATGAGTGCGGAGATTTTTGAATAAAGGTAACGGGCGTGAACATTCCGAATTAGATGTAAGGTTTATCGGAATGGATGAAAAGCTGAAAGAATCCTTATTAGAGGCGTAAATAGAAGAATATGCCGGTGTGGTGGAATAGGCAGACACAACGGACTTAAAATCCGTCGATAGCAATATCATGAGGGTTCGAGTCCCTCCATCGGCACCAATTTTTTGAAAGGATTGCAGGAGAAATAATATGTGTGAATAATAGTGGATGGAGTCACTTCGAGTTATACATTTATTTTAGGAATGTTAAGGAGGGCATTATCAATGTGTGGTCTTAATGTAACAATTTTTCTGTCTGAAATAAATAGTTTCAAGATGAATGATTGTGATGATCAACGTTTAATCGTGGCATTAGCTACGAAATTTTTAGATACAATCAAGGTCGAAAGAAAGATAATTGTATGTAATTTCCAAGATGAAATCCCTTCATTGCTTGCGTTTGATCTATTTGCAGATATTTATCGGCAAATGGTAACGGAAGCAATACGACACGGCAGAAAGGAAATATTTCAGCTAATTAGTGAAATATGTTTGGGTTTTGCTTTACAGCAAGATAATTACGTCGATTCTCTGGATGACATTGCACGTTTTTATGGTGGGTTTTTAACTCTTGAAGATGTTTTAAAATACGAAAATCCTTTCAAATTTTTGTGGGAAATACTTAGGAGGGGGTATGGGATAGGTGATGTAGATGACCGTTCGATATCATTTATAAAAGTACGTAGTTTGCGCAAAAAATCGTATAATGAAGCTAAATGATATGTTTCGTATTTTTTTTAAAGTAACGAATGAAAAGATAAATATACAGTTTTTATAACTTAGCGGATTATGGATAACGATCCTTTGACTCTACGAAAATAGGAGGTACAACTCAATGTTTTTAGAGGAACTTGGTATAACTGCTCAATTGTATAGTAAAATGTTGCTAGAAGGGAACATTATTGAAAGGGAGCACCCTGATAATCCTAGAATTCGTATTGTTGATTACACGACGAATGCTTCATTCGAGAGAGTGTGGAATGCAGTAACATTAAATTGCAGAGGTTTGATTTTCGACAAGGTAACAAGACGAATAATTTCTCTACCTTTCCCAAAATTTTTTAACTTTGAAGAATACAAAGGTGGAATCCCAAGAAAAAGGCCCGAAATAACGGTGCAATATGACGGGAGTCTAGGCATAAGTTATTGTTTGGATAATAAAATATTTTGGACAACTCGGGGCAGCTTCGAGTCGGAGCAGGCTAAGGCCGCCCAGAAAATTTGGAACGAAAAATATTGGAACAAAAATATTCCTGCGGATATAACGTTGTTAGTTGAGATCATTCATCCATCAACGAGAGTGGCGGTTAACTATAATTTTGTTGATTTAGTTATGATCGGTGCGCGAAATATTAATAACGGTTATGATTTTTCATATGATGAACTATGTGAATTGGCACGTGAGTTGGGGATGCCTGTAACGGAAAAAATCGAAGCTAATACTGACGAAATGGTAAAGAAATGTGCGATCATGGATAGCCAAAAAGAAGGGTTTGTACTTAGGTGGAATAATGGTTTCAGGATAAAAGTAAAGAGTGCCGGATACCAGAAAGCGCATAAAATCGTGTGTGGATTGTCTGATAAGGTTATCGCAGAGGCATGGGACGAAGGAAGGATTGTTAGTTTGATAAAAAACTTACCCGAAGAATTTAGGGGTGAAATCGAGGAAAAGGCATCTCAATTAAATTCGGTTTTATGGTCAGAGATAGGGAAGGTGAGAAAAATGTATGAAGAAATCAAAGATAAAAATAGAAATGATTTCGCATTGTACGTAATGGAGCATTGTCCCGACTATAGAGAGTACCTATTTTTGATGCTAGATAACAAACTTAAAATAAAACATTTCCGTGAAACTATAGTGCAAGACTATGCGAAATATTTGGGTTAGTACATACTAAATATAGGAGGTAACAACATGTATACAATTCGTCTAGGTATTTTTGAGACAAATAGTAGTTCGTCTCATTCATTGACCCTTTGTACAGAGGAGGAGTATCAAAAGTTTCTAAAAGGTGAGTTAGTAATTAATATTGTTTGTGGAGGATTAAGTACATTAAAAGAAGCACTTGGTAAAGCCTACTTAGATTTTGTTACAGAGAAAGGTGTAATAAAAGACAAGAAAGAGCTAAGCGCAGAATTACTTAATAGGGGCTACCTTTTACACGAATCTTGGTATAGTGGGGATATTGTAACAGAAGTAATAAAAACGAAGAATGATGAAAAAGTGATAGGTATAAGTATTTATGGACCATACTAAAGGAGGTTTTACAGTCAATGAGTTGGGCTACTTATGAGAACGGTAATTACAAGGTGTTCATTGACACTAGAAATGGAACGAAAATTAGACAAACTACCGACGATAAATTCTATCCGAATTTTCCCGAATCCATTGACATAAAAATCACAAACAATTGTGATATGTTATGTCCAATGTGCCATGAAATGTCTACACCTGGTGGTAAGCATGGTGACATACTAAACGCTCAATTCATTGATTCGCTTCATCCATATACTGAATTAGCGATAGGTGGAGGTAATCCGTTTACGCATCCAGACCTAGTAGCATTTCTGGATAAGTTACATTCTAAGAAAGTAATTGCAAACATTACGGTCAACCAAATTCATTTTATAGAATGGTTTAACGTGATTAAATGGCTAACCTCGTTCGATCTGGTTAAAGGTATAGGTGTATCTTTAACCGATGTTGACGACGAATTTGTTAAAAAGATAAAGTATTTCGATAACACCGTGATTCATGTGATAAACGGCATGATTACCGTTAAGGAGCTAGAGAAGCTTTATGATAAGAATCTAAAGATATTGATTCTTGGTTATAAGATGAAAGGCAGGGGTTTAGAGTATTATCAGAAGGCAGGAAATCTTATTAATGAAAATATGGAAACCTTGCGTAAAAATATGGTAAGCGTTATGAACCACTTTAAGATAGTAAGTTTCGATAACTTAGCAATCGAACAGTTGGGAATACAACATTTGCTAAGTCCTGAAAGATGGGCCAATTTTTATAATGGAGATGATGGAGAATTTACTATGTACATTGATTTAGTTGAAAATAAGTTTTCTGTGTCTTCCACATCCTTAATAAGAAATGACTTGCTGGATAATGTTGACAAAATGTTTGCGCAGGTGAGAAAAGCAGTAGGTATAAAATGCGCAACATGTGAGGGTAATTAATATGTTAAATGATCCTTTTGAGGGAATTAATCAAGAAGTAATAGATTGTATTGTGCGTGGAGGCACTCATGAGATGGGGTGCACCCAAAGTGAATTCAAGCGATTTATGGAAGAAGATTTTATAAGATTATTTAAGTCAGGATACTTCGGTAACATCTCGATGTTAGAAGCGGTACAAATATATGTATTGCAAATAGGAAGAGAAGTATTATAGCACATTTTCATGAGAGCATTGGTTTAGGGGGTAGAGGATATGGTAAACGAGGGATTAATGAAACTTATCAATGTACATGAGGCTTGGTTGTGTGGGGAAAGACATGGTAAACAATTGATATTAAGGAATGCAGATTTTCGTGGCATGAACCTTGAAAAAGTAAATTTTTCAAGAGCCGAGTTGATTGGGGCTAATTTTCAAGGAGCATGTCTTGAAAAGGCAGATTTTTCTCTAGCGAATTTGGAGGAGTCCAATTTTCAGGATAGCAACTTATATAAGGCTGATTTTCATGAAGCGAATTTGAGAAATGCAGTTTTCAAAAATGCTGCGATGGCTTTGTCAGATTTAAGTTTTGCAAATCTTCAAGGTGCTGATTTACAGGGAGCAAATTTGCGAAATGCTTATATAGTTTGTGCGTGTTTAGATAAAGCAAACTTAAGTGATTCAATTGTTGTGGACGCGAATCTGGAGCACACTTCTTTAATTAAGGCTAATTTAACAAATACAGATTTTGAAAGAGCAAACTTAGGAAGTGTTGATTTTACGGAGGCATATTTAGACGGGATAGTAAGTTTTGTAGGGGCGAATATAAGAGACTCCAATATAAAAAGACGATAGTGAGGAATAGACAATGTCAACTATTACAATGTTATGAGGACTCCCTGGATCAGGAAAGAGTTATTATGCGGATGGTATTGTCGAATAGAATAATAGTATTGTCAAGTTATCTTCCGATGATTTGCGTCTGGAGTTATATAACGATGTTAATGATTATATACATAACGGTGAAGTATTTGCTGTGCTTTATGAAAGAGTGCGTCAATTACTTGAGAACAATGTTAATGTGATTATTGATGATACGAATTTAATGAAAGGGTTCCACGTAATTTTTACATCTTTAATAACACAATAAGGAGATGTTCCAATGGGAAGAATTTTGCTACCAAAAATCCGTAAGATCGGTGCCGAACCGAATATCATGTGCCTATGTGAATACCAGGAAGGTTATAAGACGGTGAATTGTACTAGCTCAGCTCAATTTTCATGCGATTGGATCGAACCAGGCTGGTACGGCATGATAGTCAAGGAAGCATGTCTTTGTCGTGCCCATGCCGAGGAGTTTTGCAGGAAAAATGGGATAAGTATGTCGGAAACTTAAAATAGAACATTTTCGTGAGGCTATTGCGCGAAACTATGCGAAGTATCTGGAAGATAGTAAGAAAGAAAATTGTGAAATATGAATGGAGGAATAAATAATGCCAATTGTAACAATGCTATGTGGGCTTCCGGGATCAGGAAAGAGTTATTATGCGGATGGTATTGTCAAAGAGAATAATAATATTGTCAAGTTATCTTCCGACGATTTGCGTCTGGAGTTATATAACGATGTCAATGATTATACACATAACGGTGAAGTATTTGCTGCGCTTTATGAAAGAGCGCGTCAATTACTTGAGAACAATGTTAATGTGATTATTGATGCTACTAATTTAAATAGAAGTAAAAGAATAGAGTTTATTAGGATATTCAAAAGGTTTTTCAAGGAAATTGTATACTTCAATCGTCCTTTTGACTTATCCTATATGAGGAATGTCACAAGAGAAAGGGTTGTTTCCGAAGATGTGTTTAATAGAATGTACAAAAATGCACATATACCGTCGTATTTAGAGGGATGGGATAGTATCGAGGACTTGGGTTCAGGTTGTCTGAGAGGTGCTGATTTAGATTTTAATACTTTAATGAGCTACGATGAATTTGAAAGATACTTATTGCAACGTTTTTGTGACTTGGCTATGATAGTTAATTTTCCACAAGATTCTAAGCATCATACGCTTTCATTGAGTCGTCACACTTACTATGTATATAAGGGTATTTTTGATGACTATAACAACACTGATAAGCAACTAATGATCCTTGCAGCTATATTGCATGATATTGGTAAGCCATATTGTAAGTCATTCAATGAGGATGATAGGTACGCACATTATTACCAACACGAAAATGTCTCGGCGCAGCTAGCTTATAGGATACTACGTTTAATGGGGTATGGAATTACGGATGTTTTGATGGTGACAGATGTAATACAGCTTCACATGTGGGCACTTAACGTCTTGAATGGAGGAAATGGTGAAAAATTGAAGAGTTATGTGGGTGAAGATATGTTTGAGAAACTAATGTTTTTTGCAAAATGCGATCAAAATGCAAAGTAATATTAGCAAGAAAGGATCATGTATTTTTATGAATGTTGAATCATGGGTAGAAAAAAGGACAATTCTAAAGGTATATCGTGGCAGCTATGCGTATGGGTTAAATCATGAAGATTCTGATGTGGATTTAGGAGCGGTATGTATACCACCTAAAGATT
>Ga0078972_1008049_pt1 | contig 10023 bp, 12 predicted proteins | sample YelNatPaOPGAMG01_FD_67568 | JGI IMG/M metagenome (GOLD analysis project Ga0078972, IMG submission 67568) | Hot spring thermophilic microbial communities from Obsidian Pool, Yellowstone National Park, USA - OP-RAMG-01 (SPADES assembly) (version 2) | ecosystem: Environmental > Aquatic > Thermal...
TACCTCTTCGCCGAGCTAGATGCAATGAAAAAAAAGAGAATCGCTGAAGGTGCAAAGGTCATAGACTTAGGAGTTGGAGATCCAGATCTTCCAACACCAAGACACATTGTCGAAGCGATGAAAAAGGCTGTTGATAAAGTCGAGAGACAGAAATATCCGAGCTATGAGGGGATGTATGAGTTTAGACAGGCGGTTTCAGAGTTCTACAATAGGAGGAAAGGTGTAAAATTGAGCCCCGAAAGAGAGATAATCGCTCTCATTGGATCCAAAGAAGGGATAGCACATCTACCCTTAGCATTCGTAAATCCGGGCGACTACGTTTTGATCCCAGATCCTGGTTATCCGGTTTATTATGCGTCGACGATAATGGCTGGGGGGATTCCATACCAAATGCCCCTAAGAGAAGAGAACAATTTTCTACCAAAACTCGACGAAATACCTTCAGAAATCGCAAAAAAAGCAAAAATAATTTTTCTAAACTATCCAAACAATCCCACTTCTGCAATAGCGACGAAAGAGTTCATAAAAGAGGCAATAGATTTCTGCATCGATAACAAGATAATTCTCGCACACGACTATGCCTACGGTGAGATATGCTTCGACGGATACAGGGCTCCAAGCTTTTTGGAGTTCGATAACGCTTTCGACGTCACCATTGAGTTCAATTCACTTTCGAAGACCTACAACATGACAGGTTGGCGCATCGGATTCGCCTGCGGAAACGAAGAAATATTAAAAGGACTACTAAAAGTAAAAACAAACGTGGACAGCGGTGTATTCGAAGCTGTACAGGAGGCCGGGATAGCAGCTCTAAGGGGAGATGATAAAGTAATTGATGGGATTTGCAGAGTTTACAGCGAAAGAAGAGACATTTTAGTCGACGGACTGAACAAAATTGGATTAAAAGCAAAAAAACCCAAGGCAACTTTTTACGTTTGGTGCAAAGTTCCAATGAAGAGCATAGAGTTCGTAAAGAAAATGCTGGAATCAGCTGGAATAGTTGCAACTCCAGGGGTTGGTTTCGGAAGTTTCGGTGAAGGATATGTAAGATTTGCGCTAACAAAGGAGAAAGAGATAATTAAGGAAGCCGTAGAAAGGCTTGAAAAGTTTTTGGGATCAAATTAAAGGTTTTTAGCTTTTCGAATCAAAAAATAGAGTTAAGAGAGGGTAAAACGTAATCAGGCTTTATTTCAGCTCTCTCTATGTCTTTTTCTTTCGCAACTCCTGTCAAAACTAAAAGAGTTTCAGCCCCTATGTTTTTTCCAGCCAATACGTCGACCTCTATTTGATCTCCAACCACCACTACATCTTCTGGTCTTAAATTTAGCTTTTCGAGCGCTTCAAGCATTATTACCTTCGAGGGTTTCCCGACGATGACGTCTGGCAATCTACCGGTCATCCAATAGAGGGCGCCGATTATCATTCCAGTTCCGGGAGTAGGACCATTCTCCGATGGGAATATCTTGTCTGGATTCGTAGCTATATATCTTACACCGCGAAGGCAGCAACGAAGAGCTTTTGTCATAAGATCGTAGTCTATTTTCCTGTTCGATCCAACCACGAGGTAATTTGCTTCCTCATAATCCACTATTTTCAAACCTGCGTTGGCGAGTTCTTCCTTCAAGCCTTCTTCTCCGGTCGTGAAAATCCTTGCTTCTGGATTTTCTTTCGCTATAAAACTTGCAGTTGCATGAGTTGCTGAAACTATACAACTTTCGTCAACTTCAAGACCAAAAGACTTCAGTCTCTCCAGAAGAATTCTTCTACTTCTTGTAGAGTTATTGGATACAAACACAACTCTCTTGCCCATCTCGATTAATCTTTTCGCACCTCTCACACCCTCTTCAATGGGTTCAACGCTTCTTCCAATTACACCATCTATGTCTATTATGAAACCCTTTTTCTTCAATAAGGGGTGCATCACATCAGCCCAAGCATTTTGAGTTCTTGGGAAATCCTCTCCACTGCTTTTTGTGCATCATCGGGACTTTTTCCGCCAGTTACGACCATTTTTCCGGATCCGAATATCAAAACAACAACCCTAGGATTGTCAAGTCTATAAACAAGGCCGGGAAATTGCTCAGGCTCATATTCAACGTTCTCCAATCCAAGGCCCACTGCTATCGCATTCAAGTTCAGCTCTGTACCGAGATCCGCAGATGCAACGATGTTCTGAACTTTCACCTCTGGCTCATCGATTACCGGAATGTCGATTTCTTTCAACATCTTAACTATCTGCTTCACAGCCCTTCTTGCATCTTCTACACTCTTAGATCCCGTGCATACTATTTTTCCGCTTCTAAAAACTAGAGCCGCTGCTTTTGGTTCTTTAGTCCTTAAAACAAGTCCAGGAAATTGCTTTGGTTTATACTCCGAATCCTTTATCTCCTTTGCAATTTTTGGCAGATCGATGTTGTCGCCAATCTGTGTAGATGCTACAACGTTCTCAATTTTAATTTTATACTGCATACCTAACCCCCGAAAAAAGAGGTATATAAAATATATAAATCCTACGAGGGCTCGATCTTCGTCAACTCTTTTCTGGCATCGTCAATCAGTTCGTTAAGATATTTCGCTACTGCTCTCTTTAAATCCATTGGATGGAGCTTCATTTCCTTAAAATCCTGCAGAAACGAGTCTAAACTTTCATATTCAACGTCTCCACCGAATTTAGAGTCTCTTTCAATTTTTAATTTTCCAAAATATGGAAATACGTAATGCTTCACGAGATCTATTATTGGATTCCCATCCACCGTGCCCTGCGGACAGTAAGCTTTCATAATCTTTCTTTCAAGCTCTTCAGCAGAGTCGCGCAAAGAGATGTAGTTTCTCTTGGACTTACTCATTTTTTCACCATCTAATCCAGCTATTATCGGCGTGTGAATGCATATCGGTGCTTTGTATCCCAGTACTGGCAGATTTTCCCGCGCAAGCATGTGTATCTTTCTCTGGTCTATCCCACCAACTGCAACATCTATTTTTAGGTAAGCTATGTCCAAAGCCTGCATTAAGGGGTAAATCATCTGAGATACCATCGGATCCTCTTTTCTTCTGCTTACCTCATCCATACTCCTCCTAGCTCTATTCAAAGTTGTTATCCTGGCAAGCCTTAGAACGTCGAGAACGTAATCCCTGTTCAGCTGATAATCGCTACCGAGAACAAACCGCGTTTTTTCTTTTTTTAAACCATAAGCGATGAAAGTCTTCATATTCCTCTCTGCAAGTTCTCTTATCTCCTCAAAGCTACCCTTTTCATTAAGATATGCATGGATATCCGCAAGCAGGACAACTATTTCGAATCCGGCTTTTTGCAGATCCTTTAGTTTATTCACTGTGATCAAATGCCCCAGATGTATGTCGCCACTAGGCTCATAACCAACATAAGCTCTTGGCCTATCCTTTGTTTCGAGCAATTGTCTCAACTCTTCAACCGTAATGACTTCCTCAGTATTCCTCGTTATCAGTGCTATTTTCTCTTCGAGTTCCATAACATTGATTGACTGTGATTTTTAAATTTCTCCTTACTCACTTTTAAATTTAAATAATTTATAAAAAGGTAATTTATGAAAAAATTTAAGCGTAGAACCAGATTGAAATTATGAAAGTTGCAACGTTTAACGTGAACTCAATAAATTCAAGATTGCATATCGTTATTCCTTGGCTAAAGGAAAACAAACCCGATTTCGTATGCTTTCAGGAGACAAAGACAGAGGACAAAAAATTCCCTTCCGCCGACTTTCACAGAATCGGTTACCATGTAGTTTTCCGCGGTAAAAAAGGACAAAGCGGAGTCGCTATTGCTTCACTAAAAAAACCGGATGAATTTAGTTTTGGTTTAAAAGGAATTGACGAGGATAGGCTGATATTTGCTCGATTTGGAGACCTAAAGCTCATAAACGTTTACGTTCCTCAGGGCTTCAGAATCGACAGTGAAAAATACGTTTACAAACTTAAATGGCTCAAAATGCTCCACGAGTGGCTTAAGTCATTTGATCTAAGAGAGAAAATAATAGTTTGCGGGGACATGAACGTAGCTCCGGAACCAATAGACGTTCACAGCCCAGAGAAACTAAAAAATCATGTGTGTTTCCATGAAGATGCCAGAAATGCCTATAAAAAAATCCTTGAACTGGGTTTTGTTGACCTTCTCAGAAAGATTCATCCAAATGAAAGGATATACACTTTCTACGATTACAGAGTTAAAGGGGCCATAGAAAGAGGTCTGGGTTGGAGGGTTGACGCAATACTTGCGAGTCCCATTGTTGCCGAGAGATGCGTTAATTGCTATGTGGACATGAAGCCAAGACTTTCAGAGAAGCCTTCAGATCACGCTCCTTTAATAGCTGAGATAGCGGACTAGATTTCTCTTCCAACAATTATCCCATCCTCGTTCCTGATTACCTCAAACTTCACAATATCACCAATTTTTTTATCGCTTATCACCGCAACGCTTCTGTTTTTTGCCACGCAAAGCTTCTCTCCATACATCCTTCCCTCAGCGACTATTCGTCCATAACAAATTTCCCCCTTCTTGAACGGATTCTCGACAGATGGTCTCTTTTCTATCCCAAAGTCCTCCGGCCTCAGAACAAGCTTAACACCGTATTCTTTCTCAAGAATCCTAAGTTTCTCGTAAAATTCTCTAAAAGTCATGCCTTTCCCAACTTTTCTTCCAAAACGGTATGGAATATACTTCTGAATTCCAAGAGGCGGAAATTTCTTTCCAGCGCCTATTTCCAAAGCAAATTCTATTATCTTAGGAATTTCGTCATCGTTGTAACCGGGAACCCATACTGGAGCTATTAAAAGATCTATTTTACTATTGGCAATAATTTCAGCAATTTCTAGAACTCTCTTTAAAGGATATGCTCCATAAAGCTTTTTTGCCGTTTCCTCAGTAACTGCGCTGATCGACAAATTTATTCTCGTCATCTTTCCCTCCATTTCAGAAATTCTCCGCTCGTTCAATGGAATACCATTTGTCTGCATTGATATGATGGAGACTTTCTTGATCTTGGAAACCTCCTCAACGAAATACTCCAAGTAAGGATAGAGTGCAGGCTCCCCTTGGCCATCGATGTGAACTTCAACTCCCTCTCCCTTAAAATCAATGATCTTCTTCAGTTCATCCAACATGTAATCCGGATCTACTATGTAATCCGTCTTTCTAGTTTTGCTTTTCCTTCCCTCATCTACGCTACAAAATATACAGTTTAAGTTGCAACCAGAGATGCACCTTACCTGAAGGAGATTCGTTCCACGATCGATTATCCCAAAGGCAGAGTGGCCCAAAAGAGGTATTCCGCTCTCTTTCGTTACAAAAACAAGTTCTCTCCCAGTAATTCTGTTCAGAATTCTCTTATTTTCATAATTTGAAATAATATATTCCTTATCATATTTCTTGCTTAATTTTTCAAATTCGTGTTTCGGTATCCTTATCTCCACTATATTCCGCAGGATAAAGACCTTGTCGTTCCTGTCCTCCCTTTCCTCCAAAATCCGTTCAGATCCAGCTTTTTCAGTAAACTTCGCCATTTAAGTGGGAGATTAAACAGAAGCTTTAAATTCCCCAATTTCTTTTATTGCCTTTTCACCTTTCTCACTCAGTTTATACACTTCCCCCTCCTTTATAATTAAACCTTCTTCCATTAGCTCCTCAAGCAGAGATTTAGCCGTTTGAACCGGCATCCTAATCTTCTTCGCTAAATTCTCCAAATTTTGCTCTTTTTTCGCTATTATCTGGATCAGCTTCATCTTGTTTGGATTCGTTGCAATTGAGCCATATTCCATACAGCCAAAACTTCGGAAAAATATTTAACTTTTATCCCGATTTGTCCGTGAGCTCTCTCTGTTTAAAGGCAGAACTTCGCCTTAAGCTGAGCTTTAACCTTTTCCCTCATCTCCAGCTCGAAAGCACAAGCTTTTTGTGAGCTACTGCCTTTAAAGCGATGTTTCCGCGTTAAGGGGGCTTTATGCCCTCTTTCATCTGCCGGTTCTCGGGGTGCGAATGAAAAGCTTAAATAAATAGAAAGTCTGAAGAGAATGTACAAACAATCCGAGGGAAGTTTACTTGCAGAAGGAGGGCCAGATATGCGTTGTAGGCAAGGTATTCAGGCCAAATCAAAATTCCTGCCTTTAATAAGCCGCTCGAAAAATGCTACGAAGATGCTAAGAAGTTCTTCAAACTCAATACAGCCTTAATCCAGATAGCTAAGGATAAGGCGTCGAGATCCTGAAGAGCTTTGAGGAAAATAGAAACTTTCTCTAAGGTTTTTCATAAATAGTAAAGCATTATCGTACCTATAACTACTGTAATAATTGTCAGTGGGACGCCTACTTTTAGATATTCAAAAAAGCTGAGATTAATGCCGTATCTTTCCGCCACTCCGGCAACGATTAAGTTTGCAACACTCCCAATCAAAGTCAGGTTTCCGGCAAAAGTTGAGGCCATAGCAAGAATAAGCCAGAGCTCGCCGTCTGCTTTTGCAAAAGGTAACATCATCATTACAAATGGTACATTGCTCACTAAGTTGCTTCCCACAACCGTTATGAAGCTTACAAAGAAATAAGAAGAGAGATCTCTCTCCCACCTGATAGATGACAGCAAGTACTGACCAAAGTCTCTTTCAAAGGCATGCATGATGATAAAAAGATTGCAGAAAAACAGCAAAAGGCCACCATCTACCTTTTCAAGGGCCTTTCTGGGTGGAATGCCTCCTATCAGAAACATTATAGCTGCTCCTATAAGTGCCGAAACAGATACTGGGTAAATTTCAAGCACAAAGAGGATTAGGACAAAAATAAAGACGGCTATGGTCTTAATTACCAAGTTCCTATCGAATTCTACCTTTTCCGTTGAAATTCTGAACTTTTTGAACTCTTTCCTGTAGATTAAGTAGATTATTAGAAAATTTGGAATCAGACAAACTGCGCTTATGGGTGCAATATTTTTCGCAAATTCAAGAAAATTGATCTTGGACACCATTCCAATAAGCATGTTTTGCGGATTTCCTATGATAGTGGCAGCGCTTCCGATGTTTGCAGAGGTGGCAAGAGCTATTAGAAGTGGAACAGGATTTATATTCGAAGCCAATGCCATCCTAACAACTATAGGGGTCATGAAAACACAGATTGTATCATTTACAAACAGCGCCGAAAGGAAAGCAGAAGTTGTAATTATAAAAAGGAGAATTCTGACATCTGTCTTCGAAAAGGAGAGAATTTTCATCGCAAGATAATCGAAAAAGCCTGCAATACCAAGATAAGCCGTCAAAATCATCATTCCAAGCAACAAAACTATAGTATGAAAGTCTATGGCATCTATTGCTTCCTCAAAACTTATAAGACCGAGCAAGAATAAAAGGGCAACTCCAACCGTTGAGGCAGCTGGTCTGTAAAGTCTAATTCTGCCTATGTGCTGAACAGATATTAGGATATAGGTCAAGATAAATACCACTAAGGTTAGTATAGGCGATGAGGTCACCGAAATAGCAGCAACGTATTAAATTTAAATTTTTGGGAGAACTCAATTCCTGCTCATGAGCTTCTTACCTTTAAAGGCAACTACCTTCACGTGTCGGTTTAAAAGCCAAGCTCATCCTGCAGATCTCATAAAACCTGCAGGCTATCAGGTGCATTCCGAGACATCTGAACTCCTTCTACTTGACAAAAAGGATGCCAAGCTTACCCTTCTAAGCTTAAAAGCCTTTCATCCATTCCCAGTTATAATTATCTCCCTTTTATCTTCATCCAATTTGACTGAGTTCCCCAAAAAGCTGTTGATAACATACATATTGCTCCTCTGGTGCATCGTTATTTTCGTAGTTGTAAACCTAGTTATTCCCTTCGCCATTGCAGCAAAAATCATCACTTGATCGGCAAGATGAGAATCAAAAACACCTTCGAGCTGGAATTCATCATAAAAATTCTTTCCAGCTTCTATACCAACTTCCTCAGCTCTCTTTCCTCTTTCTCCCAAAGCACTACCACCTTTGTAGCCGCACCAAACAGTGACACCGCTTCCAGTGGATACTCCTTTCAGAATTTCAACTTCAACTTCTGCTTTTAATCCCTTCCTCCTGAGAAATTCCAGAAGCGCTTCTTTCTGCCTTAAAGCTACATGATCCGGCAAATTTTGGCAGTGACTAATCCCAAAAATTTCGCAATCCGGTTTTTCGAACTGTTTTCCTTGCATCTTTGACGGGGTGACTTCAACAACAATTCTCCCTCCTCCCCTCGGGTAGTAACCCCTGCTTTTTACCTGCAACTCTATCTCGCATCCAAGTTCCCTAATGGCCTTTATCGTAACGTTCTTGAAGTAATCTACAGTAGGGGCCCAAGCCACATCCGTTCCACCGATTATCTCGAGTCTTGACTTATTTTCAGCGATCAGAAGCGGAGGAAGAATTGTCTGCAAGATAAGTATTACACTCCCCGCCGTTCCTATATCTATTTTATACTCCCCTCCTTTTACACTCCTAGGCTTGAAAATAACCCTTGTAGAACCTATTTTTAATCCCTCAACCTCAGCATTACTTATAATCTTTGCCGCCTCTATTCCCTTCATGTGTTGAGCTGCAAGTCCCGGATTAGGGCGATTCGCCCTTATTTTGATTACCTCAACTGGAATCCCAGTTAGACATGAAAGAGCAATCGCAGTCCTGAGAATTTGTCCTCCTCCCTCTCCATAACTTCCGTCAATCTTGAGCATGCTATCACTTTTTTCAATGGATTTAAAAACTCTCGATAGATTTCCTTTCATGAGAGAGTATAAGTTCAAAAGAGGTTACGAAGCGAGCGATGAAAGACTTGAAGAATTGCTCAGAAAACATTTCGGTAACTTCGAAAAAGAGGGCAAATTTTACATTGTAAGGAATTTTGGCGGAATTGAAGAAATGAGGGCTAAACTGGATGGAAAAATTCTGCTTGTTGAGACGAGAACGAAGCTCGTCGATGACAAAACTGCCCTTAATACGATTAAAGCTTACAATAAATTCCTAGAAGAGCTAACTGGATATAGCGCCAAGGAAAGACAAAAAATGCTCAAAAAAGAGGTTGAATCTTTATGAATGTCTAGATTTGATTGCGAATGAGAGAACCAGAATTTAGACGTCTCCTTCACTAAACGAATCTATCAAATAGCATACCAGCATTGGAAGCGCTATTGTTGCATCACAGTAAACAGTTACAGCTTTTGCGTCGCTTTTTAGCTTACACCAGCTCTTAGCCTCTTCTAGCGTAGCTCCGCTTAATCCGCCAAATTGCGGAGAATCTGTGGTGATCTGTATCGCATAATCGAAACCATCCGACAGTAACATCGCTTGCAATGCAAAGTTCTTTGGAACTCCTCCGCCAATTATAACAATTCCAAACTTTTTTTTCTGGGAACAGAGCTCTATAATTTTCTCCATATCTTTCTTGTAATCTAGAACAACTTTTTTTCCGTATAGCATAAGGTGAAGCCCAGCTATTGAGTCGTGAAGAGTTGGACAGAAAACCGGAATTCTTCTCTCAAACGCAAGACTCAAAAAAGAATTTTTCAGATTCTTTCCTATTTCCCACAATATTTCATAGCTCGAAACGTTTCCGGAAAGTTGCCCGAATAACTTCGATAAAAATTCTTCAACCGCAACAAACGCAGAGGTTGGTACAAATACATCGTATATCCTGTTGATATCCATTTCCGCAAGTTCAATGTCGTCTACTTTCTCGCTCCCGATTTCGTGAGAGAAACCCAGAGCCTCACAGAGCTCGTGAACAATGTTTGCTCCTGTCAAAATTATTGAATTTACAAACCCATTAGAGACCACCGTTTCCAAGATCCTTCTCATACCCGCGGGAACCATTGCACCAGCTAATGTCAAAAAGATGAAAGCATCATCCTCTAACATTTTTCTCCACAGTTTCCCCGCTTCTCCAAGTCTCCTAGCATTGAAAGCTGACAAACTGAAGGCTTCGAGTAGTTCTGAAACTTTCATGCCTTTTCTTGCCTTTACCGGTTCAACCTTCATCTCCCCACCATCC
>Ga0078972_1017883_pt1 | contig 10023 bp, 12 predicted proteins | sample YelNatPaOPGAMG01_FD_67568 | JGI IMG/M metagenome (GOLD analysis project Ga0078972, IMG submission 67568) | Hot spring thermophilic microbial communities from Obsidian Pool, Yellowstone National Park, USA - OP-RAMG-01 (SPADES assembly) (version 2) | ecosystem: Environmental > Aquatic > Thermal...
GTCTCATTAAGCGTAGCATTTATATTCCTTAAAGTAACCGTATAATTATTAAAATTAAATCCTGCTTCTTTCTGGGTAGTGAGATTTACACTTACCTTTAAATTATTATAATCAAAATGAATATTTTCTATATCTTCTGCTACTACCTGTGCTGTATCAAGACCTATTTTTTTTAATAATTGTTTTGGATTTTCCGGATTCAGTTTAAAGGTGACTTTCTTTAAAGATTGTATTTCACCAGAAGTCTGGTTAAAAATAGGTAAATAAAAATCAATCCGTGTAGAATTCTCACTTATACTTAATGGATAATGCATGGAATTAACTATCCAATCAGGACTGGATTGTCTTAGAAGATAGGCAATACTACTAAATACCTTTCTTGCCTCCTGATGCTCTTTTAATTTATTTTTCCCTAAACTAAAAGCGCGGTCAGATTGTACTAATATTGTCAAAATCATAGCAAATAAAAAAACAAAGATAAAAACTACAACTAAAACCTCTACCAAAGTAAATCCTTTCTTCATCTTTAATATGTAAAATTGGCAATTAAACTTACTAATTCAACAGGTGAACTTGTACAGTTATCAATCCCGTTTCCTATAAGTCTATTTCTACTTTTAAAACATGCTACCATTCGTACATTTTTCAAATCAGAATAAGAAGTACTATTAACAAAAATTTTCCCCCGTGCAGCATCAGGAGAAAATCCTTCAATATAAAAAGTCTGATTATTAAAAGAATCTAAACTGGTAAAATTAGTTGCTTTTATCTCTTCCATCTTTGCCTCTAAGCTTGCGGTTACACGAGAAAAATCCCGCATCAGGTCAGTAGCAAAAAAAAGTTGAACATAGGTAGAAAGTATCCCACATAAAGCAATTAGAAGGATACTTACCGCAATCATTATCTCAATTAAAGTAAAACTTTTTAAAGAATTTTTATCCATAAAATTATCTCTTCTTCTCTTCCTTTAAAAGCAAACTGTAAAACTCACCCCAGGGAAAGTTTTTGCCTGGACATTCTGTCCTTGCACCAGGAACCTGACCATGCCCTAAGATATTTTTTAAAGGGATATGATAATAATCCCTTAATATATTTACTAAGTAAACTAAAGATTCTAATTGTTTCTGAGAGACCCTTTCCTTACTAAAATTTCCCACCAGACATATCCCAATACCTTTGTAGTTCATCCCTGACGCCCGGCAGTGCGCACCATCCCTTTGATTTATCCAGCGGGGAGTTGCCTCGATCTGACCATCGAGTTTTCCTTCAGTTCCATTATCAATTACAAAATGATAACCTGTTCCCTGAAAGCCTCTTTTTATATGCAAATCAAATATAGATAAACCATTACCCACATCCGTTGCACTATGATGGATAATAATATATTTCCATTTATCCGAAGGAAATAAAGGGATCACTGGTCTTAAAGGAGCAGCATTGGGAATAAGCAAACGCTGACCCCTTTCTAAACTCTGAGGATCCTTTATATTGTTTGCCCGAATAATATCTTCCATATTCACATCATACATCTTAGATATCCTCCAAAGTGTCTCTCCTGGACTTACCACATGGATGATATCCTGTCTTAATACCGGGACAGAAATTTTGGGATAAATCTCAATAGGACCAGAGGGTTTGGGAGCGGTAACACAGGAACTGAGCAAAAGACAGAAAAATAACCATAAAAGATATCTTTTCCTAAACATAATTCTTAATCCGGGAGATAATTTCTGATTTTGAAACCGCACCGATTATAGAGTCTAAAATTTTTCCTTCCTTAAAAATTAATAAAGTAGGGATACTCATTATCCCATAGGTTGAGGCTATTTGCGGATAATCATCCACATTGAGTTTTCCTACTTTAATTTTATCTTTATATTCTTTGGCTATCTCTTCTACAATCGGAGAAACCGCTCTACAAGGCCCACACCAAGGAGCCCAGAAATCTACCAAAACCAATTCCTTTGCCTCTAAAACTTCCTCTTTAAAATTACTCTCTGTAAGCACAAAACTATACATAATGTTCCTTTCTTTTTATATTATATAATAAAAGTATAAATCCTGCCATAACCATAAAAAAACAAAGCACCTGTCCCATAGTAAAAGGACCTAAAACCAAACCAAGTTGCACATCCGGCTGTCTAAAAAATTCTACCACAAATCTAAAAAAACCATAACCTAAAAGATAAAAAGAAAAGATCAAACCCTTAATTTTTATTTTTTTATGTAAATAAGAAAGAATTAAATAAAGAATTATCCCTTCTAAAAATGCCTCATAAATTTGAGAGGGATGGCGTAAAGTATTTAAAGGGTCATTGGGAAAATACATCCCTAAGGTAAAATTTGTCGGCCTTCCGTAAAGTTCTAAATTTAAAAAATTTCCGAGCCTACCGAAAGTATAACCCAAAGGAACGCTTAAAGCCACTAAATCAGCCAACTGCCAAAAATTAATCTTTTTTCTATAGCAAAAAATTAAAGTCCCCAAAATCAAACCTATCAATCCTCCATGATAACTTAAACCGGAGATGCCAATAAATCTTATCCTTTCTTTAAACTCAAAGGGTAAAAATATCTCTAAGGGATTTTCTTTATAGTAAGAAAAATTATAGAACAATACATAACCTATCCTTGCTCCTAAAATTACTGCCAAAATCATCCAGAAAAAATAGTCATCGATTGTTTTTTTCGAAATATTTATTTTATCTTTTTTTAATCTATAAATAATCATTTTATAAGTTATAAAAAAAGAAAGAACATACATAATCCCATACCAGCGGACCTCAAAGGGACCAAATTTTAAAGCCACTGGATTAATATAATAAGGAAGATGCTGAAAGAAAAAAATTGCCCCTTTCATTTTTAGGGTCTTGCTTTTTCTTCTATATTGATATAATCCTTAAATTCTATTGGCTGGCCCATTTCTTGTTTTACTACACGGATGCGATCCGGAATATAGGGATGGGTGCGCGCGTAGGATAGAGGTTGAGGTTCTTTATTATGATAAATCTTCTGAAGTTTTTCCAAAAAAGAAACCATTCCTTTAGGATTAAATCCTGCCAGTTTTGCATAACGCGTGCCTAATTTGTCTGCCATAAATTCATCTTGCCTGCTGTAGCCTAAAAAGATCTCATTAAGGACATAATCAAAAGCTTTTACTATATCCACATCTTTAGCGGTCTGAGAAAATAAAACCATAAGCAGAGAATAACCCCAACCTGCCTGAAGTTTTTTAATACTGTGCCGACAAACCGTATGCCCAATTTCATGACCTAAAACCGCTGCTAATTCATCATCATCTGCCTTATCCACTAAACCCTTATTTACATAGATAAATCCCCCCGGCAAAGCAAAGGCATTTACTTCCTTTTCATCTAAAACAAAAAAATTATACTTTATCTCTTTTCTATCACAGACGCTGGCTACTTTTTCACCGATCCTTTTTACTCTTTCCTGTATTAAAGGATCATCTACTAACTTAAATCTGCTACTTACTTCCTTAGATAAAGCTTCTCCTAAGCGTACCTCCTTGTCCGTAGAATAAAAATACATCTCTTCTCTTTGGGTAGCAATATTGTATTCGGTAGCACAGCCAAAGAGTAAAAAAATAAATAAAAAAAGAATAATTTTTTTATCTAAAATCATCTGCCTTAAAAAGAGAATAAAGTTTTATTTTGGCTTTCTTTAGATTTTTTCTTGCCCCTTCTTGACGGTCCAGAATTACCATTGCGGAGTCTACCTTTATGCCTTTTTTTCTTAAAACTTCTGCGGTTTCTAAAAGGGAAGAGCCACTTGTAGCCACATCATCTACCAAAAGCACTTTATCTTTTCTACTTACCCCAGGCCCCTCTATCTGGCGCATAAGACCATGGGTTTTGGCTACCTTTCTTACAATAAATGCCTTTAAAGGTATGTCTTTTAGATAACTTAAAAGTACAACTGCGCAAACTATGGGGTCTGCTCCAATAGTAGGTCCACCTACACAAGAAAAACCTTTTTTCTTTATAAAATCCAAAATAAGTTCGGAAACCAAAAAACTTCCTTCGCTACTTAAAGTTACCTTTCTTAAATCAAAATAATAATTACTAATTTTACCGCAAGAGAGTTTTACCTTTTTTTTAACGAATGCCTTTTTTCTAATAAGGTTAAATAACCTATTTTTTATATCCTTTAGATAATTCATAGTAAAATTCATTTTACTATCAGCTTCAGGACATGTCAATTCTTTTGACAAAAAAGTATTTAGTTGTTATGATATAACTATGCTAAAGAACTTCTTAAACAATCTTATCAATCTAATCTATCCTAAAAGGTGCGTTGTCTGTAAGGGTTATATCTCAAATAAAGATAAACAGAGGTTTATCTGTGATTTATGCCAATCCCATATAAAGAAAAATGTTCCTCCTTTCTGTAGATACTGCTGTCGGCACATAGAGGATGGGACTTTCATCTGTAAGGAATGTAAAGACAAAACCTTCTATTTCGATGAGGCTTTCTCAAGTTGTCTTTATGAAGGTGTAATAAGAGAACTTATCCATCAATTTAAATATAACGGAAAAGATTATCTGGGAAAATTTTTAGCAGGTCTTTTAATTGAATTTATAAACACATATAAATTACCGGTTAAAGATTTTGATTTTATTATTCCTGTACCCCTATATCCGAGTAAACTACGCCAGAGAGAATACAATCAAGCCTTGATTTTGGCAGGCTATATTGCGGAAGAGTTTAAAATAAAATTATTAAAAGATGCCTTACATAAAATTAGAAACACAGTTTCTCAGACAGAACTGGATCCCCAAAAACGTTGGGAAAATGTATCTGAATGTTTCAGAACCAATCCCAAAATTTCTTTTAAAGATAAAAATATTCTCATTATAGACGATATTTTAACTACCGGGGCAACCGCCTCGGAGATAGCCAAAACGCTTAAAGAAAAAGGAGCAAGAAAAGTAACCGTTTTAGTTTTAGCCAGCTAAACTATGCGGATATTAAGAAATTATATCTTAAAAGAATTTTTTAATTTATTTTTTCTTTCCTTAGGATTATTTACCTTTGTAATGCTTTTAGGTAATATTATAAAAATTGCCCATCTTATTATCAGTAAAAAAGTAGATTTCATAGAGATGATGAAATTATTCGGTTATCTTATACCTTATCTTTTGACTTATACTATCCCTATCTCTATATTAAATGCTCTTCTAATGAGTCTGGGTAGGTTAAGTAGTGATAATGAAATTATTGCGATGAGAGCAAGTGGAATAAATATAATTTACCTCATTATACCTCTATTAATTATAGGGCTTATTTTTAGTCTACTTCTTTTTATCCTTAATGACTCAGTTATCCCCTATACCCATTTTGCCAGTCGTAAAACCCTTACCGAGATAGGTATAAAGAATCCCGCGGCGTTTTTAGAACCGGGGGTCTTTATCGATTCCTTTCAGAATTATATTATCTTTATCTACCATATCCAGGAAAATAAACTTTATAATATCCGTATTTATGAACCGCAACCCGGAAATCGTCCCGCACGCACCATTATTGCCAAAAAAGGAGAATTTGTCAGTATCCCGGAAAAATCAATGGTGAAACTAAAACTTATAGATGGAACTTCTGATGAACCTGACCCAGAAAATCCTTATAATTTTTATAAACTTAACTTTAAGACCTACTTCATAAACCTTAGCCTAAGCAATAGTATCCAACAAATTCAAAAAGAGAAAAAGCCCAAGGATATGAATTTTAAAGAATTAAGACAGTATATAAGAAAGATGAAAAATATGGGGATCGATGCAACACCGGCAATTTCACATCTTCAGGAAAGGATGGCATTATCTTTTTCCTGTTTTATTTTTGCACTTATTGGTTCTGCCATAGGTTTAATTACAAGACGCAGAGAAAAATCAATAAATCTGGGGTTAGCATTTTTAATTATAGGAATATACTACCTTCTCCTTTTAGGAGCAGAGGCATTGTGTATGAATGGTTTTATTAATCCTCAATTAGGTATGTGGATCCCTAATCTCCTTTTAGGGACCTTAGGGGTATTTTTGCTTTATCGTGTAGGCCGAATGTAGCGGATACAAGAAGTCCTCCTTCGGCATACCAAAATTAAGTATGCGTATATTAGACCGTTACATAATAAAATCGATTTTTTTAGCAATTTTGAGCTGTATTTTACTTTTCTGTTTTCTTTATATCATTATAGACATATTCGGACATCTCGATGAGATAATAAAGCAAAAAATAGCACTTTCTTTACTCTTAGATTATTACCTGGCTTATCTTCCCCTTATCTTTACCCAGATAACCCCTGTTGCCTGTTTACTCTCCACCCTTTACGTTTTAGGCAGTCTCTGTCGTCATAATGAAATTATCGCTATGCGCTCAGCAGGGATAAATACCTTTAAAATCATAAGAGGTGTGATTATTTTAAGTATTTTAGCGAGCATGTTTGTATTTGTGGTAAATGAAAAGTTTGTTCCTGATGCTACCGAGAAATTTGAGAAGATAAAAAATAATATTTTAAAAGGTTCAAAAAAAGAAAAGGAATTCTTAAATTTATGTATCTATGGCTCAGGAAATAGATTATTTTTTATAAATAGGTTTTCTTTAGAAGACAATACTATAGAAGGAATTACTATCCTTCAAGAAGATAAAAATCAAAATATTACCCAAAAGATAGTTGCCCAAAAAGGGATATGGCGGGAGGGAAACTGGATATTCTATGAAACGATTATTTATAATTTTGATGAAGCTAGTCAAATTAAAGGGGATATAGAATACCATCCTTCAAAAGTTATGGAAATATCCGAAACTCCGCAGGATTTTTTAAAGCAGAGGAGAAATCCTCAAGCGATGAGTATAAGACAAATGAAAAAATACATCTTAAGACTTTTAAACAGCTCTGCAAAACAAGTGGCTAGAAATTTAAAGGTTGACCTTTACCACCGCATATTTTTCCCCTTCAGCAGTTTGGTGCTCACTATTATTGGCATACCTTTTGCCCTGCGTATAAAAGGAAGGGCAAGTGCGCTCTCTTCTTTTGGGATTTCTTTAGGGATTGGGTTTTTATATTATGTAATGGATGCGGTATCGCTTGCTTTAGGAAAAACAGGGCTCTTCCCACCTCTGATAAGCGCAGGATTTGCTCCTGTTTTTTTCCTCTCTGTAGGTTTATACCTTATTTATAAATTATGAGGGAATATAGATACGGGGAAGATGACTACCTAATGAGGTAGTTATCTCATAAGGGATAGTTTTGGATATAAAGGCAAGTTCTTCTGCCAAAATAATCTCTTTTTTTTGTCTACCTAACAAAACTACTTCTTCACCTATTTTTAATTTTAAATTACCCACATCTACCATAAATTGGTCCATACAGATTCTTCCTGCTATTCTAAAACGCCTGCCTCTAATTAAAACAAAAGCCTTATTAGAAAACTTGCGAAAATATCCATCTCCATAACCTACAGGTATAACCGCTATATTTGTATCTTTTTTAGTATAATAAGTATGTCCATAACTTATCCCAAAATTTTTAGGTAGTCTTTTTACCAAAACTATTCTTGCCTTAAGGGACATCACTGGTTTAAATTTTATATCCATATTCTTTTTAGGATATAATCCATAAATAACCAGACCCGGTCTTACCATATCCAAATGGCTTTCTTTATAAAACAAAGTAGCGCTACTATTTGCACAGTGGTATAAAGGAATATTGATTTTTGAATTTAAAAGTTTTTGTTTTAGTTCTTTTAGGCGTTCTATCTGCTTTAAAGTAAATTTTGGGTCAGTTTCTGCCAAAGGAAAATGGCTAAACACTCCCTCTAATTCTAAAAATTTTAATTTAGTTAATCTCTTAATAAAATCATAAGCTTGGGTATATAAAACTCCTAATCTTCCCATTCCCGTATCTACCTTTATATGCACCTTTATTTTTTTATTAAAATACTTTGCCTTTTTTTCTAAAGCATAAGCCAACTCCCAATTAGATATAGAAGCAACAAGGTCATATTTAAAAAATGGCTCTACATCTTTTGGTAAAACCGCACCCATTACTAAAATGGGTTTGTTTATTTTTTCTTTTCTTAATCTTATTGCCTCATCGATATCCGCAACTCCTAAATAATCCACTCCTTCTTTTACCAATCTTTTAGATACGGGAATCATCCCGTGTCCATAAGCATCCTTTTTTACGCAGACCAATACTTTCACGGAAGGAGAAACTATTTTTTTTATTTTTTTAAAATTATCGGAGAGATTGTCTAAATTAATTTCAAGCCAGGCAGGTCTAAACATTTTTAAATTTAAAAGGGCTCGATATTTTGGCGGTATTTAAGATAATCTAAGAGTATCCTTTTATGGTCAAAAGCAAAATCCATATCTTTTATATTTTCTAATTTTACCCATTTAATATCCTGCGCATCATCTCCTGCTTTGGGACTGCCTTTGGTTTTAGCAATAAAAACTGTTCCTACCGTATGAAATCGGGGATCACGATCTGGGTCAGAATAAGTATGAAACTGTTTTAAAGAAATAACTTTAAGCCCAGTTTCCTCCTCCACCTCTCTTTTTACTGCTTCTTCTAAACTTTCTCCATAATCGACAAAACCTCCGGGTAAAGCATAACCAAAAGGAGGATTGCTTCTTTTTACTAAAAGTATAGAACCTTCAACTTCAATTATCGCATCAACAGTAACAAATGGACCGTTCTGTAATTTATGGATGATATAATCTAAATAACCTAAAACCCCTTTTTGAAAAACCTCATAGGCTTCTTTATCGTATAAACAAAAAATTATCTCTCTTAAACTACTTTTATTTTCTCTTAAATGCCTAAATACCTCTTGCGCCATAATTTTGGCAGATGCCAGATAAGGGAATCCTCCTACGCCACAACCCAAAGCAGGAAAAGCAATTGATTCTATCTTTAATTTTTCTGCTACCTCCAAAGCACTTTTCGAAGCTTCTCTTATCTTTAGCTCATCAGTTTTAAAATCTAAAGCCATCGTTGCGGTATGGATAACATATTGACAAGGAAGTTTTCCAGAAGAAGTATAAATCGCCTCTCCTACCTTAATCGGTCCTTTTTTTATCGCTTCTTCTTCTATTTCCTTTCCACCTTTTCTCTTAATCGCTCCTGCTACTCCTCCACCCATAATAAGTTTATTATTGGCAGGGTTAACAATCGCATCTACTTTTAACTCTGTAATATCTCCTTGAATTACTTTTATTTCAGTATCTTTTATCTTCATCTTATTTAAAGTTATAATGTTTTCTTACTGGCTTAATTATATTCCAATTACAGGAAAGTCCTTTAGGAAAAGTAACAAAATCTCCTTTGCCAAATTTTACTATTTTTCCATCCTTTGTCTTTACTTCTACTTCTCCTTCCAAAAAATAACACTCTTCAGTTTCATCATAATACCAATCAAAATTAGATTTCTCTTTTTCCCAAATCGGCCAACTAAATACGCCTTTTTTCTTTAACTCTTCCTTAGATAATTTCTCTATTTTTATTTCCATAAATTTCTCCTTTTACTTATTTCGTTATGTTCGTTGAGTTCGTTAATTATTTTTAACTCAATTAACTAATCACTAATTAACTCCCTAACTTCCTAACTTTACCTAACTCACCTAACTCCCTAACTTACCTAACTTCCTAACTTCCTAACTCACCTAATTTCCTAACCCCTTATACTCAATACTCAATACTTACTACTCAATACTTAATATTAAAAATTCCCTTATATACACTCTTTGGCTTTTTTATCCTAAAAAATACTAACTGGGCAATGCGACAATTTTGTTTTAACATTATACCATAAGGATTCTCTACTACCAAAATAAACTCACCCTTTCCTTTAAAACCTGCATCCCAAACTCCATGTTGGCTAAATGCACCCATCCTTAATAAAGAAGTACGACTAAAGCATAGAGCCACTAAATTAGAAGATAAATTTATTATTTCATTTGTTCTTATTTTATAGGCACCCTTTTTTAAAGACCACCAACCAAATT
>Ga0078972_1017884_pt1 | contig 10022 bp, 7 predicted proteins | sample YelNatPaOPGAMG01_FD_67568 | JGI IMG/M metagenome (GOLD analysis project Ga0078972, IMG submission 67568) | Hot spring thermophilic microbial communities from Obsidian Pool, Yellowstone National Park, USA - OP-RAMG-01 (SPADES assembly) (version 2) | ecosystem: Environmental > Aquatic > Thermal...
CGCCGTCGGGTCGAGCCGCCCGCCGGGCACGCGGCCGCGCGCACCGGCGGGCTCGAGGACCCCGAGCCGGGTCGAGGCGGTCGGCTCCTCGCAGCTCCATACGACCCTGGCCATGGCGCGCCTCTATCTCCGCGTGCAAGGGGGCGGGGGAGCTTCGTCCGGGTCGGTCCTGCTCGAGAGCCGCCGGGTGGTGCTCGGCGCCGTGCGCTTCACGGCCGCGTCCGGTGCCACCGTTCTCCTCGTCGTCCCCCTCGACCCGACCGCCCGCGCCCTGCTCACCGTCGCGCCCGACCACGTGCTGCGAGCGGTCGCCGTCGTGCGCGTCGCCGGCCAGCCGGCGGCGAGCCGGACGGTGACACTGCACCTCGCCGGACCGCTCGCGCTCGCCCCGCTCGCGCTCGTCGGACCGGCGACGGTCGTGGCGCACTCCTCGGCCGTTCGGCTCCTCGTCGAGGGTCGGGGCGAGGGGCTCGCCGGGAGCGTGCGCCTCCTCGTCGGTCGCACGCTCGTCGGCGCGGCTCACTTCGCGCTCGGTGCGCGAGCGCAGACGACCGTCGTGGTCCAGCTCGACGAGGCGGGCCGGGTCGTGCTCGGCCACGCCTCCCGGGTGGTTGCGATTGTCGATGCAGCGGGATACAGGCCGACGGCACGGGCGGTCGTCCTCGTCGGCTGAGCCGAGCTCCGGTGTCACCCGGGCGCGGACGTGGCGCGGCGGGACGCGGAGGTGCATCCGGGTACGAAGGCTTTGCCGGCGGTCTCACGGCGCGCCGGCACGCCACGGGGTCTCACGGCGCGCCGGCACGCCACGGGATCGCGCGTCCGCGACGGACGCCGCCGGTCCCGCGCCGGCGCACGCGACGTGCGGCGACGCGGTCGCGGACCTGTCGGAAGGTCATGACAGGTTCTGTGGTCATACGACCGCGCAGCGTGAAAAGTCCCCGAATGCTTTGCAGTTGGCCGACGATGCCATACACTGTGCTCGTGTCAAACGCGGTGCATCTAGTTGCCTCTCAGCGTGGTCGTGCAACTACGCACTGTGAGGTTTCGAGAAGTGGAGCACGGGATACTAATGGCGAGTAGGCCGATCTACTGGGACAAGTGCAGGGCACCCGGGGGACGCGCAGGTGTCCGGCAATTTCGGGACCTCGGGGCATGTGACACTCTCGGCGCACGTCTAGACGCATGTCGTGGTGGTCGTGACGACCGGCCGGCAGGAAACCACAATGCCGATCAGAGCTAGGAGCAAGATGATGGCGACTCGAACCGACCGGCCACGGCGCGCGCGGACGCGGCTGCGCCGAGGGGGCTTCGGCGCAGTAGCCGCCGGTCTCGGCGTGCTCGTCGGCGCGGCGGTCTCGCTCGGCGCGTCGCCCGCTTTCGCAGACCCCACGGGTCAGTCGGCGAGCTTTACTGTGACGGCCGCAGGGAGTCCTGTCTCGAGCGTCGACCTGACGCCGAACGTGACACCACTCACGTTCACCGAGGCGGTGAACCTTCCGGGCATCGCATTGGCCACGAATCCGCCGACTTCGGTGACGATGTCGGGTGTCGTGGCGACCCTCAACGTCACCTGCACGGACAACGCGGTCACGCCCGGCACGTCGACGGCGGAGACGATCGTCCAAGACCTTCCGTCCTTCACGGCCGACTATCCGTCGCCGTATCCGACGACGGGAGTGCCGACAGGCTCGATGGTCGACTACTCGCAGATCACGACTCCGGGCAACGTGTGCCCAACCGGTACGACGTTGGTGACGACGGGCTCCGCGACGATGACCGGGAACTTCTCGACGTCGAACGGCAGTATTAGCGCTGCGGTCATCTACTTCCAGTGGTACCCAGATCCCTACGGCACTGTGAACTGCCTGTGCTCGGGTGGTGGCTCCAACCAGATTTCACTGCCCTTCACGCCAGTCACGACAACGACCACGATCGCGCCGACCACGACCACGACCACGATCGCGCCGACCACGACAACGACCACCATCGCGCCGACAACGACCACCATCGCGCCGACCACGACAACGACGACCATCCCGAAGCCGGTCACGGCTGTCGCCACGTCGACGACGACACTGCCGCCGGCGACGACGGTTCCGCCCACGACCATCCCGCGTAAGCCAGTCACGAAGGTCGCCGTGTCAAAGAAGAAGCCGACGGCCAAGGTGACCACGACGATCACGGGCGGCTCGGGCAGCAAGAAGCCGCCGAGCCCGACGCTTGCCTTCACCGGTGGGAACTGGGCGTGGTTCCTCGGTATCGGCCTCGCCCTCGTCGCCGGAGGCATCGCGATGGTGGGCGTCTCGCGGACCGGACGTCCCTCGACAAGCGGCGGACAGTGACCGGGGCTGTCAGCTCACCAGGTCGACGGGAGCAAGCGCGCTGCCGCTCCGTAGCCCTCGAAGCAGCACAGCGCTGCCGGGAGGAGCAGGAGCAGGGTGAGGCGGTGACGGCGGGCGAGAACGAGGGCGCCCGCCGTCAGCACCGCCATGCCGAGCGCCCACGCGACGAGCACGGTGAGCGGCACGCGTGGCAGGGGCGTCGGGTGCGTCGAGATGTGTGTCACGACGACGCGCTGGACGACCTCGTGGTGCGCCGGGACGACGCTGTCGAGTGTCGCTGCGACGTCGAGGCGAGCCCGGACGATGAGCCGCTGGGCCGCGGAGAACCGCGGGTTGCAGGTCGTGAGCGTGAGATCCCAGCCAGCGGTCGGGGCCACGACGGCGACGTCGCTCGGCGAGACCGGCTTGATCCACTCTGCGGTGTAGACCCAGCGCTCGCCGCCGAAGGTGACGACGATCGGGTCGCCGGGCCGGACGGCCTGCAGGTTGTAGAAGGGGTGGAGCCACGTGGTTCGGTGGCCGGCGATCGCGAGGTTGCCCGGCTGTCCCGGCAGGGCGCTGCCCGGGTAGTGACCGGGACCCTCCTCGAGGCGCAGCTCGTCGACGCCTTCGACGACGACGTCGTTGCGCACGCCCGCGGCCGGGATGCTGAGGCGCGCGATCGGCGTGCCGAGCGCGATCGTCGCCGGCCAGCTCACCCGGGGGATCGTGGTGGACCGGCGGACGACGCTCGCCGGCACCTCGACGGTGCGGGTGACGGTGCGGGCGATGGCTCGGTTGAGCGTGGCCTGCGCGTGCAGCGCGGCGGCATTGGTCGCGTAGAGGGCGTAGGGCACGAAGCCGAGCACGACGACGCCGGCGACGATAACGGCGACCCCGAGCGGGAAGAGGACGCGGCGCGCACGTCGCCGTGGACCACGCTCTCGGCCGTGCGCACCACGCCGTCTCCCAGGTCGTATCGCGGCGGGTGCAGGCTGCAGAGCGTCGTCCATGTCTCGGCCTCCGTCGGTGGGTGCGCACCCGAGGCTAGGGCGACGTTCGGCGACGCGCGCGCGGGGCACGGGTGCCATGCAGGGCATGCAGGGTGTCGAGACGTCGTGCCGACAGGGCACGCCAGAGTGTGGACCAAGGAGAGAAGATGACGAACGACCGAACTGCCAGCGACCAGGGGACGACGGGGGAGGCGGTGGAGGCCTACGAGGCGCCACGGCTGACCGACGAGGGATCGATCGCGGAGCTCACTGGTACCCTTTCGTGCCCGAACCCGATTACCACCATTGGGGGTGGCCTATAGGCGGGCTCTCCAACCGGTTTGGCGCGATGCCGGACAGGCCGTGGGTGGGTCATGTCCATGGCCTGAGGGTCTCCTCCGAGATCGCGCTCGACTCGTCGCCGGTCTCGGGCGGTGACGACGCAGGTGTCGGCGATGCAGATGTCGTCGTCCGGCGAGGACGTCCGTGTGGCGACCTCGCCGGGTTGCCGCGCGGCTCGATCGTGGCGTCCTGTCCGTTCCCTGACGGCGAGCCCTACTTTGACCTCGCGTCACGGACCGACGGGTACGCGGCGCGGTTCCACCGGCAGTGTGAGTGCATCGTGAGCAGAGATCTTCGCGAGATCGTCGTCCACCCGACACCCGGTCTCGCCGACGACGCGCTAGCCGCGCTCGTGTCCGGCACGACGCTTGCGACGCTGCTCAACCTGGCGGGTCACCTCGTGTTCCACGCGTCCGCGCTCGTTCTCGGGCTGTCGTCGGGCCACCCGGCTGCCGTCGCGGTGCTCGGGGAGTCCGGTGCCGGCAAGTCGACGTTCGTCGCGCTCGCGTGTGCGGCCGGCGCGGCGTTCCTGGCCGACGACGCGCTCCGGATCGACGCCGACGGCCACCTTCCTGTCGCTCGCGCGGGCCACAGCGAGGTGCGCCTGCGCCTTCCGGTTGGCGACGAAGTCCGCTCGCTGTTCGCCATCGCGCCTCCGGCACGGCACACGAGCGACGAGCGGCTCGCTCTCCGGCTCGGCACAGGCGGGCTCGACCGCGTCCCGCTCGGGTCGTGCGTCGTGCTGCGCCAGCGACGCAACCTCACCCGGCCGGTCCTCACGGTGCTCGAACCCGCCGACGCGCTGCTCGCCCTCACGCGCTCGCCACGCGTCGTCGCCTGGCGCGACCGGACCTGCCTCGCCCGCCACTTCGCCGGAGCGACCGAGATCGCCCGCACGGTGCCCGTCCTCCGGCTCGACCTGCCCGTCGCCGGCACGCCGGACCTCGGCGTCGTCCGCGAGGCACTCGCCCTCCTCGAGCGCCATGGTGCCGCTGTCGCCGTGGCGACACCGCACCCGCCACGAGGAGCGTCCACCTAGGCGAGAGGTGATGCGCGTGTCACCACAGAAAGTGGTGACAAGACCGCACGGCGTGGCATCATCTCCTCGTGCGACAGCCGAAGCCGAGTCGAGAAGGGCGGCGCGCCTTCCCGTCCAGTCGCGTCCTCGTCGGACGTCCCCTCCCTGTACAGCGACCATGTGCTCACCTGCCTGCAGCGCGGGGCACCGGCGCGACCTCCCCTGCCGCTGCCGGCGTCACCGTCCGGCCCGTGCCTTGTCGAGCGTCCCATGGGCCGCGCGCGCGTCTGGCGCTCAAGGGATCTGGCACACCGTCCGTTAGTGACAGCGCCGAGCCGGACACGGAGGTCCGGGGTAGGCGAGAGGTCTGCCGGAGGTGCACCACCGACCACCTGCGGGCCGCTCCGGTGCTTTGTCGCTCGTGTCCGAGGAGGGAACGGGTATGACACGACCAGCGGGTCGGTTGCTGCGGTTGGTCCGCTCGGGCGGGCTCGTCCTCCTGCTCGGAGGCGCCGCGTCGCTCGTGCCTGCCGCTTCGAGCTCAGCCGTTGTCCGGTACCCTCGCACGGTCAGCCCGGGCGCCTGCGTCGTGTCGGCAGCGTCCAACGCGGCCGCACCCCGCATCGTCGTGCAGGTCACGACGACATCTCGCGTCGCCGTCGGGCGGCGTGCACGCTTGACGGTCCGCTACCGCTGCGACGAGGCGGGGCGATCGCTTCCGATCGCGGGCCTGCGTGTCACGGCCGTCGCCTCGCCGGCCCGGATCCTCAACCTCAAGTCGAGGTCGAGGGTTACCGGAGCGGACGGCCTTGCCCTCTACGACGGTGCTGCTCTTGCTGCAGGTCGTGCCGTCGTGCGCATCGACGCAGCTCTCGGCCGGCTCTGTGCCACAGCCCATCAGCACGCGCATGGTGCGTCCGCGACCGGAGCCGGATCGTGCGCGGTGAGCGTGCGGGTCACCGCCGTGCGAACCGCGGCAGCTGTGCGTCGTGAGCCGGCTCAGGCGGCGGCAGTGCGCGCTGCCGCGGTGCCGGCGGTCGTGGCCCGCCCGCTGCTACGTCCGAGCGCCGACGCGCCGGCGCTTGCGGTGCCGCCGCAGCGTTGCGCTTTCGGCCCGGTCGGCCGTGGCCTCGACACCGCCCCGGTCTGCACGCAGAGCGTGGTCGCCTCGATCGACGCGGCGCGGGCACGAGAAGGCGTCGGACCGATGGTGCTCCCGACGAACTGGTCCACGCTCAGCCCGGCCGAGCAGCTCTTCGTGCTCGCGGACCTCGAGCGCGTCGACCGCGGCCTGCCACCGTATGTCGGGCTGGTGCCCGAGCTCGACGCAGTCGCGCTGTCGGCGGCACGGACGGGCAATGATCCGGTCTGGCAGAGCCCGCTCGCTGTGAGCGAGGCGAGCACGTGGGCGGGCAACGAGGTCTCGACGCTCGCGGCCGAGTACGACTGGTTCTACGACGACGGCTACGGCAGCGCGAACGTCGACTGCACCTCGCCGAGCGCGCCGGGCTGCTGGGGGCACAGGGACGCGATCCTCGGCGCCTATACCGGCCTCGGCTGCACCGATTGCGTGATGGGTGCGGCGACGACTGCCGCACCGGGGGCGACCTGGCTGACCTCGCTCGCGGAGATCGTCGTCGCGCCGACCCGGCCAGACGCGCTGCCCGTCCGCTTCACCTGGGCCCACGACGTCCTGCCGTACCTGCCGAGTGGGGCGACCGGCTGATGCGTCACCTCCGATGGCCCCGGCCTGCCGGAGGTACTCGCGCGGTAGCCTCGACCCGTGGGTGACGGGACGAGCAGAGCTGCATCTGCGCAGCGGCGCATCACGCTCCGGGTCGACGAGATCGTGTCGACCGTCGTCGACGGGCAGGTCGTGCTGCTCGATCTCCGACAGCCGGGCTATCTCCGGATCAACCGCTCGGGGCGTCTCCTCTGGGAGCGCCTGGAGGCCGGGGCGAGCCCTCGTGATCTCGAGGTCGCTCTCGTCGAGCGCTACGGCATCGACCAAGAGCGTGCGGGCGAGGACGTCGCGCAGTTCCTCGCGATCCTCGCGGCGCGCGATCTGCTCGTGTGAGCTTCGTCAGACGGCGATCTGCTCGCCGGATCGGGCAGCGAGAAGGGCGCGTACCGCTCGTCCGACGAGCGTCGCGGCGGTCGAGATGAGGATCGAGACGTCGAGCAGGACGGACCAGTTCTCGACGTAGTGCAGGTCGAGGCGGTGGTAGGACTCGAACGAGGCGTCGTCTCGACCCTCGACCTGCCAGAGCCCCGTGATCCCGGGCATGACGTCGTGGCGCAAGAGGAGCTCGGAGTCGAACTGCTCGACTTCCTCGGGCAGCGCCGGACGGGGTCCGACAAGGCTCATCTCGCCGAGCACGACGTTGAACAGCTGGGGGAGCTCGTCGAGGCTCGTCGCTCGCAGCAGACGGCCGATGCGGGTGATGCGCGGGTCGTCGGCGGCCTTGAACAGCGGCCCCTGGCGCATGTTCTCCTCCGCGAGCTCCGCCTTGCGCGCCTCGGCATCGGGGACCATCGTGCGGAGCTTGTAGAGCATGAACGGCTTGCCGTTGTGCCCGATCCGCTCCTGGGCGAAGAGCACGGGACCGCCGTCCTCGCGGTGGACGAGCACGGCGAGCAAGGCCATGAGCGGGGCGCTGACGAGGAGGCACGCGGACGCCACGCCGAGGTCGAGGATGCGCTTCAGCGCGAAGGACCTCGGCGAGAGCGAGTGGCGCTCGAGGTAGAGGAGGTTCTCGTGGGAGACCTGGGTGATCGTGAGCCGGCCGTGGGCGAGGCCGAGCAGGCCCATCGACATCTGCACGTGGAGATCTGCCTGCATGAGCTGGCGGGTGATGCGGCGGAGCTCGGGAGCGGTGAACGCGGTCGTCATGACGAGCACGCCCGTGGCGCCGACGGAGGCTGCGAGCGCCGACGCGTCAGCGCACCGTCCGAGCCACGGGGCCGCAGTGCTCCCGAGGGGTGGCTCGACGTCGTCGACGACGCCCTTGACCGCGACACCGAGCTCGGGGTGCTCGGCAAACTGCCGGCACCAGTACTGGCCTTCCTCGTTCGCGCCGAGGACGACGGTCGGCCGGACAAAGCGGCCTCGCTGGCGTTGGATCCTCAGCCAGGACCGGTAGGCACTGCGCTCGCCGACGAGGAGGAGGAATGCGAGCACGGCGTCGCCCGCGAGGGTGCCGATGGGCGGGTGGACGCCGAGCAGCCGCAGGGAGATCCCCCCGGCGAGAGCGGACGCCACGGCGACCGAGACGAGCAGGGAGCGCTCGTGCTCCTTGATGCTGGCAACCCGCGAGCGGTAGAGCCGACGGGTGCTCGCGACCACGAGGCAAGCGAGCGTCGTGACGACCATTGCCGTCCCGAGCGCAAGGACGTCGCCGAGCCGCGAATGACTGAGGCCGTCACGGTCGGAGAGCCCGAGGGGCACCCAGCTCAGAAGGAGGGCCGCGGCGTCCAGGCCGACGAGCAGCCAGCGCAGCCTCAGCGAGCCACGGGGCCGCAGCACGTGTGCGTCGAGGCTGTCGGCAGGATCGGACACTGGCGCATGATCGCGCAAGCTGGCTCGTGCTCCTGGCGTGACGATCCCGTCGACGGGTGGTGCGAGCCCGAAGCAGCTCGCTCCCGCAAGGGCGACCGGGGCAGCGGTGACGGCCAGGTTGACGTCGTGACCTGCGGACACGTCCGTCCCGACGGAGCCCGCCGATGCAGGGCCGGCGGAGGCGGAGCTGGTCAGGACGCCACCCGCCGAGCCGATCTCTGGCCGGGGATCACCGTGGCCGCGCTCGGTGGATCCCCGTCGACCTCTCGCGTGCGCACCCATCCGCGTCGTGGCCATATGCCATAGTGCACCGGCAGTGACCATCTTTGTCAAGTGGATGTTACGGCTGAAGTCCCAATATGAGATGCCAGACGGCCACGATGAGCTGGAATAATGGCTTCCGATACGTCCAGTTGTCTTTCCCGTCATTAACCCTTCATAGAGTCTCTCATTGTGGTTGTCTGACCACTCACGGTGCGCAGTCGACGAGAGGCGCGGCATCGAGCGGAGGACTGTGCGTGCACGGCGGTCCCGGGGCTACGTCGAGGTGCGGCGCCGCTTCCAGTGGGGATGGGAAGTTCGAGCGCTCGCGTCGTGTGGCGTCCGGATCGCTCGACTGAGAGCGCGGCCGTCAGCGCGCGGCCGCGATCTCCTCGTCGACGACGACGCGCAGCCGCTCGACGAAGTGCGCGACCGAGTAGCGAGCGGCGCGCTGGGCGAGTGCGCGTGGCTCCGGCGGCGCGGACTGCAGCCTGCGGATCGCGTCGGCGACCTCGTCGGGCCGAGGCTCGTCGAAGAAGACTCCTGTCTCGTCCTCGAGGATCGTGTCGAGGAAGCCCCCCCAGCGCAGCGCCGCGGTCGGCTTGCCGAAGGCGAGGCCCTCGACGGGGGTGAGGCCGAAGTCCTCGTACGACGCAGCGACGACGAGTGCACAGCTGCGGTAGAGCCAGCGCAGCCGGGGCTCGTCCACCGACCCGAGGAGCGTGACGTTCGACGGTGCGGAGCGCCGGAGCACGTCGAGCAAGGGTCCCGTCCCGGCGACGACGAGCCGCTCGGCGGGAAGGCGCGAGAATGCCTCGACGACCGCTCCGACGTTCTTGTACTCGAGCAGGCGCGAGACGCAGAGCACGAAGCCCGCGTCGAGGTCCGGCGCGGCGTCCTCGGGTCCGTCGGACTCGAGGCCGGGTGGTGGGGCCAGGATCTCCGCGTCGACGCCGTAGGCGGCGCGTACACGCTCACGGACGACGGAGGAGTTGACGAGGTAGCGGTGCGCGGAGTGCGCCGCCCGACGGTCCCAGGCCCGCAGCGGCACGGCGGCGGTCTCGACAGGCCAGCGTGCCCATCCGTGGCGCTCGCCGAGGTAGCGGGTGGTCTGGTAGAGCCACCGGGCAGGGGAGTGGCAGTAGACGATCTTGCGCCCCGACGCGGTGGCGCCGTGTGCCCAGCCGGTGGAGGAGCACACGACGACGTCCGCGTCGAGCTGGAGCGCGGAGAACGACGGAGCGAGGAGCGGGAACGCGAGCCGATGGTGGGCTCGCAGGAGTGGGACCCGGTCGAGCGGCATCGTGCGGACGTCGTGGGAGGCGAATCCCGGGAAGGTCGCCGTAGGGTCGTAGAGCGAGGTGTGGACCGGCGCGTCGGGAAACGCGTCAGCGATGACGAGCGCGACCCGCTCGGCACCACCCCGCTGGGTCAGGTAGTCGTGGACGACGGCGAGCGTCTCGCGTCGCTTGTCGACGGCGCGTCCGGGCACGGCCAGGCCGCAGGGCCTGCCTGGCCGGGCCGCCTGG
>Ga0078972_1017887_pt1 | contig 10019 bp, 9 predicted proteins | sample YelNatPaOPGAMG01_FD_67568 | JGI IMG/M metagenome (GOLD analysis project Ga0078972, IMG submission 67568) | Hot spring thermophilic microbial communities from Obsidian Pool, Yellowstone National Park, USA - OP-RAMG-01 (SPADES assembly) (version 2) | ecosystem: Environmental > Aquatic > Thermal...
ACCTTCTGAGAAAGAAGATCATAAAGGTGATATACACTGATTATGCAGTTCCTGATGCTGTGGAATCTGCTAGAAACAGAAAAGTGTGGATATTGAGGCGGAAGAAGGATCTGACACCAATAGTGATTGAGGAAGTTGGTTAAACTAATTCAAAGTTTTAGAGATTTTTTCACATGAATTACTTGCTCCTTCTCTCAGTTCTTCCTTGATTTCAAAGATGATAAAAATAAACTAATCTCTTAAGGTTATTATCAATATTGATATTTTTCGCCCTCGTGAATCCAGAATCGATATATAGCAACCTTCTTGTACCGAGTGTTATACGCCTATGCTTCCCATAGACGTTATTATTTCTCTTGTTGATTTCGCTGCTACGATATTAACAATTCTGGGAGTTAATTATAAGATTGGGCAATATACTAAGGAGATGTGTGCGCATTAGAATAGATAAAGGACTTGTAGAGGCACCTTTAAGCACTTTGAGGGGAGCAGTAAAATATCTTCAGGATCCACTAGCCGAAGTAGCAGAGAATGAGATCTCTAATATCTCCAATTTCAAGAAGAGGCCGATTCCAGAGCTAAGTAATATGATAGAAAACGCCAAGAGGAGAAGAGGGGAATGGATCCCATCTATTAAACCTCAATACAAGGATGCGAGAATGACAAGGAATATGAGAAGGAAGAATTAATGATAGCACACGCAGGGCTCGATTTTAGATCTATAGAGGTAATGTTTGATGAATCCGGAAAAATCTGGGTCAGATATAGGAGAGAATGCCTCGAAAGAACAAGAGAAATTATAAAAGAGACTTTTTTAGAGAATACTAGAAGGATGGTCATAGACGACGAATAGCAATATATTTTAAGATATATTATGCAGAAAATAAAACAAAAATTTAAGAATAAGACCCAAAGTCAAATGATATAGGATGGTTATCCGGTGATTCAGATGGTTCAGCCCAAAAAGGAGGAGGGAACCATATATGGTTGGGCCTTTGTCGCTGGACAGAAGATTCTTGAAAAACTTGAGTCTTTGTATGATGCAGAAAGAGCTGAAAAGAGGGTGGAGAACTTGCTTCTCACTCTAAGGTCAGAACTAATACCTGAGCGCTTTAAGAGGGCTATAGTAGACTCTATTATCGAGGTGAATCCTGAAGTTGGAATACCTGAAGAAGTAAAGGTGGAGAGAAGATGGAGCGTTGACGAGTTTTACCGCTACAGTACCGCTATTTTAGCAGGCTTCTTTGACTCACTAAATAAATGGAGAGAAGAGAAAGAAAAGAAAAAGGAGAGGAAGGAGGTGAATACCAATGCCTAGAAGAGTCCTTATATCTCTGATCTTAAAAGTAAGCGGAAATGTAAATGCTGATGCTGGAATAGGGACGAGGATACCGCTTAAGAAGGTAATTACATGGAACCAAGAGATTAGGCCCTTTGTCTCGGCTCGTTGCATTAGGAGATGCATAAGAGAGAGACTTCACGAGAAGGGCTTTTCAATAGATCCTCTTCAAATAGTGGGAAAAGATGAGAGGCAACAACAGCTAGGAGACATCGGCAATCCTGTGAAATATGTCGACGATGATATTTTTGGTTTTCTTTTGCCTCAAGAGCCTCCGATACGCAGGAGCAGCCCGATTAAGCTGTCTCATCTCATATCTCTAAGACATGCCGAAGTTAAAGTAGAGTTCGCAGCTAGATTTCAAAGAGACTTCTTATCAAACTACACTAAGGGCTATCCAGTACCCTTTGAGATTGAGCTCGCAGATTGGCTAGGCAGGCTCAATGTCATAGTTTCTGATAGGATTGGGCGCTTCAGTGAGGAGGAACTAAGTGAAATTGCTAAGAAGGAGCTAGGGGACAAGCTTGAGCTATCCAAAGAAGAGAGAATTAGAAGACTTTCGGGTTTCTTAGAGGTCTTGCTGCAGGAAGGATGGATGTTTCCAAGAGCAGCTCAGAGTCCTAGCGTTCCAGAGTTTTACTACGCTATCATAGGGCTGACCGATCGCTTTGCTCCGATTTTCGGTTGTATAGACGTGAATGACAGTGGAGAGCTCGACAAAGGTCTCATAGAGAAGATGAGAAGAGCATACGGTTGGTTACTAGAAGAGCTCTTTATATTGGACTACAAGAGTTGGGAGTACATGAAGTTCACTTATGTCAAAAGTGGAAAAAGCGTGGAAGAAAAGCAAGAAGGGCCGAAGCCCCTTGACTCAGGGTCTATGAGTAACATAATCTCAGAAATATGCAAATATTTGATAGGAGCGGATCTTCTTGAAGGCCCTGACCTTTAAGGTTCGTTTCCTCACAGCACAATTCAAAGATCACACATCAAAAGTTACTAGAAGAACCTACTTGATACCTCCGCCCTCAACTGTTGCTGGTTTTTTCGGGGCCATATTAGGTCTGGAGAGGAAAGAACTGAAGAAGCTTGCCAAAGAAATCTTGGCAGGTGCTGAGCTGAAGTCTCTAGGCGGGCGCATCACTACTTTATCTAGGATACTTAAGTTCGACCGTCCGGCGTCGGGGCTATTAGTGCTAATTAAGAAGTACTATGAAGATAGGAGTAAAGTTTGGAAGGATATACAAGAGTTATCACCAATAGCTGAAAGTGAAGAACTCTACATGCCCGAGTACAAATTTGCGATAGCATCAAGTAATGAGTCTTTAGTGGAAGAAGGGGAGAAGAGATTGAGAGAACTCTACTTTGCCTATGAAGTATTTGGTGGGAACGACTATCATTTCGTCGACTACATAGGAAACCCGAGACCAGCCAATGTATACAGCAGTCGAGAAGGGTATGGATACTGTCCGCGTGAAGATTTTGAACGCATCGAAGCCAAATCGTATAATGTAGTGTTTGATGCTAATGCTATTGAACAAGTTAAGGGCCCAATAGTAATGCCTGTAACATTTCTAGCTAAAGTTAATGCCGAGTATGTCCAAGTTTATGGAGCGAAGATCGTCGCAAAGAGAGAGTTGAACGTAGTAGATGATGGAGAGAGCAAAGTGTTTGTCTATGAAGTAGACCCATTCTTGATAATGCGAATTTGAGGTGTCTCCTATGCTAAACTTGAGAGACAAAGTAGAAAAGGTCTCCGAGGAGATAAGCATCGACGAAATTCAAAGAGCTCTTGAGAGAATAATCGAAGAGGCACAAGGAAAAGTTACTAAAGGGAATATCGCTTATAACCTCTTGAAAGAGATAGACTTCAACAGAAAGTTGCGCAGCCATCCTCTTGTATGGAAAGCCATCGACATTGGAAACCTAATTCAAGATGTCAGGAGATCAGAGTATTACAAGAAATTAGATGAAAAGTTAAATGATATTTTAAAGCGAGGTGCAGAGGTCGAAGACCTCAGAGAAATAAAGAACCTTGTAGATGGCTTAAGAAATAGAGCAATAGACTATATCGTCAAAAAGATTAGCGAAGCTGAACAAGGCTTAAGACATTTCCACAGACCTGGCTGTATCGCCAAAAGCGAAGGTAGAAACCTTTACTTCCCTGGAGAAGATTATACAAAAGAATCATTAAGTTGGCTGGCTTATGGATTTTTTAGTTCAATAGCCTTTGGGGATAGCATTGGGATTTATAGCGAGAACGATAGATTGATGTTTGATCTTAAACAATTAACCCGAAGATTCGGATCTAAATTCAGGATTGAACCAGGCATATTGGGAATCAGCAAAGACGAGAAGGATCGCCCTTATGCAGCTCTTTTGGCGTTTATTCTTTGGTTGGTGAAGAAGCTTAGTGACGAGGAAGAAGTCGAGATTAAAGCTCTTGTTCAGTCTATATTAGACAATCTTAGAGTGTCTACAATAAGCTTACTATTCATGCCCCCTAAGAAGGAGAAGTGGAGCACGATAAACCTACCTCGTCTCGACACATTTATAGATGAGTGGATTTTAAATAAGAGGTCAAGGGCTAAGATAGAAGCTCTAAGAGATACACTCAAAAATTTTGTAGCGGTGGCTCGTAGAACAGCAAAGAGGAAGGAGAGAATAAGAGAAGTGGAGAATGCCATAGATCTCTTGATAAGTAGCTATGAGACCCTTTGTAAGAACTTAATAGAGCATGGTAGCTTGGACCTTTACGCTATGAGGAAGCTCATGAATGTAATTATAGATATTGCTATTAAGTATGATATCAAGACATTCCTGAGGCCTTTAGGGTTGGTCGTTGGCCGTGATCGCCTTGCATAAATTGCAGAAGAAGGGCTTGGACATATCGAAGGAGACTCATCCAGGCAAGCCCTATCATGTTCATGTAGAGGAATGTTGTAAACTCGTCGATAAACTAATAAGAGAGGTTTACAGCTTTCCTGAAGATCTAGTTAAATTAGCGATTTTATTTTCCGAGTTACATGATCTCGGGAAGCTCCTACCAGAATGGTCCTTAAGTCAAAAGAAGAGGCCTTATCATGCAATCGAAGGAGCCGAATGGCTTTTAAGGGAGAACCTTGATTTTTTCATAAACAATCCATATGATAAACTATTGGTCTATGCTATTATGACCCATCATTCATCATTGCGCGTGCCTGATGAAGTTAGAGAAGCTGTGGAAGGAGCTGAAAAGGTAGTACAAAGGCACTTCAGAAACTACTTTAAGTGTAAGACTCTCATCAGAACTTTAAACGAGCTCATCAAAAGAGTGGAGAAAAGTATGAGGTTTGATATCGTAGACGTAATAGGTATCACCAAGCTTGCCGACATAATATCAGCTAAAGACCTACCCATCGACAGCATCTTTATGCAATATTGTTGGCCAAAGGGCCTAGAAGAGAGTCTTACTGAAGGGATATCTAAGAGAGCTTGTGAGAAGAGAGGATTCTTCGATAGATCTAAGTTTGAGAGGCAGGCGGAGATAGCTTCCTCTATGAAAGAACATTTACTCGTGGCAGCGCCAACCGGATGGGGAAAAACAACCTTAGCTTTAATTAGAATGGTAAAGCTTAAGCCCGTTAAAATTTTTTATATTCTGCCCACAATAACTGCCATTAAGGATTTCTACGACACTTTTACTAAAATAATTGATGAGACATATATAGGGGAATACTTCTACTTCGCTGATGCAGAACTACTGACAAAGCGAGAAACTGAAGAAGAGGACCTTCTCGACATTTATCGCTACTTCATCCCTAAGATCACCATAACTACGATAGATCAGCTTCTCCTTACAATGCTTCAAGTAGGGAGATACCACATTAGACGCTTCAATTTTAGGAACTCACTCTTAATCATTGATGAATTTCACCTTCTTACTCCACAGATGATCGCCTGCCTCAGATCCTTTCTAAAGAACTTGCCCCAGCACTATAAGACTTCATTCCTCTTCATGTCGGCTACACCCAGTCCAGTCTACACTGATGTGCTTAGAGAAGCCCTTCCACGGTTGGAAACTGTGATTCTAAGCGATGAGTATAGGCGTTTGAAACGTCATAAGATTGAGGTCTATAGTGATAAAATTAGTAATTTTATAGATGAAAAGCAAGATTTACTGAAAATGAATCGCACTCTAGTAATAGTAAATACTGTCGAAGTAGCCCAGAAAATATATAAAGAGTTAAGAGAGAGCTTGAATCGTTCAAGAAAAGTCGTATTAATTCACGGTGACTTCGCTTACAAGGATAGGGCAAGAAAGGAAGATCAGATAAGCAAGGCAGACGTGCTAATCTCCACACAGGTCGCTGAAGTCTCTCTTGACGTTTCTTTCGACTTATTAGTGACCGAGCTCTCCCCGATTCCATCTTTAGTTCAACGACTGGGCAGAGTAAATAGATATGGTGGCAGACCCGAGAAGGTCAACGTCTTTTTGTGTGAGCCCAAGAGCTATGAGCCTTATGGGAAGATCTTAACCAATTTAGCCCACGAGAACCTTCCAAAGTTGATCGAGGGTCTTGAGAAGAAGGGCGAAGAGGTATATCTTGACAAGGAGTTTTGGCTTTACGAGCAATTGTATCATAAAGAAATAGAGAGAGTAGAGAGAGACGTCCTCGATGTGATTGAAACCACACTCAACTTCTTCAGCTCTACAGCATACGAAAGAGAAGAAAGAAAAATCTTGGATATATTGGGAAGAGAAGAGACTTATTTGGCTATACCCGATATTTATTTAGAAAAAGTACTTAATTTGTACAAGAGGCTCAAAGAGCTTAAGGGTATTGAAGGCTATAGGGAGCGCTTGAGGATTTATGCCCAGATTAAGAGCTATCTCACTCCAGTGTCACGCTCAGACATCAGAAAGGCGGACTGGCATGAGGACTTGAGGCTTCCAGTGATTAAGGGCTACGATGAGGACGTGGGTGTAATAAGGAATTGAGATCATGCCCTTGATAATCTCTTTCAATTCTCTTTGTGAGATTCTATCATCTGGACTATAACGTTATTTATCGACCCATCTCCTTCTTTCAATTCTCTTTGTGAGATTCGTAGAACCATGTTGAGAAGTAGTGCAATGTGCCGTTCTTTCAATTCTCTTTGTGAGATTCCTCAGACTCCCCAAACATCAAGTGGACTGCCAGCTTCTTTCAATTCTCTTTGTGAGATTCGCTGTTATGAGCCCGAACTGGGATATTGCGTTGAGAAAACTTTCAATTCTCTTTGTGAGATTCACTACCTCTACGCAATAAACCCAGACGGCACGATAACTTTCAATTCTCTTTGTGAGATTCGTGCAAAATCAAGTTATTCTACCAGCTGGGCCGGTGGCTTTCAATTCTCTTTGTGAGATTCAAGGCATAGGATGAGCTTTCATCCACTCCTCATAATCCTCACTTTCAATTCTCTTTGTGAGATTCACCCTCAGGTGGAGGGGCCTGACGTACCCCTTCCTCCCTTTCAATTCTCTTTGTGAGATTCCCACATCTGAGTTCAAGAGGAGAGGACTCTACACAGAGCTTTCAATTCTCTTTGTGAGATTCATCCCCGATTTCCTCAACATACTCCTTGATTATAACATTCTTTCAATTCTCTTTGTGAGATTCTCAAGCTGATAAGCTCAACATGTACCATCCTGGAACGCCTTTCAATTCTCTTTGTGAGATTCAACTCTTAAAAACATTATAAAGAATGCTTACGAAGCAGCAACTTTCAATTCTCTTTGTGAGATTCCAAAACCGGAACCGCCTAAGCCTCCGGAAGAGAAGAAAGCTTTCAATTCTCTTTGTGAGATTCTTAATGCAGTAACGTAGGAAGCATAAATTGGATTGCAACTTTCAATTCTCTTTGTGAGATTCTTCTGTTCTAGTAAATTTCTGATAATTTCAGAAATTTTCTTTCAATTCTCTTTGTGAGATTCATATTTCAAAGAACACCAATGCCATTAACGGGAATTAACTTTCAATTCTCTTTGTGAGATTCGAGCCAGATCCGAGCTTCTTTGGCGAAAAGGAGCAATTCTTTCAATTCTCTTTGTGAGATTCCTAAGCCGATTAGGCCCCAAGGCACCTGAGCCGGTGCCTTTCAATTCTCTTTGTGAGATTCGTTCGTGAGGGAGCTCTGATGGAGCCCGTCGTCCTCAGCTTTCAATTCTCTTTGTGAGATTCAGAGTGTCCGCGAGGACTTTCATGTCCTCGCGGAGGAGAACTTTCAATTCTCTTTGTGAGATTCTTTTTGACGCACCAGCCATCCCTATACATTCCTTGGATCTTTCAATTCTCTTTGTGAGATTCTTTCATTGTTATTTCGTATCCGTTTTCGGTGACCGTACCTTTCAATTCTCTTTGTGAGATTCCTGTCTGTCGGCTGTGGAGGCTGTCCTATTGGCTTATTTACTTTCAATTCTCTTTGTGAGATTCCTTAGCAGTAAGATAGAATGCAGCCTCCCTCACCCCCTTTCAATTCTCTTTGTGAGATTCCATTGAGATACTTCAGAGGGAATTAGGAATCGATATCGCTTTCAATTCTCTTTGTGAGATTCCAGGCGGTAATGGTAGCACAGGAACATGGCCCGGCGGCTTTCAATTCTCTTTGTGAGATTCCTCACATTCATGCCGCTCAGGCCTATCACGTCGTGCTTTCAATTCTCTTTGTGAGATTCCTTAAGTGCTTATGACGGGAGAGATGCCGTTTGGTTAACTTTCAATTCTCTTTGTGAGATTCCTCCGACATCTTCTCATACTCCCCCCGCCCCCGGGACTCTTTCAATTCTCTTTGTGAGATTCAGAAATAGATGAGATCATCAAAACGCTACGTAAAATCTTCTTTCAATTCTCTTTGTGAGATTCCATACACAGAGGAGATAGGATTTCTGATCAAATACTTCACTTTCAATTCTCTTTGTGAGATTCAGTGCAACTGGAACACAGGAAGAACGATACATGGACAGTGCTTTCAATTCTCTTTGTGAGATTCAACCAACTAAGGAAAAGGAGGAATATTGCCCACTCTGCTTTCAATTCTCTTTGTGAGATTCGTAGAAAGTTTTAGCTCCTCTTACGTGAACTTCATTGTGCTTTCAATTCTCTTTGTGAGATTCTAATGAGTGAGTGAGCATTGATACCAGCAGGTATATTCTTTCAATTCTCTTTGTGAGATTCCGTGAATTCCCGAGGCACTATCCTGTAAAGGTGATATAAACTTTCAATTCTCTTTGTGAGATTCCTGTCCAAACTGCAGCACAAAGCTGAAGAGCTTTATTCCTTTCAATTCTCTTTGTGAGATTCACGGAGCACGTTGAAGTTGTCAAAGTTGAGAATATTGTGGATAACTTTCAATTCTCTTTGTGAGATTCGGAGCAGTTCCAGGTACAAACGTCTCCGTGTTCTTATCATCTTTCAATTCTCTTTGTGAGATTCCGAAGAGAAAAAAATACCAGTCTATGAAAATGTCATTGACTTTCAATTCTCTTTGTGAGATTCTGCCGATCACGATAAGATTAGATGGTGGAAGATACAACTTTCAATTCTCTTTGTGAGATTCTACTCACATTCATGCCGCTAAGGCCTACCACGTCGTACTTTCAATTCTCTTTGTGAGATTCTACTCACATTCATGCCGCTAAGGCCTACCACGTCGTACTTTCAATTCTCTTTGTGAGATTCATCTTACTCGCACCTAAGAACTTGATTCCCCATTGTCCGCTTTCAATTCTCTTTGTGAGATTCCTTGGGGGGAAAGGTGCTAGTTGATGAGCTAAATAAATCTTTCAATTCTCTTTGTGAGATTCCCCTATCGAGCTTTTTTTATCAGAATTCCCATTTTAACTTTCAATTCTCTTTGTGAGATTCCAGAACTATAAAAAACATGATGAAAAACAAAAAGTTTTAAGCCTTTCAATTCTCTTTGTGAGATTCCAGAACTATAAAAAACATGATGAAAAACAAAAAGTTTTAAGCCTTTCAATTCTCTTTGTGAGATTCGAGCGGGTTCGAGAGCGTGGAGGAGTGGAGAAAGACTTTCAATTCTCTTTGTGAGATTCTTCTTCAGTCCCAGCTCTTCCTCCAGCGTCTTCTGTACTTTCAATTCTCTTTGTGAGATTCTAGCAGGGAAGTAAACCCAGTACCAGTAGCCATCCTTTCTTTCAATTCTCTTTGTGAGATTCCAAGTTCCTGCAACGTGGTCGTTATCGGGAAGCAATCAAACTTTCAATTCTCTTTGTGAGATTCCTAGGACAGGCGAATGGGTAAGAAGGTATCTTATGTTTAACTTTCAATTCTCTTTGTGAGATTCTAGATTTAAGAGTAGTTCCTGAGCTGTTTGCTGTGATAAACTTTCAATTCTCTTTGTGAGATTCTCTGTTATCGGATATCCTGCACTGTCCCTGTAGTAGACTTTCAATTCTCTTTGTGAGATTCAGATGTCTTAGAAAAGATCCCAGATCCATTCATCTTTCTTTCAATTCTCTTTGTGAGATTCTGAGAGACCTGGTGCAGCTATAGCTGCTGCAATAGAATACTTTCAATTCTCTTTGTGAGATTCATATTCAAACGCTTCTGAGCATTGCTGATGGGGACATACTTTCAATTCTCTTTGTGAGATTCAAGAGACACTTGGTGTCCAGAGAGATATTTCTCCCGTT
>Ga0078972_1017889_pt1 | contig 10017 bp, 6 predicted proteins | sample YelNatPaOPGAMG01_FD_67568 | JGI IMG/M metagenome (GOLD analysis project Ga0078972, IMG submission 67568) | Hot spring thermophilic microbial communities from Obsidian Pool, Yellowstone National Park, USA - OP-RAMG-01 (SPADES assembly) (version 2) | ecosystem: Environmental > Aquatic > Thermal...
TCCGGGAAAGGGGATGCATATATAAAATTTAGGATAACAAAGAATGCAAGTGAAATAAAAATAAGAATATATACAGTTGCATTCAGGTTTGTAAAAGAATTTGAACAAAAAAAACAATTTAATTCAGGTGAAAATGAGATAAGGATAACAGAAATGATAAAACCACTTGCAAATGGGACATATTATTATTCAATTGAGTTTAATGATAGGGGTATATTAATAAAATCAAAAATAAAAAAATTTATAAAAATTAAATAATTTACGAAACCATTTTCGTTTTTGCTTGTCTAAAATTTATATTATTATATAATAAATAAAAAACGTTTTCCTTAATTTAATATTATAAACGAGGTTATTATGAAAAAAACATGTGAAAAAAAAGTAAAGAATTTCTTATATATATTTGTGCTTATAATCACTTTTCCTGCATTGATTTTTTCCATACCAACAATTAACAGTGTAATTGAAAATAGTGACCCGGTTGGACAATATAATAAATTTGAATTAACTATAAACTTAACAGCAAATTACTCAAATCCATATGACCCAGAGCCATCTTCTGGTGGGCTTGATTTATGGGCAATTTTTACATCACCTTCTGGTGTAACAAAAAGAGTAAATGGCTTTTATATGGATACAAATAATGATGGGAATGGGGATTCGTGGAAAATAAGATTTGCAACAGGAGAAACAGGTAACTGGACATATACTATTTATGCAAGGGATAATACAGGTCAGGGTTCAAGCAGTCAATACAGTTTTTCAGTCACTCAATCAACAAATAAAGGTTTTATTAGGCCTTCTACTATTAATCCAAGATTTTTTGTATATGAAAACGGAGGAAATTTTTGGGGTATAGGACATAACAATGGATGGCAGAACTGGCAGAATGTTGAAAATCCAAATATGGCAACAATGGCATCTTATGGGGAGAATGTTTTGGTTTTCTGGTCAAATACACCATGGCAAAATAATCCTTCCCAAGACAGAGAAAGAATGCCTATGGAATATGCCGGGTCAGGAACAGATTACTGGCAGTGGAATGGATATTTTATTGACAAGCGGCTGGAAAATGCAGAAGCAAATGGAATAAAAATAATTTTATGTTTATGGATACACGATAATTTAAAAAATAGTTCATCGTGGTGGAATTTAGAATATAAAAACATTTGTTCCAGTTCAGATTTTTTTGATAATGCATCTTCACTTGCAAGACAGCAAAAATATCATAGATATGCGATTGCGCGATGGGGATATTCAAGAGCACTTTTTATGTGGGATCTTTTAGTAGAAGCAAGTTTAACAGATGGATGGGTAAATAAAGGGCCAGGAGTTGTTGAAACTTGGCTTCAGAATACTGTAAATTATTTTAAACAAAACGATCCTTTTGGACATCCTGTTACAGCTTCATTGAATGGTGGGTGGGATTCAGATAATTCTGACTTAAAATGGCCAAATGGATGGACAAAGACCGGTGTATCACAGATACACAGTTATGCATGGAAGGATGATATGACAAAATCACCAATAGAAATAGCTCATGATACAAAATATATGTGGCAAATTTTAAATCAACCAAATTTTATAGGAGAATTTGGCACGTCTAATTCATCAAATCAGCCAACCAGCATACATCGTGGAGTATGGGCAGGACTGGCTTCGGGTGCTGCATGTTCTCCAATGCTATGGTGTGATGGTGGTTCATGGAAATTTATGGATACAAATATGTTAAATTCTCAAAAATACGTTGCACAATTTGTTTCTGATATTGACTTTGAAAATATGATAACTGAACAAAAGAGTGTAACAGTAAACGGTTACTATGCATGGGGAGTTGGAAGTCCGGAATATGCGATAGTTTGGATGTTTAATCCATCAGGGAATATAGGGACAGGGAAAACGATGATAATTTCTTCATTTAATGATGGCAATTACAAAATAACATGGTATAACACCTGGACAGGAGAGAATGTTTCAACAGTTTTTGTGGTTGCATATAGTGGAATAATGAGTGCATCAGTTCCACAAATAAATTATCCTGATATTGCATGCAAAATATCAAAAAGCGGACCGACCCCAACATTTACTCCAACATTTACTTTTACAATTACAAAAACAAGTACACAAACATATACATTGACCTATACAGCGACGAATACGAGAACATTTACATCAACTTATACTAATACAATTACAAATACACCTGGTGGCCCAACAGAGACCCCAACCTATACAAATACAATAACAAATACGAGGACAAATACGCCTACAGTAACTAACACATCAACACCATTGCCAGATATAGCAAAATATAATTTTGAAGATGGCACAATGCAAGGGTTTTTCCTTGATACATCAAATGCGCCACAGGGGGTTAGTGTAGCAAACAGCACTGATTATGCAATAGGAATACGTTCTGCAAAATTGCAGGTAAATTTTACCGGGAATGGGACAATCTGGAATCAGGGAGCAATAGCCCATAATAACCAATCGCCTGTTGGAATTGTAAAAGCAAAAGTATATGTTCCATCAGGAGTAACTGCTTCACTAAAAGCAAAAATTTATTTACAGGATAGCAGTTGGCAATGGCGGGAAAATACGATAGTTGACTTGACGACAGGGTCCTGGACTGAAATTTTATGGGATTTATCAAGCGTAACTTATGGGAATCCAGTTAATAAAATAGGAGTTTTAATTGGCTCTTATGACAATTACAACGGTTATATATACATTGATAGCATTGATTATTTAGAACAGGGAGAACCAACGAGAACTTTTACAAATACGCCTGTTAATACTGCAACATTCACAAATACACAGACATGGACACTCACAAATACACCAACGAATACAGCAACATATACAAACACTTCATCTTTTACTGTAACATCAAGTTTTACAAATACATTTACTTTTACAAGAACCAATACGGTTACACCAACAGACACAAACACAGCAGCGAATACGAGCACGAATACGCCAACGCCGACGAATACAGCAACAAACACAGCAACAAGCACGAAGACAAATACAATAACAAACACAGCAACAAATACGAACACGAATACGCCAATGTCGACGAATACAGCAACAAGCACAGAAACAGTGACAGGCACACAGCCACCAACATGGACATATACGAATACAGCAACGCAAACAAATACATTTACTTATACAAACACAGCAACGAATACCCCGGTGCAGACAAATACGAGTTCACACACACCTTCATTTTCCGCAACACAAACAAATACTTTAACTCCAGGTTATACTGCTACCTTTACTTTAACGCAAACAAATACGAGCAGCAGTACAGTTACTTTTACACAAACACAGGTTATAACATTTACGCCAACATTAACTCCTGTTTTAACTTTTATTCCTACTGAGACAGAAAATTTTGAAATAATAAATGATTCAATAATAATTTATCCGCAACCGTATTCCGGGAAAGGGGATGCATATATAAAATTTAGGATAACAAAGAATGCAAGTGAAATAAAAATAAGAATATATACAGTTGCATTCAGGTTTGTAAAAGAATTTGAACAAAAAAAACAATTTACTTCAGGTGAAAATGAGATAAGGATAACAGAAATGATAAAACCACTTGCAAGCGGGCTGTATTATTATTCAATAGATTTAAATAATGGTAAACAACAGACAAAATCAAAAATAAATAAATTTATTGTAATAAAATAAAAATAGTTTTTTTAATATTATATGGGAAAATATTTTCTGTTGCATAATTATTTCTAATTTGTGGGGAATAGTTAGACAAAAGGGAGAGGGTGAAGGAATGCAAGAGGCGATTTGAATGCAATCGCCTCCTTTTCTAACTCTCTTTTACGCTTGGAAGAGAGGAGCAAAAATGAAAACAAATCCATCTGTGTCTCCATTTAGAAAAGGGAGAGATAAAAATGAAAAATTTTTTAATACACATTTTTTTAAAGATGGGCATTGGATGATTTTATTAATGTGTAAAGAAAGTAAAGCAAAAAAATTTACTTCATATTTTATAAAAACTTAATATGACCGTGTCGTTATTTTTAGCGCTTCTGATACTATTGACAGATAATTTATTTCTGTTATAATTTTTCAAATTTTATTTTTAAAATTTATTCCAAGGAGGCAGATGAATGAACTTAGTCGTTTGTATTAAGCAGGTTCCAGACACCACAGATATAAAAGTTGACCCGGAGACCGGAACTTTAAAAAGAGAAACAGCAGGGACAACAATAAATCCTTTTGACCTTTATGCAGTGGAAGAAGCATTAAGGGTTAAAGAAAAACTTGGTGGCAAAGTAACAGTAATAACTATGGGTCCACCTATGGCACAGGAGGTCTTAAGAATAACAATTGGGATGGGTGTTGATGATGCAATTTTAATTTCAGATAGAAAATTGGCTGGTTCGGATACATGGGCGACTGCGTATGCACTTTCAAAAGCAATACAGAAAATCGGTTTTGATATAGTATTTTTTGGTAAACAGGCAATTGATGGTGATACGGCACAGGTTGGACCATCAACATCTGAATATTTAGATGTGCCGAGTATAACCTGGGTTAAAAAAATAAGAGAAATAAATGAAAAAGAAATTGTAGTTGAAAGAATGATGGAAGACGGTATTGATGTTGTTAAGTCATCAATACCTGTTGCACTCACAGTTGTAAAAGACATAAATCAACCACGACTTGAATCACTAAAAGGAAAAATGCGAGCAAAAAAATATGAAATACCTACGTGGACATTAGAGGATATTGGTGGGGATGAAAAAAATGTTGGCTTGAAATACTCTCCAACAAGAGTGAGCAAATCGTGGTCCCCGGAAAGACATTTTGGCAAAGTTGAAATGCTCGACGGCGCTGACGTAAATGAAAAAGTTGAAAAACTTTATGCGAAAATAAAACAGATGGGATTAATTAAATAAAAGGAGGATATTAAATGGCTGAATTTAACAAACTTGATTATAAAGGAGTATGGGTTGTTGCAGAACAAAGGAGGGGACATTTACATAAAGTTTCTTTTGAATTGCTTGGTAAGGGAAGAGAAATAGCAGATGCTTTAAAATGTGAACTCGCAGCAGTATTGCTTGGTTATAATGTAGAAAATCTTGCTCAGGAACTTATTCATTACGGGGCAGATAAAGTTTACCTTGTTGACCATCCAAAACTAAAAGATTTCAATGATGAGATATATGCATCTGTTATTGCTGATTTAGCAAAGGCATATAAGCCAGAAATAATGTGGACAGGTGCAACAGCAATTGGAAGGGCTTTTTTCCCGCGGGTTGCAATAAAATTAAATACTGGCTTAACAGCAGATTGCACGTCATTTGAGATTGATTTAGAACAGAGAAATTTATATCAGATACGTCCTGCGTTTGGTGGGAATCTTATGGCAAAAATAATTACACCGGAGAGAAGACCGCAGATGTCAACAGCGAGATACAAAGTTTTTAAAGCATTGCCAAAAGATGAAGCAAGAAAGGGTGAAATTGTAAAACCACAAATTATGGTTGATTCATATAAGGCAAGGGCAACAATGCTTGAATTCATAGAAGAGATTGAAACAACAATAAATATTGCCGAAGCGGATATAATTGTATCTGGCGGCAGAGGAATTGGATGCGCTGAAAATTTTCAAATGATAAGGGAACTTGCAGAGGCATTGGGTGGTGCTGTTGGTGCATCGCGTGCCGCTGTTGATTCTGGCTGGATACCGTATTCTCATCAGGTCGGACAAACAGGAAAAACAGTTTCACCAAAGGTCTATATTGCCTGTGGTATATCAGGCGCAATTCAGCATCTTGCAGGGATGCAATCTTCTGAGGTGATTATTGCAATAAACAAGGACCCGGAGGCACCGATTTTTTCTGTTGCCACATTTGGCATAGTAGGCGATGTTTGTGAAATAGTGCCGGCTTTAACAAAAAGGATAAAGCAGGGTTAAAGATGCTGAATTTAATAAAAAAAATTTTCGGGACAAGAAATGAAAGAGAAATTAAAAAATTAAAAACAATTGTTGATATTATAAATTCTTATGAAAAAGATTTAGAAAAACTTTCAGACAGCCAACTTCGTGCAAAAACCGATGAATTCAAAGATAGATTAACCCATGGCGAAACACTGGATGATTTACTGCCAGAGGCATTTGCTGTTGTAAGGGAAGCGAGTAAAAGAACTCTTGGATTAAGACATTTTGATGTGCAGTTGATGGGTGGTATTGTTTTGCATCAGGGGAAAATTGCAGAAATGAAAACAGGGGAAGGAAAAACACTTGTCGCAACCCTTCCTGTTTATTTAAATGCCCTAACTGGTAAAGGGGTTCATGTTGTCACGGTAAATGATTACCTTGCAGAAAGGGATAGTTTAGGAAAGGGCAATTTCAGGGGAATGGGAGAAATATACAGATTTTTAGGATTAACAGTTGGATGTATTAAAAATGATAGCACCACAGAACAGCGAAGAGAGGCATACAACTGTGATGTGACTTATGGCACAAACAATGAATTTGGCTTTGATTATTTGCGTGATAATATGGCTGTAAGTAAGGAAGAAGTGGTTCAAAGAAAATTGCATTATGCAATTGTGGATGAGGTTGACAGTATTTTAATAGATGAAGCAAGAACCCCATTAATAATTTCCGGTCCGGCAGAAGAATCAACAGAACTTTATTACATAATAGATAGATTAGTTCCTAAATTAATAAAAGATAAAGATTATCAGGTTGATGAAAAATCGCATACAGCAGTTTTAACAGAAGAAGGTATTGCAAAAGCAGAAAAATTTTTAAACAAAGAAAATTTATATGACCCGCAAAATATAGAAATCATACATCACATAAATCAGGCACTTAAAGCACATACTTTATTTAAAAGGGATAAGGACTATATAGTAAAAGAAGGCAAGGTCATAATAGTTGATGAATTCACAGGTCGTTTAATGCCCGGTAGACGTTTTTCAGATGGTTTGCATCAGGCACTTGAGGCAAAAGAAAAAGTAAAAATAGAAAGGGAAAACCAGACCCTTGCAACAATAACATTGCAGAATTACTTCAGGATGTATGAAAAATTAGCGGGTATGACAGGAACTGCGGAAACAGAGGCAGAAGAATTCTGGCATATTTATAAACTGGATGTAATTGTAATTCCAACAAATAAACCGATGATAAGAATTGATTATCCGGATGTCGTTTATAAGACGGAAAAGGGAAAGTTCAGGGCAATTGTAAGTGAAATAATTGAGGCGCATAAACGAGGGCAACCGGTTTTGGTTGGAACAACTTCCATAGAAAAAAATGAAATGCTCGGGGAAATGCTGAGCAGAAAAGGAATAAAGTTTGAACTTTTAAATGCTAAAAATCATGCCCGAGAAGCTGAGATAATAGCACTTGCAGGTCAAAAAGGCGCTGTCACAGTTGCAACAAATATGGCAGGTCGTGGAACAGATATTGTTTTAGGACCCGGGGTTGCTGAACTGGGTGGTCTTTATGTGATTGGCACTGAAAGACATGAAAGCAGAAGAGTGGATAATCAGTTGCGTGGACGTTCCGGAAGACAGGGCGACCCTGGAATGTCAAGGTTTTTTGTGTCTTTAGAAGATGATTTGATGAGAATTTTTGGTTCTGATAAAATAAAAGTTTTTATGGATAGAGTTGGAATGTCAGAGGATGAAAGGGTTGAACATCCCTGGCTTTCAAAATCAATAGAAAGGGCACAAAAAACAGTTGAAGGGCATAATTTTTCAATAAGAAAACATTTGCTTGAATTTGATGATGTTTTAAATAATCAAAGGGCTTTAATTTATAAAAGACGTCAGCAGGTTTTACAGGGGGAAAATTTAAAAGAAACAGTTTTAAAAATGATAGAAGAAGTTGCAAAAGATATTGTTTATGAAATATCAGTTGATAGCAAATATCCAGAAGAATGGAATTATGAGGCGCTTTCTTTAAAAATGAAAGATGTTTTTGATATGGATTACAGAATTGATAAGGAAAAAGTTGATATAACAAAATTAACAACTGAAATTTTAGAAAATGAAATAATTGAAAAGGTAAAAAAAGAATATGAGGCAAAAGAGCAGGCAATTGGTTCGGAGACAATGCGGGAAATAGAAAGATTTATTGTTCTTCAGGTAACAGATTCAAAATGGCGCGAACATTTATATAATATGGACCAGTTAAAAGAGGGGATTGGATTAAGGGCGTATGCTCAAAAAGACCCGCTTATTGAATATAAAAAGGAGGGCTTTGAACTATTTCAACAAATGGTTGTTTCATCAGAAACCGAAATCGTGACAAATTTGTTTAAAGTCCATGCTGTTGATACATCGCAATTAACAAGAAGACAGCGAAGCAGTAATTTAAAAGAATTAAGACCTGCTTTTGTTATGCCGCAGGTAGGAGCAAATGCTCAAAATCAGCAGGAGATGTATTACAATACTTCTGAAGAACCGGCAAAGGTTGAAACATACAGACGCGAGCAACCAAAAGTAGGAAGGAATGACCCGTGCCCTTGCGGTTCAGGTAAAAAATATAAAAAGTGTTGCGGGAAAAATTTGTAAATAAAAAAGAATTTTTCTCTTCCCCATTTTTTTAAAACTATACATAACTCACTTTTTTATTTTTAACCCATATCTTGCAGCCAGGCATTTTTGAATAAAATCAAGTCGTTTCAGGGCTAAATTCTTGAGTCCTGTCATTAAAGTTCAAGCAGGATTTTCAAGTGTTTCGGTTTTCGAGCGTTAGCCGAAAGATTTGCTTTATTTTTATTTATTTTAAAAATTTAAAATAAACCTGTTTCCTATTTTTTAATTCCCCTCACCCTTTGATGGAAGAGGGTGATTAAAAAAATCAAAAATTATCAATTAAGAATTTTCAATTTTTATTTTCCCCCTTTTCAAAAGGGGGGACTAAAGGGGGATTTTTAAGTCCTTATGCATATGTCATCTCGCTTGTAATTGTGACATCACAATGGAATAAAATTAAAAATTGCAACCGACCCCCTCTCTCCTTACCTCTCTCCCACGTTGTGGAGAGAGGGAAAAAATAAAAACAAATCCCTCTGTTTCTCCCTCGACTAAAAAAATAATTGAATTCATTTTTATTATTAGATATAATATAAAAAAATAAAAAGGTGAAGGAAAAGGATGAGGATGAAAAAAATAATAAAATATCTAATAATAATTTGTTTGTTTTTAATAGTGCTTCCAGCATTTTCTCAGGACTATAATTTCAAGCCAATAAAACAGCAGAAGCAGGAAGTAAAACAAGAATCTTCTATTATGCCTTGGGTTTTGGTTGGTGCTGATTTGGCTCTTGCTGGCCTTGGAACTTATTTCACAATAAATGGATTGAATGCAAAAACAGAATATGAAAATCAGCTTAATTTGCTTGATAATACTACTATGGATAATTACAATAAACTTTTGGATATGAAAAAGGATGCAGAAGGGAAATTGAATACTGCATTAGGAATTGATATTGCAGCAGGTGCGTTAATCGCATATACACTTGTAGATGCATTTTTGCTGCACAAGATATTCCCAGAAGCGAAGATGACTTACAATCCTAAGAATAATGAAATAAAATTTATGGTAAATAAAGGGTTTTAAAATGAGCTTAAAAAAGACATTATGCAGCATATTGGCAGGAGCAATGTTAGCTGGCAGTGTATCAAGCTGCACATTGAGAAGCCCAACGATGCCAAAGCAGAGAACAGTGACAGCGAATGCAACAATGTTCGCAAACACAGGAACAAGCTACACATTAAGTTCACCTGACGGCACAGACATAGAATGGAAAAGACCATGCGATAGTTCATACACAGCAAGCTCAACAGTTCCAATGACTGACGGATGTTACGGAACACTTGAAGTAAAGGTTGACGGAGCTGCAACAAATACGTTGACGATAAATAAGGATGAAAGCACAACCGATACGGAATTGCAGACTTATATTAATTCAATCAAAACGGGCGGAAGCACTGATCCGAAGAAAATAAGTACTGTAAGTTA
>Ga0078972_1017890_pt1 | contig 10017 bp, 8 predicted proteins | sample YelNatPaOPGAMG01_FD_67568 | JGI IMG/M metagenome (GOLD analysis project Ga0078972, IMG submission 67568) | Hot spring thermophilic microbial communities from Obsidian Pool, Yellowstone National Park, USA - OP-RAMG-01 (SPADES assembly) (version 2) | ecosystem: Environmental > Aquatic > Thermal...
CTAAAATAATTAAATGCCATTTATTTGATTTTAGTTCTTTTTTAAATTCAGCAAATGTTTTTTGCGCTGCTTTTTTATGATCTGAAAAAGGCAATTTATCTCCTAAAATTTTAACAAAACCCAATCCACCTTTTTTAATTTTAAACTCCCCTGTTTTTTTTGATTTTATTTTTTGAAAAAAATCAGAAAAATCATCTTCGCCAGATCTCCAAGGACCTTTAATAAATTGAAGCATTAAAGCGTTTTTGCCGCGACCAATAACTCTAATCATCTGCCCTAAAGAGGCAGTTGTTTTCCCCTTCCCATTTCCTGTAAAAACAATAATCATTTATAAAAATTTAAAATAAAATTGACTATTAATGCTAAGCCCGGCGCAATAGATCCTTTTGCTAAAAATTCGCCATCAATTGAAGTCATACGCGGCGCAATATCTATATGCGCCCAAGGAATACCGCTTTCTTTAATAAATTGATGTAAAAAAGTAGCTCCAATAATCGCTCCTCCATATCTAAATTTCCCAACATTAGCAACATCTCCAAAAGTTCCTTTAATTTCTTCTTCATATTCTTCCCATAAAGGCAAGGACCAGACAAAATCTCCTGAAGCTTCGCCTGCTTTTTGTAAATTAAAAATTAAATCATTTTTATTTGAAAATATTGCTGAAGCTCTTAATCCTAAAGCAGCCATTGCTGCTCCGGTTAAAGTTGCTAAATCAATTATTAAAGAAGGATTATAATATTTTTGAGCGTATTCTAAAGCATCAGCTAAAACAATTCTTCCCTCAGCATCGGTATTTAAAACTTCTATTGTTTTTCCAGATAAAGTTTTTAAAATATCTCCCGGACGATAGCTTGAGCCTGAGGGCATATTTTCACAAGCAGGAACAATTCCAATAATATTTCTTTTTATTTTTAATCGTGCAAAAGCTTTAATTAAATGAATAACAACCGCTCCTCCTGTCATATCCATATGCATTTCATATATGCCTTCTGATGGTTTTAAATTTAATCCTCCTGTGTCAAAGGTAATACCTTTTCCAATTAAAATTATTGGTTTTTCATTTTTATTTCCGCCAAAATATTCAGCAATAATAAATCTTGGCTCTTCAATTGACCCGCGGGAAACACCAATAATCCCTCCCATTCCAACTTTCTCTATTTCTTTTTTATTTAAAACTTTAACTTTAACATTCAAATTTTTTAACGCGCTTTTTGCAGATTCAGAAAGTTTTTGAGGAGTCATATCTCCTCCAGGAGTATTGGCTAATTTGCGCGCTTCATTGATTTCTTCTCCTATAATTTTTCCGTTATTTAAAGCTTTTTCTAATTCTTTTAAGTTAAATTCTTTTTTATTAAATGCAATTTGAATTTCTTCCACAAAACTCCAACCTTCTTTAGGCGGATTTTTATAATTTGTAAATTCAAAATTAGCTATTTCAAATTGTGTTGCTAAAATTTGAGCTAAATCTAAATTGTTTAAAAGAAAATCAGAGCTTTTAAAATCATCAAAATTTAAAATTAAATTTGTTTTTTTAAATTGGCGGCTTACAAAAACAATTTTACGCGCCAAAATTATAGCTTTACGATGATTAAACTTTGAATTTTCAACTTCTCCAAATATAAAAATTTCTCTCTTACTTGGCAAAATAAAATTATAATAAGATCCTGGTTTTAATTTGTTTATTTTTAAAAAATTTAAAATATATTGCTGATCATAAGCATCAAATAATTTCCAAAAAGAATGTTTTTGGATTAAATCTTTTTCTTTTAAAACAAAAACTATTGTCTTATCCTTTTTAAAATTTTCTAAAACCTTAATAATCATTTTAAACTTTTTAAACTTTTTCCTCCGAAGGAGCCTGCCTACCGGTAGGCAGGGATCCGCCTCTGGCGGAAAACTCTTTAAACTTTCTTAAACTTTTAAACTTTTTTATACTTTATTGTATTGTATCACACCCTCGTCGCTAACCAGTCCTTATACTCTCTATTTAAGCGATAAATTGAAAAAGATGCAATAGCTGAAGGAATATCTTGTTTAACTAATTCGCGAGCTAAGTCTTCTAATCCTTGAAGTTTTGATTCTTGAGTTTGTAAAATCAAAACAATTCTTTCTTCTTTATTAATTTTATTGCCATCAATATAAATAGAATTAGATTTTAAAACATCTACCCACGCGGCTAATTTTTGATCAAAAACTCTTTTTAAAAACACATCCGCATCTTCTTTATTTTTACAATTAAAATAAACAAAAATCATATTTTTAATTTTTAAATTTTCGACCTTTTAATTAAAAGATTTATTGCTTTTGCTAATTTATTTGAATCATGCCTTAAAAATCCGCGACTTCTTAAAAAATCTCCTGTTAAAATAGTTATTTTTTTATTTTTCAAATTTTCTTTATCAAAATAAACAAAAGACGATTTTTCTTTGCTGTATTTTTTTAATCTTTTTTTATCAGGCTTTTTAGTATTTACAATAAAATAATCCAAAACATTTTCTCCTAAATATTTTTCAATCACATTTAAAAAATCAGATGCTTTAAAATTATTTGTTTCTCCGAATTTTGTCATTAAATTGCAAACATAAACTTTTTTAGCTTTAGATTTTTGAATAGCTTTTGAAATTTTTAAAACTAATAAATTCGGAATTATTGAAGTATAAAGATCTCCAGGACCAATAATAATTAAATCCGCTTCTTTGATTGCTTTTAAAGCTTCTTTTGTTGGATTGCATTTTGGTTCTAATTTAGCTTCAACTATTTTTAAATTTGCATTATGTTTTGGAATATCAATATTTGTCTCGCCTACAATTTTTTGTCCATTTTCTAAAAAAACAATAAGTTTTGCTTTTTTTAAAGTTACTGGTATAACTTTTCCTTTAATTGAAAGAATTTTGCCTGCTTCATTAATTGCTTTTAAAAAATTTCCTGTTAGTCTTTCTAAGGCTGTAATTAAAATATTGCCAAAAGTGTGTCCATATAATCCTCTTCCTTCAGAAAAACGATAATTAAAAAGTTTAGATAATAAAACTTGTGGCTTATCAGATAAAGCAACTAAAGCTCTTCTAATATCTCCAGGAGGCAAAATTCCAAATTCTTCCCTTAAAATACCAGTAGAACCTCCATCATCAAACATAGAAACAATAGCTGATAAATCATACGGATATTTTCGCAATCCAGATAAAACCGTAAACACTCCTGTCCCGCCGCCAATAACAACAATCTTTTTCCTCTTGTTTTTAGACATTAATTATATTATACAAAATTTAAAAGAGATTAATAATTTTTGTGGGCACGGATGGAATCGAACCATCGGCCTCCATTTTATCAGAATGGCGTTCTACCACTGAACTACGTGCCCAAATAAAATATAAAATTTGAAATAAACTAAAATTTATTTTAAAATAATTATAAACATTTTAGTTATAAAAATCAAATTTAAATAATTAACATAATTAAATTAATGAATTATAAAAAAACATTTCTTCGGATATTAATTATTTTAACACTGCCCATATATCTTATAGGCATAATAAATATAGTTTTCTATTTTTTATATAAAAATTATTCAACACAAAAATACAATCAAAATAATATTATAGAAAATCAATCAAAAGAAGAACCTGCTAATACTCAATTGCAAGTAGCAAAAAATAATATCTTTATGCCGCAAAATTTAAATTGGACCTTAGTTACCTCATCCGCTCCATGGGAACCGCGAGACTCTGGAGAATCTTTTGTTTTTGAAAATAAATTGTGGTTGATTGGAGGATTAAACGGCAATAATAATGTAAATTTAGAAAATCATATTGTTAAATATTGGGAAGCTCCTCATTTTAATGATATATGGAATACTAAAGATGGTTTAAATTGGGAAAAAGTAGGAGAAGCTCCTTGGGGACCTAAAAGATCAATGACTATTGCTTTTTTTAAAAATAAATTATGGATGATGGGAGGATGGAGTCCAATTAGTGGTTATACTAACGATATTTGGACATCAGAAGATGGTATTCACTGGAAAAAAATAGTTGAAAAAGCGCCATGGCCGCCAAGAGAAGGACATACCTTAGAAGTTTTTATGAATAAATTATGGCTAATAGGAGGAGTTAATTATGATAAAAGAAAAACATTTAATGATGTTTGGTTTTCAGAAGACGGCGTTTCTTGGCAAGAAGTTAAAAATATACCATGGGAATCGCGTTGGGATCAGGCAACTGAAATATTTCAAGATAAAATATTTTTAACCGGAGGAATGAATCTTAATAATAAAATATTTAATGATGTATGGTCATCAAAAGACGGTATAAATTGGGAGCTTTTAACATCAAACGCTCCTTGGGAATCAAGACAAGGACATTGTTTAATTTCTTATAAAGATTATTTATGGATTATTGGAAGACTTAATGATTTTGAAGGCAAAGGCGAAAATGATGTTTGGTTTTCAAAAGATGGATTACTTTGGGGAAAAACAATTTCTAATCCGCAATGGACCGGTAGAGAAGATTTATTTTGCCAAGTATTTAACGATAAAATTTTAATTTTCGGAGGTATGGATTCAAATTGGAAATGGCGCAATGATGTTTGGTCTAGTATAATAGAAAAAAATGAAAAATAAAATAATATTTATTTTAATTTTTATAAGTATATTTTTAATAATTATAATTTTCATAAATAAAATTAAAACTTTTAATTTTAGTAATAATCAGCTTGCGCAAATTGTAAACATAGAAGCAAAATTAATAAAAGAATGGCAACAATCTTTTGGTTTAAAAAATAATTTAAAATATGGAACTTCAAATTATGAAGTTCAACTACTTCAAAAACTCCTCTCGCAAGATGAAAAAATCTATCCAGAAAACAAAATAACCGGATTTTATGGAGATTTAACATTAAAAGCTGTTTTAAATTTTCAAAAAGAATATAATTTACCTCAAACAGGAGAAGTTGATGAATTAACAAGAAATAAAATAAATGAAATATTTTTAAAATTTATGTGCCCGGAACCACAAAAAGAATATCCGGATTTTTTTCTTAGAAAAATAACAAAAAATAATCCACTGCCGCTTGACTATACGCCGCCTGATCTTATAATGGCTCCTAAAGAAATAAAAACTATTGGGATTATTTGTTTAAGAAAAATTATAATTTCAGATTTAACTCAAATGTTTGAAGACGCAAAAAAAGAAAATATTTATTTTGCTATAAGTTCAGGATTTAGAAATGCCGATATTCAAAAATTCCTTTATGAATTTTGGTTTCAATTTCAAGGACCTTCTGCATTAAATGAAATTGCTATGCCAGGATTTTCAGAACACCAACTTGGCACAGCAATAGATTTAACTGATAATTCAATAAATTATGAACCAGTAAGTCAAAATTTTGAAAATAGCAATGGCGCTAAATGGCTAAAAAATAATGCATACAAATATGGATTTATTTTAAGTTTCCCAAAAAATAAAGAAAAAATTACTGGATATACATATGAACCATGGCATTATCGTTATGTTGGAAAAGAAATAGCCAAAATAATTCACGAAAAAAATATTACATTTGCAGAATATAATGAAAATTTTAATAGATGATAATTATTGTGCGCGCTGGAGGGATCGAACCTCCGGCCTTTACGATGTCAACGTAACGCTCTACCACTGAGCTAAGCGCGCTTTAAATAATTTTATATTTTTAAGATACAACAAAAAAAAGAAAAAAACAATATTTTAACTGTTGGGGCGACTATAGAAGCACTATAGAAATCCAACTTCCATAATATTTTAAACTTACTGTTGAATTAAATTTCTTTTCTTTAAAATAGAAACCGCGTCTCCAATATTAAACTCAATTGAACTTTTTGGAATTTCTGATGTTCCTATAACTTTTTCAAAATTTACAGTTAAAAAACTTACTATTTTAACAAAAAATAAAATTGTTAATGAAATAAAAATAATTGATGAAACAATTAAAAAAGCTTCGTAATATTTTTTTAATAAATTAATCATATATTATTTAGTATAAAAGACTTTTCCTGTTGATGAAAATCTATATTCATTATTATTTGTTTGCGAAATAGTAAAACTGCTTAAATTTAAAACAAAATTTGGCGCAACTGTTTCTATATTATACAAAAATTTTTGAATATTATCCAATGAACCAGAAATATCTATTGAAAAATTTTCAAATCCTGGATTTTTATCATCAGGCTCTTTGCCCCCGGACTTAAAACTAAAATTAACATTAACTTGATTAGCTCTTGCAACATCAGAAATCCACTTTGGCAAATCAATTAATTTATCTTTATTTGGAATTAATAAATTTAATTTGCTTTTATATAAATCAACTTGCGGAGAAACTTCCTTAAGCTTTGCTAAATTTGCGATTGATTTTGTATAAAGATTTAAATCATTTTTTAAATCTTTAATTTCTTCGGCTTTCTCTGAAATAATTTTTGCAAAATATAAATACGACAAAAAACCAACCGCGAAAATAAAAATAATAATTAATATGTTTAAATTTAATTTCTTTTTAAAATCATTCATTATATTAATTATACTATATATAATAATACTATCAAAATAAAGCTTTTTAAAATATAAAAAATTTTAATTATTTTTTTCTAAAATTTCTATTCTATGTTTAAGTTCATCTATTTGTTTTTGTTGCTCTTGAATAGTTTGGAGCATAAGCCATTGAATGTCTCCATATTTTATTTGTTTGTAGCCGTTTTGGTCTGTTATAACAAGCTCTGGAGCAAATTCTTCAACTTCTTGAGCAATTAAGCCATGCATTTCGTGATTTGGATCTTGTTTAAATACAAATTTTTTAGGTTGGAGTTTTATAACTTTTTCTATGGCGTTATCAAAAGTTAAATTCATTATATTGTCTTTTAATCTTATATCTGAAGAGCAAGTTCCTAATGTTCCACCGTTATAAACTAAACATCCTGAAGTGCGGATGTCGCCTGCAACATCTAATTTATAAGCTGGAGTTGTTGTCCCGATACCTAGATTGCCTGCAATTGAACTGTTTCCTGTACCAGAAACAATTAAACTATAATTTGTCGACAGGTTTCCCTTCCATGCTCTTACGCCATTTTGGCCGATACTTATAGTCCTATTTCCAGCCGTATCCATTACTTCCAAATCACCAAGATTCCAAGAATTAATCCTTGTTCCATCGCTAAATACAACATCTCCATTATTTGACACCGTCAATAGTGTTATTACAGCTGATGCAGTGGATGAAGTAATTGAAAAGAGGGCATTATTCGTCTCTCCAGCATTAGCGTGAATTGAAAGTTTAGCGCCTGGTGTTGTTGTCCCAACGCCGACATAACCTGCGCCTGTAACTACAAACCGACCATTCCCGGATTCATCATCAATTAATATTGCATATCTATCCGACCTGTCGCTATTGAATCGATCAATAACAAGACTACTATAAAGATTGTATGTCGGCCTCAAAATTTTGAGACCAGTACTTAGAATAGGGTTAATTTGCACACCACCACCGTTGAGTCCCTCGAGGGTTAATATGCCCCAATTGGAGCCGGGGCCAATGGCCTGCAGTCGCGCCGTGCCAAAAGTCGTAGTGTCGACTCGAAAAACGACGTTATTACCAGTCACCTCGAGTTTAGCGCCTGGTGTCGTCGTCCCGATGCCGACGTTGCCACCAGAGGTAACTGCTAACTTTCCACCTCCAACATCCAACAAACCTGATGGTCCTGTTGTCCCAATTCCAACATTTCCTTGAATTATCATTCCATCAACAGGAGCAGCTGTTCCAGCATAAGTTGAACCTATAGAAACTCCTCCTGAAACAGAAAGTTTTGAAGCTGGAGAAGTTGTCCAAATACCTAATCTTTTGTTAGTATTGTCCCAGAAAAGATTATTGTCTCCTGTTACTTGGTCAGGAGCTATAAAGAAAGATACTTGACCAGTTCCTGCTGCTTGAGCAACATAAATAGCGTAGTTAGATTCGTTTTTAAGAAATTGGTTTGATTCATTTTTTAAAGCAAAGTTTTGGCCTATGCCTCCTATAGGATAAAGTGTGAGGTTTGTGCCTAATTCATATAAGTTATTATTATCTCCATTATCTTCTGATAAAAGATGTTTTTGTTTTTGAGATTCTAAGGCAGTATCTATTTCAAAAGTTTGAGTGTTTGGATCATAAACATAGGTGTAATAATAGTTTTCATTGTTTTGAGGATCAGTTGGTAGTTTTGAAAGTCTAAAAATAGCTTGATTAGAAAAATCTATAGGTATCCAGCCTTTGCCATCAATTCTTGAAAGATTTTGTGGTGATACACAATAATATGACCAGTCAGTTGGAATTGGAGGTAAATTCATATTAGGGCAAGTTGAGGTGGCGTCTCCTGTTAAGTTTGGGTCTGGTCTTGAAATATAGATGGTTTTAGGGTTGCCAAAAAATGTTTGAGGTGATTCAGCTTGGATATAGTTTAGAGTTCTCATAAGATTAGACAAGTCATTTAAACGAGTTGAGTCTCTGCCTTGTTTTAGAAAATCCAAAGGATTTAAAGTTAAAAGAACAGCTGTAGATAAAATTGCAATAAGACCTACTACAACCAAAATTTCAACCAAGGTGAAACCGCGTCTAAAAGATAACTTTCTAACTAACAACTGTTTGTAGTTTTTAGTTGATAGTGAGTTGTTGATAGTTGGGCTTTCCATATTTTTATTATAAAAATATATGAAATTAATGTAAAGATAGACACTGTTAATAAAAAAAATAGAAAAAGATAGTTATAAAGATGAAGTATGAAGTTTGAATTATGAATTATAAATAATTCAAAACTCAAAAGTCTCCTTCGAAGGAAGATTCCTGCCTACCGCCTGCCTGCCGGTAGGCAGGGCAGGCAGGCTCCTCCAGAGGATAATTTTTATAGCAAAGCTTTATAAAAATTCGGGAGGTAAATTCTTACACGCCGACAAAGAAAATTTTAAAAAAATAACTAAAAAATCCGACCTTTAAAATTCTATTAGGGGCAGGTTACAGCCGTTGCGGTTATTGTACCAGCTGAATTTACCGTAATCCTATGACAACCAGTACCATCAGTATCCCTTAAAATAATTCCATTGCCTTGGGTTGAAACATAGACATCTCCGCCAGTAACTTGTAATTTAGAATTTGGCCCCGTTGTCCCAATGCCGACGTTGCCGGTATTGGTCAATACCATCGATGTTGTAGCAGAAGAATCATTTACTTGCGTTCTAAAATTAAGATTATCATTAGCGCGTACATCTATATAAACATTTCCACTACCAAAACCCGCTCCACTCCAAATATCTAAACCATCTTGACCACTATAAGTTCTAATCATAATACCAGCATGAGCATTATTAGTCCCACCTCGAACAGCGATAAGACGTGCATTATAAGTATTAAATCCAGGCGGTGGATTTCCTAAAAAGTTGTGGTAAGAAAAAACAGCATCACCGATAACATTCAAAGACACCCCCGGACTCGCTGTCCCTATTCCCACGTTGCCTTTATTATTAATCACAAATATTCCCTGATTACTTGTAGTAGCAACCTGAAAAAGATTATCTGTGGAATTGTTGGAATTAATTGTAAGCTTATATGTAGGGGTAGTGGTGCCGATGCCAACATTACCATCTTTAGTGATGCGCATCCGCTCATTACTCATTGATACTTCCGTATTATCGGTGGCCGGATTAGTCGCAAATATGAGATCACCAACTCCCCAGCTCGTGGCAGTACGATTAAAAAAGATAGCGCCTTTAGGAATACCACCCTGTTGTGTTGAAAAGCCAAGAGCAGTAGTACCACCTTCTTGCCCATTCCAAATATTCGCAGCGATAATATTATTGGCATCAACAACTGTAAATCTTTTGTTCGGTGCCATTGTCCCAATTCCAACATTTCCTTGAATTATCATTCCATCAACAGGAGCAGCTGTTCCAGCATAAGTTGAACCTATAGAAACTCCTCCTGAAACAGAAAGTTTTGAAGCTGGAGAAGTTGTCCAAATACCTAATCTTTTGT
>Ga0078972_1004849_pt2 | contig 10014 bp, 9 predicted proteins | sample YelNatPaOPGAMG01_FD_67568 | JGI IMG/M metagenome (GOLD analysis project Ga0078972, IMG submission 67568) | Hot spring thermophilic microbial communities from Obsidian Pool, Yellowstone National Park, USA - OP-RAMG-01 (SPADES assembly) (version 2) | ecosystem: Environmental > Aquatic > Thermal...
TGAAGCAGTACAAGAATCATAAGTGGGATGGGACGCCGAATCCGATGGTAGAAATATTAAATAATCTTGCGGCTGGCCACTGGGTAGCAGTGGAGAGCGGAACAAACGTTGGTAAAACTTTTCTCGGTGCTTGCATATTGTTTTGGTTTTTGGAGTGCTTCGAAAATTCCATCGTAGTCACAACAGCCCCGAAGAGAGAACAATTACAATTACATATATGGAAGGAAGTAGGGAAACTTTATCCGAGATTTAATAAAGGCACTCTTGGAATGTTAAAGTTGCGAATGAATGAATTAAGGGATGATTGGCTCGCAGTTGGTTTTGTCGCTGGAATCCGGGCGGATGAAGAGAGCGCTACAAAAGCACAAGGTTTCCATGCTGAACATATGCTGATAATTTTTGAAGAGACGACTGGCATTCCTGAGCCCGTTATGAACGCATTTCAAAATACTTGTACAAGTCCACATAATTTAATTCTTGCGCTTGGTAATCCCGACCATCAATTAGATACATTGCACAAGTTCAGCAGGTTGAAAAACGTAAAAAGCATACGAATCAGTGCGTACGACCATCCGAACATAGTTCTGAAAAATCCTAATTTTATTCCTGGCGCCACAAGTGAAATTGGCATACAAAGAATGCTCTATCGACTTGGTGGAAGAGATAATCCTATGTTTTTGTCACGCGTGCGCGGCATAAGTCCATCGCAAAGCAAAGACGCAGTAATAAGATTGGAATGGTGTTATGTAGCGAAAGAACGGTGGCTAAAATACTGTGATAAAGATGGCAAATTAAACGTCAGTGAATTAAAAGGTGTACAAGCGCTCGGTGTTGACGTATCTAACAGTGAAACGGGAGATATGTCAGCAATCGCATATGGAATTGGTAACGTATTGTTGAGTGTTGAAGAGGAGCATTGTCCGGACAGTAATCAATTAGGCCACAAAATCCATCAAATGATGAGGGAGAAAAAAATATCAGCTGATTTTGTTGGCGTTGATGGTGTTGGTGTAGGTGCGGGTGCTGTTAATGCACTCAAAGAAGATGGCGATAAAGTTGAAAATATATTATCTGGCTCGAAGCCAATTGATAACCCGGACATGGTTGAACAATTCGGAAATCTGCGAGCACAAATGTGGTGGCAAATGAGAATTGATTTAAGAGATGGCAATATCGCATTACCACCGGATGATGAATTATATGCAGACCTAATTACACCATTATGGTTTATCCGCAACGGGAAAATATTTATCGAGGAAAAAGTTGATATAAAAGCGAGATTAGGCCGCTCGCCAAACAAGGGTGACGCCGCCGTATACTGGAATTGGGTACGTGTAAAAAGAAAAAATATTGCTTATATTCAAGGTATGGAATCTAAGAAAGAAAAGAAAAATATTGAGTCAACAGAAACTACTTACGAAGGATTAAGTTTCAGATATAAGCCAAAATCCGAAAGGAAACGAAGTTTTTAAAAATAAAAAAGAAAGGAAAATAAAATGAAAATAAAAAAAATTATGAGTAATATATATGCAATAACCATAAGACATATGGACGGAACAGTGGAAAGTCTCTATCTCGGGCAAGAATTACATTTAGCGCATGAGGGCGAATGCAAACCCGACGGTGGATGCTTGACGTCCAAAATTAAAAAAATAAAAGTTAAAATTAGAGGTAAAGATAGAGATTCGATAAAAATTATTTGCGATGATGTAATTGTCAAGGAAAATTATCTAACAATATTATCAATTGATAGGAGGTAATTATGGCTGAACAAAATCTTTTGCGGTTACAAAATCTACGTAACACACTCTACGAAAGCACGAAAGCGGCAATTAGCTTAACCGGATATGAAAATCAAGATGCAGATAAATACAGGAAATTATCACAGATGAGTATAAATGATTTATCGGATTACAAGTATCGTGATGTTTGCAGGAAAGCATTTTATTTATGGCAACGTAATCCAATGGCAAAAAGAATCTTAGAAATATTTACGGATTTTTGTACTGATAATCTTTCGGTTGAAATTAAAGTTATGAAATATAATGAAAATGGCGAAAATATAGACACAGGACGTAAAGATGCGCAAAAAATATTTGACGATTGCTGGAATCATCCGGTTAATAAGTTGAACGATAAATTCAACGAGCTTGTGAATGATTTATTTATGAATGGCGAATTGCTACTACCCGTTAAAGTTAATCCGACTAACGGTTTTGTGCAAATTGGCTATTTTCCGATTAAAGACGGTTTCGTTGAAAGCACCGCGTATGAAAACAATACAATGATAATTGATACCGTTAAAGTTAATGAGAGTGATGGAATTAATATCAGAGAGCGGGTTTACAAAGTTATCAGGATTAATTTTGACGGCAATCCGGAGACAAATCCGTTGTATGGTAAGTATCAAGGCGATGCGTTTTATTTCCAGATTAACAAGTTGCCCTCTCAAATGCGTGGCTACAGTATCATTATGGAATTAATTGATTGGTTGGATGCTTTTGATAATTTTCTTTTCGGCGTGCTTGACGGTTACGACGCAAGAGACGATTATTGGTATGATGTAACTTTAACGGGCTATGACGAAAAGAAAATTGCTAATTTGAAGTTGGAGAGACCAAAACGTGGTTCGATGCACTTACATAATGAAAAATGTGAAATAAAGCCAATGTGTCCTGATTTGAAAGCGAGTGATAGAAGTGAAGCAATGAAAATGTTTCGCAAGTTTATCGTTGGCACGAAAGGTTTCCCGGATATGTGGTTTGGCGAGGGCGACACCACAAATCGTTCTACTGCTGAACAAATGACTGCACCAACAATGATGATGCTGAAAAGAATACAAGGTTGGATAAAAAATATGGTTCATACGATTGCAGATTATATAGTTCAGCAAGCAATAGGTAGAGGATTGTATCTTGCACCTGATGAGTACGTTAAGATAAATGTTTCGTTGTATTCATTAGACCGGAAGGACACTGAGACAGCTGGTTCTGGTTTTTCCCAATTTGTCACAGCATTGGTTGTTGCTGCTGGTAAAGGCTGGGTAAGTGACGAAACGGCTAAAAAAGTTGTTGATGGATTCCTGAGGAGTATAGGAATTGAGGTTGACAGTTCAGAATCAGTGGAAACAATCAAAGCGAAAAATAAAGAAAGAGAATTGGAAGAGTCATTATCAGAGAAAAAACCAGAATTAGGGGATTAATTTAATGGGCTTAAATCTAATAAAGGATTGACACCAGAACAAGCGTACGAAGCTTTCTAACAGGACGAATTTTAGCCCAGGAAAAATCGTAATGAAACCAAAACAAAAAATGGATTCTGAGTGGCGCTCGTTTCAAGAGTTGTTACGAAAAATCGAAAAAGCTGGTTATGAAGAGTTAATGAAGGAGCTTGAGAAATTACGTCAACGTGTGATAATAGAGATTGCGCAAACAGGGGAAATTGACCCATTAAGAGCGGAAGCGTTAAAATCAAGATTACAATGGTTGTACAAACAAGCTGAGATATCTTTACATAAAAATCTATCCGAATGGCAAAGGAAATTTTTCGTCAAAGGTATCCAGATGGTTGACTCAATGTTGAAGTCCACAGGTTTACAATTTGCGCTGCCTTATCTAAGTGAGCAAAAATTAAATATCTTACAAGATTATTCCGCTGAGCATATAAAAGGCCTTATGGATTACGCACGTAAGAATATTGCGACGGAAATTGATTTAGCTATCTTGGGGCAAAAGCCCATTAGTGATGTAATAAAAAACATAGGAACGAATTTAGATAGTCCATCGATTTTTGGCATCGTAAAAAATCGAGCTGAAACAATATTACGAACCGAAGTGCAAAGAATTAATAATATTGCTATAAATGATAGGATTAGTCAATTAAAGACGCAAATTAAAGATATGTCAAAAAAATGGATTCATTCCCACATTGGAGTTCCCCGAGTTGGCCACTTAATGCTCGATGGCGTAGTTATTCCAAGCAATGAAACATTTTCGCTGAAATCTGCAGATGGAACAATCTATCAAGTACAATGTCCACACGACCCGGTTTTACCTGTAGGCGAGGTTGTAAATTGTCGCTGCAGCATAGCGCCGGTTGTTATAAGATTCGAAACGGCTTAAATTTATTCCTACGATGATATGGATAGGGTATGGCTACCCTATCCCTACCCTATCCCTACCCTATCCCTACCGTATGGATAGGGTATGCATAGGGTATCGATAGGGTAGGAATAGGGTATCGATAAGGGTATGGATAAGGGTATCGGTAAGGGTATGGGAAGTCTTTAAAGTGTCTTTAAAGGCAAAAAAAGTGTTTTTAAAAAATTTTTTATCGTCGGCAAGTGATTAATATTTAACAACTTAGGGATATGTTAATTTTAAAGTGTCTTTAAAGGCAAAAAAGATGCCTTTAAAACAAAGAAAAAGAAAGTAACAAAGAAAAAGAAAGTACTAAGTACAAGTATAAATATTAATATAAATATATATATATATATATATATATATATATACAAGTACTAAGTACAAGTACAAGTACAAAGAAAAAGAAAAAGAAATAAATAAAGAAAAAGAAAAAGAAAGAATTGGAAATGAGGTTGACAAAAAGAGGAAAAAAAATTAATTGACAAATAATTATGAATTTTTTAATTTGATATCATAAAATAAAGCCCTTTATTGACCGAAGAGGCAATAATTTTGAGGCAAAATAAATCCAAGAAACATTTCGCTTTTTTTAAAAAAAATAAAAAGGAGAAATGCTATGAAAGAACTAAACACAGAGACAGTACAAAAAAAAGTATTAACAGAAAAACAATTTGGAGCACTTGTTGAAAAAATACGCTCTTCGTGGCCAACTGCACGGAATCATAAAGGACAGCCTGTGAAAAATGAAAAACTTGAAAAGGAACTTAGTGAATTGAAACCTGCGGATGTAAAAATCTTGTCTGTTGGTAACGAAACAATTGTTGTTGAAGCAGGTAAGTGGGGCGTTCACAAAATAGGGAGCTAAAAAATGAATCCGATAAGAGTCTTAGCGAATAATTTTGATTTTGTTTTAGCCGCCTGGGAGGAAACTGAAAATGAAATCAGGCATCGATTAAAAGACCCGGATTTATTCGATGAATGCCGCTCAAAAGACATTACGGATGGAATCAGGATTATTTACTGCCACAACAAAACCACAGATAAATGGGAAGCACAAGCTATTCGATTTGACAAAAATAAATTTTCCATTTCGGAAGCAAAGAAATGGATGGAGGAACACAAAAAAGCTTTTTCAGCTGAACAGATTAATGTATCAGAGCTTGAACCTTGTCAAGCTGTAGTTTTGGGCAATGATAATAGTCTTCACTGGCAAGCTACAGAGATATCTAAGAAAGGTTTAGTCTGGGACGTTGTGATAATGAAAGTTGGTTTTGCGCCAGCGAGCAAAAATCTTTACATCACAAAAGAATCATTATACGCTTCAGTGAATGCTTTTGAAGGTGCACGTTTATACGCTAATGAAAATGCTGATTGGTTTGGGCACAAAACAGACCCGAGTAAAAAAGGAGCAAGAGAAATAGTTGGTTTTTTGAAAAATGTCCGTGTTGAAGGTGATGCTCTCTTAGCGACTGTGCACTTATTACCATCCGCAGATTGGCTAAGAAATAATCTGATGTATTTGGAAAAAGAAAATCAATTAGATATTTATCAATTGTCTTTTGATGCTACGGTTGAAGTAGAACCTGAAAAATTAATTCCGGAAGTTAACAAAAAAGCATACGTTCTGAAGCGAATTGTTGTAGGTGATGTAGATATAGTACCACGCGGTGCTGCAGGCGGGAAATTTTTGAAATTAGTTGCTTCAAAAAATAACAATCACAATAACATTAACGGAGGTAATATGAAACTAAAAGAAAAACTTATAAAACTTTTTATGCTGGCGTATCCATCGTACGCAATCAAAGCAAACGTCGATTGGTTACAAACGCCAGAGAATGAGTTGTATACTCATTTGTTGACAGCGAATAAATTACAGCCACAATTTGCGTTGCCAGAAATATATGAGGAACAAACTGTAGAAGTTGCAATTGATAAAGCACTTGCATCGATAGCTGAACAGAAGAAAGAAACAAAAACGGAAGACACGATACAAAGTGCATTAATGCCAGTACTTGAACAAATGAAAGCAATGCAAATAAGTGCTTGTGAATTGAAATTGAAATCCGCTCTAATGGAAAGTAATTTACCGCAAGCGACACAAGATGTAATTGCGGCTAAATTTGCGGGCAAAATTTTTACTGACGCAGAACTGAAAGATGAAATCGAGACAGCAAGAAGAATAATTGCCCCATTCACAAGTCCAGAAAACAAAGTGAGTATAAAGGCTGGAATGGATTCGTTGGAAAAATTCCAATGCGCACTTGATGGACTGTTCTTAACAAGCTCTGAGCGAATCGCGCCACTGAGACCAGGGACGGATGAGTATAGAAATACTCTGAAAGGAATTGACCCATTCCGCAGTATCAGAGAAGCTTATATCGTTTTCACAGGCGATGAAAAGATTACTGGTAGAGTCCGAGACACGAAAAGATTTTTGGGCTCAATTGACAGTACGCAATTTAGCATTGTCTGTGAAAATGCAATGAACAAAGCTCTGATAGCTGATTACAATAAATCAGACTTGCTTGCTCAAGTTGAAATGATTGCGAAGTTTACCGACCTAAACAGTATCCAACAACAGGAAAGAATCCGTTACGGTGGTTATGCTGAACCAGATATAGTAGGTGAAGGCCAGCCATACTTGAATGCGGATACACCATCTGACGAAAAAGCTTATTACAGTCCAGAGAAGAGAGGATGTCTTGAAGACATTACGTTGGAAGCAATTAAGAAGGACGATGTTGGAGCAATTACACAGATTCCAGCTCGAGTTGCCCGGGCTTGTATACGTGGCCTCTACAAAAATGTTTTTGATCTTGTCAATCCAGCTGTCAATGGGGTTATCTATGATGGTAAAGCATTATATGTTTCAGACCATGCAAATTACGGTACAGCGGCATTAGGTGCTGATGGAACAGCACTGTGGGCGGCGGTTAAACGTATGGCAAAACAGAAGGAAGCAAATTCAGATGAACCACTGAATATCCGGGTAGGTTATCTACTTGTTCCGATTGATTTAGCTCAGACCGCAGACCAGTTGACAAGAACTGCTTATGGACAGTACAATAGCGACCCATCTTATCTGCAAAAATTAGGAATAACACCGATTATCGTATCTTACTGGACTGATACTGATAACTGGGCTTGCGTTGCAAGGCGAGAAGACGGACAAGGAATTGAAGTTGGTTTCGTTGATGGGCAGAGAACGCCTGAAATATTTGTTGCTGATGTGCCAAATTCTGGAAGCTTGTTTACACACGATAAGATTACTTACAAGTGGCGTTTCTGGTATGGCTATGTCTTAACTGATTACAGATTCTTTGACGGTTCAATTGTTGCAAGCTAATTTTAAAAAAAATCACGGACAGAGTGTTGATTTAAAGCACTCTGTCCTTTTTGAATTTAAACTTTAGAAAGTGAGGTCAATATGAAAAATTTAATAGTTACATTATCAATGATATTAATTTTTGTTTCATTCGCTTTTCCGCAAACATATAATATCAGTCCGATAGTTGATGCTGATATTATACCAGTATATAGAGATACTATTCGGAGCGATGACTCAACGTTCATTATGTATGTGCCGTATTCAATGAATGTGCTTCAGATACAAGCAGTTGCTCAATACGCTGATACAGGCTCAGTGAGTCCAGCTGGTGTAGTAACATTTTACAAGTTTAATCCAACGACTAATATAGCTGAAAGTCCGATAATTAGTTTTAACATTGTGGCTCCAAACACAGTTGCGTACGGTAGACCATCGTCTTCTTCGGCGGCGAGACTTACGGTAGGCGGTTATTACAAAATCAAAATTGATGTTGGCACTGCTGACGAAATTAGACGTTTGTCTTTGTTTATTATTTACACAAGATAAGGCCACAAATGTGAAATGAAATGGGGAAGCGAATGGATAATTATTTAAGTGATAAATTTTCTAAGAATAAAATAACCATTGTCATTGGATTAATGATAAGTGTTTGTTCTTTGATTTCTTTTTTTGTTGGCGCAGGAATTAAATTCGCAAGTTTCGCGACAAAACAAGAAATGATTGAAGCGAATAACAAATTAATAGACAGAATAGATAATGTCAAATTGTATGTCGATGAGAATATGATAAGATGTGAGAAAAAAATCTGTGAATACAAAAAGGAATCCGATGAGAAGTATGATAGAACTGTCAATGAGATTTATAGGATGTTGTTAACAATTACAAAAAAAAATGAAAAATCAAGTAGCAAAATTGACACCTTGAAACAATATGATAAGTTATAAATTACAAAATAATTGTATAGACGATAATCCAACGGAATTATTTCTTGACGGTTTGAATTCCCAAGTTATTCTGAAGGATAACGTTTCTTATCAATTTAGTTTGCGAATCATCGCGAAAGCAAATAACAATGAAAAAATAAAAATCTGGAAAATATCAGGTACGGTAAGCACTGAATTAACAATGACTTACAAGGAAGATATTAATCCATTGACAAAAGGTGAGGTTGATGACTGGAATTATAGCGTATTAACAGAACAGAATACTAAAGCACTTAGAATATTTGTAACGGCGGAAACTGGCGTTGAATTAACCGCTTGTCTTGAATTGTATCCGACTCCAGAATACGTTGAATGTAATCAATCTTACCAAAATTATTTAGATGCGATTGCAAGTAAAATTCAAGACGATGCACAAAAATTATCCATTACGGATATTGATAAAATACTGAAAGATGCGGTTGTTAAATTTGGGATTGATAAAGATTTTGCTTTGAGGAAAAAAATATCTGGTAATGGCACAAATAAATACATTCTTGCAATTGAATTAGCGGACTTATGGACTTGGGGTTACTCAGAGATAATTTCCATCGAATATCCTGCGGGTGGCGAACCGAAAATAATACTTGATAAAAATGAATATGAAATATATGACGATGGTACGAAACAAGATGGTAGTAATGTTATACTAAGATTCCTTAATGTATCGCCCAGAACAGATGAGCATTTTATCATTGAATTAACCGTGGAGCCAAAATTATATAATTATGGAACACAGAATTTCCCAAACACAGAATATAATTTCAGTGCGATAACTAATTTAGCCGCTTCTATGGCTTGCAGAGAGCTTGCAGCAAAATATGCACAGAGTATCGATGCGACTATCAATGCGGACGTTGTCAATTATAATGATAAATCTGCAAAATATACTTCACTTGCAAAGGAATATTTCAAACAGTATAATCTTTTAGTTTTTGGTAGCGAAGAGCCAACGTCAAGCGTAGAAGCATCATATGAGATAAAGGAACTTGATTCGACTTTTTCCGATTTTACACCTTACTTATTTCACAGGCAAAAATAAAATGGCAGTTAAAAATACAATTGACTTAAAATCGGATTGGATGAGATTCAAAAAATTTATCACGAACGAATTGGTAGCATTGGCTGAAGCATTGACAGGAAAATTGATTGAATATGCGCCGCCAGTACAATTAAAAACAAGTTTCGGTTACAGTGAACCGATTGTTACAGAGGATTCCATTTCTTTATCAGTTGGGACGCCATTGATGTACGGTGAGTTTGTGGAATTTGGTACACAACCGCATTTCGCACCCATTGCTCCATTAATCCGATGGGCTGAACAGAATGCACAAGCACATTTGGTTGCTGTGGGCGTAGAATATAAAGAAGGACGAGCACTACCGAGTAGAAAAGGAACTATCAGATTAAGAGGTGACGCAAGGACGAAAGCGATAAATAACTTAGCTTATGCTGTGAGAGCAAAAATCGCAAAAGAAGGAACAAAAGCACAAAGATTTATGCAAAGGGCGCTAAATGAATTAGGATTAACTTACAAAGAACAATTTTCCAGTCAAGGTGCTGT
>Ga0078972_1017892_pt1 | contig 10014 bp, 4 predicted proteins | sample YelNatPaOPGAMG01_FD_67568 | JGI IMG/M metagenome (GOLD analysis project Ga0078972, IMG submission 67568) | Hot spring thermophilic microbial communities from Obsidian Pool, Yellowstone National Park, USA - OP-RAMG-01 (SPADES assembly) (version 2) | ecosystem: Environmental > Aquatic > Thermal...
CAATATTCAAGGAGTTTAAGGGTCTCTGGGGCTGGTCATTGAAAAACAAAAAGCCAATAATCTCCAATAATCCAGCAAGAGACAGAAGGTCCATAGGAACACCTGAGGGGCATATAAAGATAGAGAGATTCCTTGCAGTTCCAGTATTGCAGGGTAAGAAGATAGTTGGTCAGATAGCAGTTGCAAACTCCAGGAGGGATTATAGCAGAAGGGATATTCAGGTTCTGAACAGACTCGCAAACCTCTATCAGTTATCACTTCAGAATTATAAGACATATAATGAATTAAAACGCTTATTGAAAAGATTTGAGATTTCGATTGCTGTATCTAATGAGGCAGCATATGAATATGATTTTGAGAGTGGAAGATTTTCATTAAGTCAAGATGTAGAGAATATAATTGGTTATAAGAATACAGAACTGCCAGATAGAATTGATAAACTTTTTCAGTATTTGCACCCGGATGATAGAGAGAGGGTACTTGATATTTCTAAGGAGAGTAAAGAATATGTCGAAGCCCAGTTTAAATTCAGGCATAAGAATGGTAATTATATAAGTCTTATATTGAAAGGTTTGACAGTAATAGACAGTATATCAGGCTCAAGAAAGAGATACGGGATGATTGCTGATATCTCCGAGAGGATAAGATATGAGAATGAGATATTGAAGAGAGAGGAGGAGTTGAGATTTCTGATTGAGAATATCCCCCTCCCGATTGCATTTCTCGATAAGTTCAGAAATATTATATTTCTGAACAGGGTATTTGTAGAGAAGTTCGGGTACAACAGAGATGATGTGAAGAATATGGAAGAATGGGTAGAGATCGCAGTCCCTCCCGATGTAAAAAAAGAAGATGTAGATAGATACCTGAAAATGGTCTTCGAGGGTATGACTGATATCGAAGACGAGGTTGTGATAAGACTTCTCACCAGAGATAAGAGGGAGTTGTATGTGGCTATATCTCGCAGAAATATAGAGAAGGGTTTTATACTGATTTTGAGGGATATTACAGAGGAGAGGGAGAGGCAAAAGAGGATAGAGAGTATCAATAGATTATTGAGTGTAGGTACTGAATTGAGCCGAAGGATAGCCAGGATTGATCGTATGAGCGGGATAGTACAGGAGGCGGTAAATGTATTTTCTGAGAGTAAGATTTTCAAAAGGGTTCTATCTATCGTATTCGATATGGATGAGGAGGAGAGAAAGACCCTATTGATAGATGAAAAGGGGGTAAATGAATATAAAGGTGAGATTCCGCGATGCCTCTTAGAGAGCTTTAGAGGTTCTGACGAGCTATGTATCTATAATAATGTAAATCAGATTTGCAGGTATTGTAAGATCGATTTTGGGAATGATGATCTGGTTTTATCACTCGCACTCAAACATCAGGATGTATTCTATGGGGTTGTAAATCTTATTATTTCGAAAGAAACTGAGCTTTCTGAGGAGGAGAAGGAGATAATCACGGGGATTTCGAAGGATATCTCTTTGAGGATCTACAATCATATATTGCTCAGGGAGTTGAGAGAGAATCTGGAGAGGGTGAGATCGATTTCGAGATTCCCATCAGAAAGTCCGATTCAACTGATGAGAGCAAAGAGGGATGGTACACTTTTGTTTGCAAATCCCGCCTCGAAAGAGGTTCTCGATTTCTATAATATCAAACTGGGGGATAGAGTTCCATCTGATTTACAGAATCTCATAGATAAGGCAATTTCTGAGGGTAACAGGGTAGAGGAGATTATTGATATTGGTAAGAGATCCTATTTGACAACAGTGGTATATTTTGCCGAGAGTGGGTATGCAAATCTATATCTTGTTGATGTTACAGAGAGAGTTGAGGCTCAGAAAGAACTGGAGAGACTGAAAGATAATCTGGAATTGGAGGTAAAGAAGAAGACCATCGATCTTCAAAAGTCCGAACGAATGGCGGTTCTTATAAAGAATGTATTGCTCACAGCACAGGGGCTATCTTCTCAGGAGGAGATAATAAAGGAGTGTGCCTATTATATTGCTCAGGTTATGGATTTCAGGGCATATAGTTATATGACGGGGATAGATAAGGATATAGAGTTTTTCACTATGGGTTTGTGTGATGTAGATGTGAGTGGTATTGATATCAAAGAGAGACTTTTGAGAACGATTGCAAAGAAGTTTTATAATATAGAGAAGCCAAAGAGGCTCTTCAAGGAGGATATAGATTTCTATCCCGAGTTTGCAGATATATTCTTCAGTCACTGTCAGGAGATTCTGCTCGTCCCAGCAGTATATAAAGGGACGATTAATAAGGGGTTGATGATATTTTTTGTGTCTCAGAATACAGTGATCGATGAATTTATAATGGAGGGTTTTGAGCAGATTGGTGTTCAACTGGGAAGTATTATCGAGCAGAAGAGGATAGAGGCGGAAAAGAATAGGCTTTCTGCTTTGTATGAGTCTATATTGAAGGCTGCAGGGGATGGTATCATTGGTACGGATGAGAAACTGAATGTTTTATTTATCAATGACTCTGCAATGAGGGTTTTGAATACAAATCCTGAAATTGCTATCGGAGTGAATCTCCACGAACTACTTCATAGACATCAAAACAGGGAGCTGCATTCAATAGATAAGTGCCCGCTCAATATGGTATTACAGACCTCCTCTTCGATCATCAGAGAGGATGTGATCTTCTTTGATTCTGAGGGGAATGAGATCCCTGTAAATGAGATTGTAAATCCTATCATAGAAAATAACGAGACAAGGGGTATTGTCGTAGTCTTCAGGGATATTACAGAGGAGAAGAGGAGGAGGGAGGAGATAAACAGGCTTGCCACTGCATTAAGGCAATACCCAATTGCTATAGGGATTATTGACAGAGAAGGGAGGATTGTAGATGTAAATGATGAGTTTATCAGATACACCGAAAAGAGGAGGGAGGATCTAATAAACTCCCATATAAATGACCTGAATGAGGGTCTTATGGAGAAGGTAAAGGTTTGTAAGGAGGATGGGAGTGTCAGAAACCAGTATGTAATCAATAATGGGGAGGGGAATGTAAGATATGAGAATGTGATTGTCACCCCGATAGTCGACCCCGTTGACGGGAAGGTCGAGAACTATGTGTTGATAAAGGAGGATGTCACCAGCGAGGTGGAGGCGATGAATGCCCAGAGGAGGGCGAAGGAGGCGGCGGAACAGGCAAATCGGGCAAAGTCTGCATTCCTTGCAGTTATGTCTCACGAGATGAGGAGTCCCCTTACGAGTATGAAGGGGTATATCGAGGATGTCTTGAGTACGGAACTGAATGAGACCCAGGTCGACTATCTCAGGAAGGCGTTCAAGGCGACCCAGCACCTCGAGGATATAATAAATGATGTGCTCGACTTCTCGAAGATAGAATCGGGTAAGATGAAACTCGAGAATAAGGGGTTTGATCTGGACGAGGTCCTCGAGGATGTGAGGTCAATTACTGCTGTGAGGGCAAAGGAGAAGAATCTGGAACTGAAGTTTAGTGTAGAGGAGAGCATACCCCGTTTTTTGAGAGGAGATTCAAAGAGGCTCAAGCAGGTCTTAATTAATCTTATAACAAATGCTGTAAAATTCACAATTAAAGGTGGTGTGTATGTCTCCATTACCACAAAGTACGCAGATAGTGAGAAGGTTATTATTCTATTCTCTGTAAGGGATACGGGGATAGGGATAAGTAAGGAGGATATGGTAAGGGTATTCGAGCCATTCTTTCAGGCTGATAATTCCCTCTCTCGAAAGGAGGAGGGTACCGGGCTCGGACTCTCCATATCGAAGTGGATTGTGGAGAATATGAAGGGGGATATGTGGGTAGAGTCAGAGTTGGGGAAGGGTTCTACCTTCTATTTTACTGCAGAATTCGAGATAATTACGGAGGATAAAGTTGAGAGGGAAGCAAAGTTTGAACCTCCCCCGCAGATGCTCAAGGGGGCGAGAATCCTGCTCGTTGATGACAATGATAATAATCTGGAGATATCCTCAAACTTCTTGAGGCATTTTGGGGCTGAGATAGAGACCGCTCGAAATGGTAAAGAGGCGGTAGATATGATTATGTCAAAAGACCCCCACTATTACACTATGGTACTGATGGATATCTCAATGCCTATTATGGATGGGAAGACCGCAACGAAGATAATAAGGGGGGATGATAGATACAAGAATCTTCCTGTTATTGCGATGACGGCGCATCAATTTGGGGAAGAGGTAGATGAGATGTTTGCCCTCGGGATGAATGCCCATATCGGTAAACCCTTTGACAAGGCTAAGGCGATGCGGACGCTATCGAAATTCTATTATAATGATAAGGTCGAACAGGAGGTACCGGAGAATCTCCCGGTGACGAAGATCCCTGAATATCTTTTGAAACTCAGGTATATAGACCTCAAGTCCGGGCTCGAGAGGTTAGATGGTAATGTGAAACTCTATGAAGAGATGTTGAGGAAGTTCCCTGAAAAATACTCCTCTGTCCTCGATGATATTGAGAATCTAATAAAGGAGGAGAGATTGGAGGAGGCAGAGTCTATAGTGCATATGATAAAGGGTGTGAGTGGTAATTTGAGCCTTATAAGACTCTATGAAAGGAGTGTCTATCTGGATAATCTCCTGAAGACGAAGGCTGTACATATCGAGATAAAGGAGGCATTCGCCTCATTCAAAGCAGAATTTATGGCAGTGGTGAATGAATTGAAGAGCCTTCCTCCATCTGAAGACAGGGAGGTGAGTATCGGGATTGTGGATGAGCGGATATTTGAGGACAAACTTAAGGAGTTGATGAAGATGCTCAATAGTGGGGATGTGTCAAGCAGGGAGATATTCAGGGAGATAGAGGGGAATCTTGTGAAGAGGTTTGGTAGGGTTAGTGTTGACAAAATAAAAAATCTGATAGAGAATTTTGAGCATTCGGAGGCATTGAGAGTTTTGAGTGAGATTTTAGAAAAAGATAAGAATTGAGTTATGGAGGAGTGATTATGTATACAGATGAAAAGAAGGCGACTATTTTGATTGTGGACGATTCGCCTGAGAATATAAACATCATCAGTTCTATATTCAAGGATATCTATAGAATCAAGGCTGCTACTTCTGGGGAGAGGGCGCTTCAGATCGCCAGTTCTGATGACCCGCCCGATCTTATACTCCTTGATATACTTATGCCGGGGATGAATGGCTATGAGACCATAAAGAGACTCAAATCGAGTGATAGGACATCGGATATACCAGTGATATTTCTGACCTCTAAGACTGAATCGGAGGATGAGAAGACGGGTTTTGACCTTGGAGCGGTTGACTATATCACAAAACCCATAAATCCTGCGATTCTGTTTGCAAGGGTGGATACGCATCTTACATTGAAGAGAGTCAGGGATGAACTCGAGATGAAGAACAGGTATCTGATGGAGGAGGTAGAGAAGAGGACGAGGGAGATATCTGTTATTCAGGATGTGGCAATAATGGCTATGGCGTCCCTTGCAGAGATGAGGGATAATGAGACGGGTAATCACATTCGCAGGACCCAGTATTATGTAAAGGAGCTGGCGGAGCATCTCGTAAGGAAGGGGAAGTATCGAAGCATACTCACACCTGAAAATATAAACCTTATATTCAAATCGGCACCACTCCACGACATAGGTAAGATCGGGATTCCCGATAGAATACTCCTGAAGCCGGGTAAACTGACACCGGAAGAGTTCGAGATAATGAAGGAGCATACGACCATAGGCAGGGATGCCCTCGTTGCCGCTGAATCACTGCTGGATGTGGAGTCCTCCTTTCTGAGATTCGCAAGGGAGATTGTGTACTCTCATCACGAGTGGTGGAACGGGAAGGGGTATCCTCAGGGGCTATCAGGTGAGGAGATACCTCTATCTGCGAGGTTGATGGCAATCGCAGATGTCTACGATGCTACGAGGTGCAAGAGGGTTTACAAACCCTCGAAGGATCATAAGACGGCAATGGATGAAATGGTGGCAGAGCGAGGTACCCATTTTGACCCTGTATTGCTGGATGCGTTTCTGGAGATTGAGAAAAAGTTCGAAGATATAGCCCTGAGATTTGCAGACGAGAAGGGTTCCTGCACTGAGGGTGGCTCTGTGTCGAGATAATTTATGGGAGAGGAGAGAAGGGCAGGCATACTGATCGTAGATGATAATTCGGAGAATCTCACTGTATTGAGTTCCCTCCTTTCGAAGGAATATGATGTGAGTGTGGCAAAGTCGGGGGAGAGGGCACTCGAGATACTCCAATCGGGAAGATTGTTTGACCTTATTCTCCTCGACATAATTATGCCAGAGATGGATGGGTTTAAGTTGTGCAGTCTTATAAAGGCAGATGAGAGATTTAAGGATATTCCGATTATATTTATAAGCGCCCTCACAGAGATAGAGAGCAAGGTAAAGGGTTTTCAGATGGGAGGGGTGGACTATATCACAAAACCATTTCAGAAAGAGGAGGTGCTGGCAAGGGTAAAGACCCATCTCACGATCAGGGAGTTGACCTCTGAATTGATTGAGAAGAACAAGAGGCTTGAAGAGACCAATAAGAAGTTGATGGAACTTGAGAGGCTCAGGGAGAATCTCACAAATATGATAATCCACGATATGAGGTCTCCCCTTACGGCGATTATGTCTATGTTTGAACTTTTGAAGATGGAGCTTGAGGGTAAGGCTGAGCCGCAGGTGATGCATTATATAGGCTCCGGGATTAACTCTGCAAAGAGCCTGATAGAGATGATAAACTCCCTCCTTGACATCTCGAGGCTCGAGGAGGGGAAGATGCCCCTTGAGATATCCCGAAACAGAATAGGTGAGATTGTGGATGATGCAATGAAATCCCTTGAACCGCTCATAATTGGTAGCAAATTTGAGGTCAGGGTTGAGAAGAATGGGCTTGAGAATGTAGTTGTGAATTGTGACAGGGAGATAATCAAGAGGGTTATTCTGAATCTGGTCACCAATAGTCTGAAGCACTCGATGAGCAAGTCCCCCATAAAGGTAACTGTCTCACTCGAAGATGGATTTGTGGTCGTCTCTGTGATTGACGATGGGATAGGTATCCCGAAGGATTATCATCAGAAGATATTCGAGAAGTTCGGTCAGGTGGAGATGAGGGAGAGAAGACAGAAGTACTCCACGGGACTCGGTTTGACATTCTGCAAGCTCGCCATTGAGGCACACAACGGCAGGATAGGTCTGGAGAGTGAGGTAGGGAAGGGGAGTAGATTCTTCTTTATGCTGCCTGTCTCGAAGGGCTTAAATTAAATATAAAACTATTACGCTGTCTTAAAAGTAGCCGGGTTTTTTGAGTGCTCTGTAGAGTATCTTCTTCCCGTGTTCAACCCCTGGCTGGTCGAAGGCGTTGATGTTGTACAGACTCCCCGAGTATGCCGTTGCGAACTCAAAGAAGAGCATCAGTGCACCTAAATTTGCCTCGTCCACCCTCTCAAGTTCTATACTGAATGCGGGTCGCCTGGCATTTATCAGGGATTGAAGTGTGGCGTCCTCCTCTATCTTCAATATCTCATTGAGGCTATGGTTCCCTATGTATGAGACATCTGGGAAGTTCTCGAGGGCAAGTGGAACCTCCACAGTGTTATTGAACTCCTTTACACCTATTATCATTACCACCTTATCTTGAGGACCTTCTATATATAATTGAAGCTGGGAATGCTGGTCTATCACACCGAGTGCTCTCACGGGGGTTGAACCCGTATTCACTATATTCCCATCCCTGTCCCGCTCCTTCCCTAAGGACTCCGCCCAGAGTTGTTGAAACCATTCAGCCGTATCAAGGAGTGAGTCCTTATATGGCATTACAATAAGGATATTGCGGTTGTAATGGGTTCTGGCAATGTACATAAGGCTCGCAAATTTCAATGCCGGGTCATTATCTATGTCTGAGTTAAGTATCTTCTCATTCATCTCCCTTGCACCCGACAGGAGTTTTGAGACATCTATACCGCAGCAGGCAGCGGGGAAGGTCCCCACAGGGGAGAATACTGAAAATCGTCCACCTATGTTCTCGGGTATGGGGAGTGAGCAGAGTCTGTCGTGTCTTACTATCTCTCTTAAGGTACCCTTCTGAGGGTCTGTTATGGCGATCATCCTCTCCCGATATCCGTTCTCACCTAACTTCTTGATGAGTCTATCCCTTATAATTAGAAACTGGGACATTGTCTCGACGGTTGAGCCTGACTTTGTTATCACCACAAATGCCGTATCCTTCTCGTCTATTACATCGAAAGTAGCCCTGAATGTATCGGGGTCTACATTCTCGAGGAAGAAGAGATTCATCCCCTCTTCTCTATTGGGCAAAAAGTTGTGAAAGGGGTGACGGAGTGCCCTGAAGAGTGCCCGCGGACCAAGGGAGGACCCGCCAATACCTATGAGTACGAGATTTTTGTATCTCCCGGATATCTCCTTTGAGAGTTTCAGAGTGGCGTCCAGAATCTGATCGTTGTACAATATCTCAGAAAACCCCCTCTTTTGAGACTTCAATTCTGACAATACCTCCTCTTTTGCCCTCCTGAGACTCTCTCTCATATCTTTGAGCCTGTTCTCATCGAAGCGGTGTTCCTTCAGCCTCTCGTCAAAGAGCATATCGAAATTGAATCTAATTTCCATCTCTTCCTCCTGAGTTCTTAAGAATTATTGGACTGTATATATCACATCTGCGGTCTTCAAATATGTTGTTTAAGGGGGTGATATTCTTATCCCTTGCCTCAAAGGGGTTTATCTCTATCTCGAATACCCCTTCACAATCTCCCCCCGCCCTTACGAGTACATCCCCATCGGGGGCCACAATCTCACTATGACCGATAAATCTCAGGGTCTTTGAACCCATTGACTCACTCCCTATCCTGTTGGAGAGTATAAAGAATACCCTGTTTTCAAGGGCACGGGTTATGAGGGCATCAGGGCAGAACGGGAGGACAAGGTTTGCAGAGTGGCATATGATATCCGCACCCATTAAGGCGAGGGAGCGGGATATCTCGGGGAATAACCAGTCAAAGCAAATCATAAGTCCTATGTTGAAGCCATCTACATCGTAGAGAGTAAGAGGGAGATTCCCCTTCTTGAATACCCTCTTTTCATCTCTGAAGAGGTGGATCTTTCGGTATATACCTTTCAAGCCGTCAGGACCGATCAGAAAAGAACTATTGTATATAGAATCCCCGTCCCTCTCAGCAAAACCTCCCACAATGAAGCAATTCTTTTCTCTTGCTACATTTGAGATACTCCTTATTGTATATCCTTGCGTATTCTCGCAAAAGGCAGATATCCCTTCGGGTGAGTCGAATGTATATCCTGTATTGAAGAGCTCAGGGAGTACAATCAATCTTGCGTTTGTGGATCTGATGAGTTCTATGGCGTGATTTACATTGTATTCAACATCAGCAAACTTGATGTCCATCTGAATTGTGGCTACTCTCATAGGAAAAGGTGTATATTATGTTTTGATTGATGTGTCAATAATACAAATTTTAATCTATTAGTCCGTTAGTCGTTAGTCTGAAGGTCTGGAAGTCCTTCGGGTCATTATACAATGCCACATAAGGTATTTTACATAAATCTCTTTACTAAAAATTGAATAACCCATATTTGATCCCAATCAACCCGCTATTGCTACGACCTCCTCTGCCTTTCCTACCTCATTCTCTTCCCTTCCTACCTCAATCTCTGCCTCTCCTACCTTGCGATTTATCGTTGCTACCTTGCGATTTACTACTCCTACGCAATGATTAACCTCATAATCAGGCTTTCTTACCTCTCCTACCCGAATAATAATAATTTCTACTGCCCTTTTTAATACTCCTACGATGAAAACTATGCTTCCTACTTTTGTAGGAAGACCAAAATTAAAGGTAGGAATGGTAGATATATCAGTAGGCATCGTTTTTAATATGGTAGGGAAGGCTGGGAGGCTGGTAGGAATCGTTGAGAAGAAAGTAGGAATGGAAGATAGCCTTGTAGGAATGGTAAAAAATCTCGTAGGAATCGTAGAAAGCCTTGTA
>Ga0078972_1017895_pt1 | contig 10013 bp, 6 predicted proteins | sample YelNatPaOPGAMG01_FD_67568 | JGI IMG/M metagenome (GOLD analysis project Ga0078972, IMG submission 67568) | Hot spring thermophilic microbial communities from Obsidian Pool, Yellowstone National Park, USA - OP-RAMG-01 (SPADES assembly) (version 2) | ecosystem: Environmental > Aquatic > Thermal...
ACGTCGATCGGGCCCCGACGCGGCCGGACCTTCAAGGCAGCCCCCAGCCTCGCCGCCCGCTTGGCCAACGTGGTGTAGTCCGGCACCGGCAGGTCCAGCCCCAGACACTGCATGATGGAGCGGGCCAGCCCCTCCAACTGCCGATAGGGGAGCCGAAAGAGTTCCCGCACCACCAGCAGACAGGTAATGGCAATGTGGCTGTAGACGAAGGGATGCCCCCGCTTGGAAGGGGGATCCGTGTGCAACCACTGACCGCGGGCTTCTTCATTGAACCACAGGATGATGGATCCCCGCTGGACGAGGCACTCGTTGTAGGTGCTCCAATTCCGTACCTTGTAGGCGCCTTTCCTTTTGCCGGCCATGAGGAACCTCCTTCCCTCCGTAAGACAGGTTCCATTGCCTCCCCCTTTTTATGTATCGAACGCAGGGATAGCTCGACAAGGCCAGTTGGAGAGCCGGCGATTTTCCGCCCCCGGAGTGAGTGCCGACGGCCGACCATATGATCGGATACTCGATCCACGTATGATCGTCCTTCATTTCTATGGCCGCCCTCAATCCGAGGCATCGACCTAGACAAGCCAGTAGGGGAAACACGACAAGCACCGGATCCGCCCCGACGCTGGCCGAGGCCTGCCGGACGAATTTGGCAAGTGGTTCCGGCAGGGCATCAACCGGGAACGGCTGCCACTCCGGTATGCCCTCGGCCTCTGGCGGCGTCCATGGGTCGGTCTTGGCCGCCCATTTTTTGATAATCTCGCCAAGTGCCCGGGGATCATCCGTACCATCGATCCGCAGGCCGTACCACGTCTCGTGGGCCAGCAGGTCGGCGATATCGCCACCATCCGGGAATCCGGGAATATGGTCAGCCAGCCGCACGATGCGGATGTTACGTGCGCCGGCGTCATGGCAGAGAGCGGCGACGGTCTCTGCGTACTCATACCCCGCGATGTCATGGTCCGGCAGGATGATGACGTCGCGGTCCCGGAGAGGCGCCCATGATGTCTTCTCCGCGGCCTTGGCGCCTCCGGCGCTCGTCGTAGCGAGCAGCCCACACCGGATGGCGGCCTCCGCGGCTTTCTCGCCCTCAACGATCACCACCGGCTTATATAGGTTGGCCGACTCAATATCGGGCAACCGATAGATCGGCCACGGCGGCTGAGGCATCCGCCGCATCCACCCATCCGGAGCCCGCGAGATCGGCCGTATGTCCTTGCGGCCGTCAGGTAAGTCGCACCGGAGGATTATGATCGTCGGCTGGCGCTGGCTGTCTTCGTATATATATTTGGTCGTTGTGGGGTACCACCCCACACAGACTGCTCGATGGTGTGGATTGCCTCCTCGGCCGTCGGGTAGGTGCGGCTCGGGTGGGCAGTATGTGGATCTCCGTTTTCACGCCGCCGCCGGAAGGCCTCACGGCGGGCCGCAGGCGGAAACACGTCGCCCATGCGCAGACCCAGCTCCTGGACGACACGCGTTGTCGCACAGCCCGCGAAGCAGCGAACCGTCAGGGAGCCCGACTCGTCGACGTAGATGCTCAGAGACGGGTTGTGGTCATTGTGGGCCGGGCAGAGGGCCACCCATCGCCTCGTGCCGGCCTCGTGCGGGTTGCAGCCGTGGGCATTGAGAGCCGCGAGGAGCGTCTGCAGGGGGCGGGGGAGATTTCAGTCTTGAGACGAGTGTGGTATACTATCCATGTGTGACTCCTGTACGCTGGGCTCCGCGGGGGAGTACAGCGAACACCCGAGCCCCGGTGATGGCGGACCACCGGGGCTCGTTGTTTTTTGACCGCTAATCTGCTCTATGCGGCTTCATGATTCGGTGGCGAAATGCCTCCTCGATAGTTTCTCGGGGCCAGCGCATCACCTTTTCGGAGAACCGCATAGGCGGAGGCAAAATCCCAGCCTCGATGTATCTATAGACGGTCCTGATGCTCACACCGAGCATCCGGGCGAGGCTGTCGGGGGATATCATGGTGGCTTGGTTTTCAGTGGCCGGGTTTGCACGTTGCATAGGGTGTAGCTCCATATGGGTTCACCATTGTCTGTGTTCCACAATACCACAGCGACCGAAAACCTGGAAATCTCATTTTCGGTTCGCCGCCGTTCTATGCTTCCAGGCCTTTAGGGCCGCCCCGTTCATGAGCGATCCACACTGTCTCGGCGTCTCTCTTCGATGTGAGGTTTCCGAGAGACTCCCTTGAAGTTTTTCGCGTCGAATGGCATTTCATCCTGTCTGTGGACCGCCGGCATTGCTGGACGACATTGGGAATCACTAAATGTGCAGGATGCGTTGCCAGGCCAGCGAACAAACCACACCCCCGGGCAGATTTTGGACGCAAGTCCAAAATCTGGTGTCGGGGTCCGCCAGCACCCCGGTAGAACCGGGTCTTTTCTGCCACAGACCAACGAATCGCCGGCTTTTTCCGGGCCGCAGCGAGCCTCTTCTGCCCAGCGAGGAAGAGAATTCGCCGCGGACCCACTGGCACCTGGGATACCACCGAGGCTGCCCCAAGTGATCCTGGGAGAATCTTTCGTAAATGCTTGGCAGACTTAGGGTTAGCCCGCCGTCGGCCAACGGCCGGGCCGTGGGACGCATGGCGGTTGAGAACCCAGCCTGCCGGGAAAGTCAGACAGAGCCTGCCGCGGCATGCCCGAGGTTGTGTTGTAGGGCAGAGGAGACCCTAGGAGGGCTATAAGCGGGGCAGCTAGCAAAGATTTCTTCGCCGAGATGTTTCACGTCGCCGAAAATCCCTCCTCTGGACCTGATCCCGGCCGGTGTGGGCTTGGAAGGGCCTCCGCAGGGCTTTGCTCGTTCGTTAGGGCCGTCGTCGCTAGTTTCCGCCATAATCCGTACGGTCGGCGAGGTTCTGCGATTGGCCCGAGGAAACTTGCCGGGCACTTTCATCCATCTCCGAAGCCATAGTACTTGCAGGCCACGGCTGCCCAGGTTTACCGCCGGAAAGCTCCTCATTGAGCCCTAGCGATGGCCCGGTTTCAGGTTCGTTTATGGCCCATAAGAGCCCCGCTAGGCCGGAGAGCACCGGCCCTTAAGCCAAAACTCCCTGTGCCATAAGCGAACCAAAGACACACAGCCACCGAAAGCTCTGCCTGTGGGGACAGCCGGGCCGGCTTTGCCCTAACGTGGCTTTAACCTTGTCGGATCGGGTGGTCCCGGTGGTCCCAAGGGCCCGAGGCCGCAGGGCACAGCGGATTTCTTCGAGGATTTCCTCGGTTTTCCCGCCGAATCCGGCGGTCCCACTTTGCAACGGATAAGCACAACGGAAAGAAAAGACGCTTTGGCCCACAGCCGCTCTCGGAGGATAAACATGCAGGGAAACACCTTGGGCCAGCCTGCGGACTTTCTACCGACAGCCCCGCAGGACCCAAATCCAAGGCCCCTTTTTCCTCCTGCTACAGCGGAGGGAAGCCAAGCATATAGGAAACCGCGGTGGGGTCTCCTGCCAAGCCTATACCTTGAGTCGAAAGGCCCAACAGGATTCACAAGACCCGATCTCCAGGGGTTTTCCTGCCTCAGCGACCCTACTCCTTAAAGTGGGACCACCGGGTCCGGGCCAGAAAACGTGCGTAAGTGCCAATGGGTTCCCGACTTATGGCGGTCCCAGTGGCCAAGATCCTCTGGGACCACCGGGACCGCCCTTGATCCTCTCCTTAAGCCCTGTTCGAACGATCTCAGGCTCGTCCACGGCCTGCAACAGTACGGATCTGGGGGAATTGGCCACAAGTCTTGCTTTTCTCCACGGCGGGGTGAGCAACCGAATCGCCCCCTTTGGCTCGCCTGAAGGTCTGTCTTATCCTCTTATCGGCGGCCAAATATCGGACGAACGCCGCCGTGGCGGCCGCATAAACCCCTTTCAGGCAACGGCCTGAGCGTCAATCCGGCGATCCCTGTGGAGGTTTCCTGCGGGATCCCCAGAAAAGCAAGGGGATCCAAGTAGCAAAGGCAAGACAGATTGGCCGAGCCAATCTGTCTTGGCCCTGAGGGCTCCCCGGGGGCTATTCCTGCCGTCCCGAAGCGGTACGCACCATACTTCCCTGAGGGTTTGGGAGCATCTGGCCAGTCCCCGCTGTGATCTCGGGCCTGCAAGGAGTATTGGTTCGGATTTGGCCCGCCTTACGGTTACTCAGCGACCGTGGCGGACTAGGCCGATTAACGGTCCCTGGCCGGTTCGGCGAGAAGAGTCTCTCCCAAACCGCGAAACCCCAGGCCCTGAGGGCGAGGTTTCAACAGGTATGCGGTCACCCCTTCAAGGCCCCGGAGGTACCCTCACCATCAGCGGAGGAGCCCGTGGACCTCTGGGCCGCTGCGGCAGTAGAGCAATGGTATGCTCAGGTCTTCCTCCCACGAAAACGTCGGCCGGCTCGCCGCCACCCATGGCCGGTGCTCAAGCCCGCCGGAGCATACTGCAATCAAGTGCAGTCCGCCTTAGGGGGGTCGCCGGGTGAAGCAAATACTCTTGCTCTTGTCCAGGGAAAAACGCCTGAGCGTGCTTATAGGCCTCCCGCCTCCTTGCTTCGAAGCGATCCAGGCAGCCAGACGGGGAAACCCGGGGTAAAGGCCTTTGTGCCCGCTATTGGCTCTTTTCGGCATCTTGGAAGCGGTAAGTTCCGAGAATCGCTCCGCAACGCGCTGCTTGCGGCCGCAACCCGTCGTCGCAGGGAGGACGGATTGCTTCCACGATGGTCCCTCAGCCGCGGCGGCCGCAGCGACGTAGCTGATCCGAGTCCGAAATCTCCAAGCTCGCGGATCGGCTGGCTAGGCATTTTGCAAGATGCTCCGGGCGAAGAGTCGCTTGCCCCGGCGCAGGGGATCCGGGGATTGTCCGCGGAGGATTTTTCCGCAAGAATCCACTCTCTAGCTGCCTCTGCTGAGAAGAATCGCTTCTCCTGTAGGCCGGAAAAGGCAGACCGGTGAATTTTGGACGCACGTCCAAAATCTCTTCTTCCGAACGACTCCCTTCCCTAGCAGGGGGAAACTTGCTTAGGGCCGGCTTCGGCGGCACCTGTTTTCCCTGGGGATTCCGCAGGAGTACTCAAGCTCGCTTGGCCGCAGCTTGGCAGCCGGCCTTGGTCCGCTGAATCCAAGACACCTGCCGCAAGCCTAACCCGCCTTTTGGGACGAAAACCATGGCCTGGGACTCTTCTAGTGCCTGCCGATGCCGGCGTTGATCTGGTTGCGCATGCCAGTCTCCGAGGTACCCCGGGAAGTATCCGACGATGCAAGGCAGAAAGTGTCTGGGGCAGGATTGGCTAAGCCCAAAGGACACGAAAGTATCCTGGCTCAAGGCGCGCATTTAGCGACAGCTTGAAGAACGGGGCGTTTGCCACTCAGCAAATAGATGGGTGAAGCTGTGGTGCCAGATATTCCACCGGTTCACCCCGGCTTGAACTTCCGGAGTTGGGGACTAGCCCGCGGACCAAGGCAAAGCCGAATCATTAAGATAACATCTTTGCTCATCGGCCTTCTCTGAGTCGAACGGGAATCAGTGAACAAGGCTGCGGCACCAAGTCCCGCGCCAAGAAGGCTAAGGCCTAGGCGCGGCGGGAACCCCGTGGGGCCTGGCCCGCGGCAAGCAGGGTGGCCAGGTGCAGCGCAGCGCCTTTGCCGCGTGCCGTACAAGACGCTTACTCGGCAGCCAGTGCCACGCGGAACCCCACGGTCGAAGTCCGCAGCCAAGCGGGCAGCCTCCAGCGACAGGCTGAACGGCACCACCAGGGGCGATCTCGCCACGAGCCGCCCCGAATGACCTTCATCCCTTGGCCCGAGGGATGCTCGCGTCCATCGGCCGGATCGTACGGGTAGGGCCGGTACGCCGAAAGCGTCCACTCCCACACGTTGCCGTGCATGTCGCACAGGCCCCAGGGGTTCGGGCAATAGCGGCCCACCTCCACGCTCACCAGACCGCGGTCGTTGGACTGCGTGTCGTGCGGGATCCAGTCGTCGTAGCGGGTATACTGCGGCAAAGGTCCGTCGATGGTGTAGGGGTCGCTGGCGAAATCCCGCAGTTTCAGATCCGCCATGTTGGCGTAGGGGGAGAAGTCGGTCCCGAGCGGGCCGAACCAGAACGCCGAGCGGCTTCCAGCCCGACAGGCGTATTCCCATTGGGCCTCGGTGGGCAGGGTACAGCGCAGACCCGTGCGCGCCGACATCCACCGGCAAAACTCCATCGCCTGGTTCCAGGAGACCCGGACCACCGGCTGTTCCGGGCGGCTGAGGTCGAAACCGGTAACCCCGAACTGATAACCGTTTTTCGACTCGAACCGGCTGTCGTGCCCAGGGTCGAAACAGGCGTATTGCCGGTTGGTCACTTCGTAGCGGCCCAGCCAGAACGGTGCGGCCATATGCACGGGGTGCTCGGGCTGCTCGTCGGCAGCACCCTGCCGGTCGCCCATCGCGAACTGGCCGGCGGGAATCAGCACGAATTCCATGGTCACGCCTTCGGCCAGGCGGACGGTCCGCCGCGGCAGATTACAAGGTGGGGACGGAGTCGCTAGGGGCTGGGCGCCCCATGGTGTGGCCTGAACGAGCGTGTTTTGGCTTGCCGAGGTCGGCGGAGAACCCGCCAGGGCCGTACGATCCCCGGCCGCTGGCTTGGGCGGCGGAAAGGAGGAGGCCTTGGGGACCGGTACGTCGGCCAAGGCCTCGGGGTCTTCGTCCACGCCGGCGTACCGCCGACGAAGCTCACGCCGCGCCGCCCGCTGCTTCCCCGGGTTCCACCCCATCTCGGTCCAGGTTCCATGGCAGGGGCAGTTCAGATCGATCCACGTGAGGAGCCGATCCCAGGCTTCGCCATCCAGTCGCACCCCATAGTGCCCCTTGGCCAGCAGACGCACAAGTTCGGTGGTGTCCGCGTGGTATTCCCCCGGCCGCAGAAGGTGTAAATCGCTCTCGATGCCTGGCCGACGAACGAACCGGCTTAGCTCAAAGTACCCGACCGAGAAGAACTTGCCCCCGTATCCCTTGCCATTGCCGGCGATATAGGACTGATAGTCGCTGGTGAGGACCGTACCGCGGAGATCGGGGGCCGCCCCGCCTTGAGAACCCTCGCCGCCGTTGTGGCAGCCCACACAATGCCGGTCGAGCACGGGCTGGACCTCGCGTTTGAAGCTGAAATTGCGGGGCGGGCCGTACCAGGGCTCGATGGACACGGGCTCTCGGCCGGCCGGCAGGGGCACTCCCGCCGGCGGTGCGGCACTTTGCTGGAACGTCCTGGTATGCCCCTGTAGGCCCTGTTGGACACATGAAAGGTAGGGGAACCTATTGGGTGGCCCTGCGTTATGGAGCACCGCCCGTCCCTTTGGAATCGCGGGACAAAAATTTTTTTGGGGGTGCTTGACAAGGCGGAAGGCCGGATTAGACTCAGGCTGTCTAAAAAAGCAGGGGCTATCTGAGAGTGCTGCGGCTTCCGCTTCGCTTTTGCTTTCGCACTTCTTGTTGTTGCCCATCGGCAGAAGCGGAGCCTTGAAGGCTAGGAGGGCATCCTGCCCGGGCTGCAGGTCGAGGCATGCATCTTTGCTACCAAGACGCCCGGCGGGGGGTATTTTTCTAATCCTGTTTTCGGCGACGTGCTGGTGCATGGCCGGGGCGATCGGCCCCGAGATGAATAGGAAAATGGTTTGGCGGCGGTGGCCGAAAAGGCCCGATCGACCCGCCCGTGGGGTCTGCCCATCGACTGCCGCGCCGGGTTTTTCAGGGTGCTGATGGAGAAGGGGGAGAGCCCTGTCCGGCTTGCGGCGTTCCCGACGCTATGGGAGAAAGTGCTTGGCATACCGTCGGCTTGGGGGTGCGGAGGCCCTTGAGCCGCGGGCGGCACCGGGCGGAGGGGTGCTGGAACTGCTTTTCGCCCCACCCTTGTGGGAGCCGTTTTTGGGTTCCCTGTGGGCCGATAGCAACCCCTCGGCCGAGGTGCCCCTGCCTGGCCTTTCCCGCCGTAACAAAGACCGCCTTGTGGCGTTAGCATCCTTGTGGGAGGATGAGCTGGCCCTTGGGGCGGTGGTTTCGGAGGTGCGGGCGGTGCTCAGTGGGCAAGCGGCCGACCAAGCCATGGCCGAGCTGTACATTTCCACCGTGCGAGAGCGGATAACCGAGGTGGCCGACGCCCTGGCTAATCAGAGCGGCTGGCTTTCCACTCGCTCGTTCTTAAGCCGCCTCTGGTGGGTGGACGAGGTGTTGACCGCCCTGGCCAAGGCGCGGTCGCCTGGCCTGCGAGGGGTTCTCGTGGAGTCGCCGCTTGGGTTTGGCGACGGTGGGGTGGGCACGCTCGAGTATCCCGAGGATCCGCCCAACCTGCCGCCAGTGGCCCAGGACGACGGCTACGAGGTCCCACACGACAGCACGCTTTCGGTTCCCGCGCCCGGCGTGATGACGAACGACTATGACCCGTTCGGCGACCCCATCACCGCCTCGCTGGTCAGCGGCTCTTCGCACGCCGCCGCGTTTGTCTTCAATGCCGACGGCAGTTTCAGCTACACCCCCGCGTACCACTTCGTGGGGAGGGACGGCTTTACCTACCAGATCAGCGACGGGGTGTACACCGACTCGGCCAGTGTGCTGTTGGAGGTGTGGAACACTGCGCCGGTGGCGCAGGGGGATGGCTACGAGGTGTCGCACGACACCGAGTTAGTGGTGCCCGCGCGTGGGGTGCTGGAGAACGACTACGACAACGAGGGGGACGAGTTCACCGCAGTGCTGGCCAGCTACCCGCAGCATGCCGTGTTTTTCGATTTCCGGCCGGACGGCAGCTTCCGCTATATGCCGGAGGCCAATTGGGTCGGCTACGACAGCTTCGTCTATCGGGTGACGGACGGCCTTGCGGAGGGCAGTGATGCGACGGTGACCATTGGGGTAATGAACCAACCGCCCGCGGCCAACCCCATTGAAGACCAATATCACTGGGTCCAGGACCCGAGCACGGTGGAGATTTCGCTATGGGATCATTTCCAGGACCCCGACGACTCGGACCAGCAGCTTACGTATACTGTCCAAGTGAACACGAACCCCGCGGTAGTAAGCCCGATCATCGATTCGCGCACGGGGATCCTCACTTTGGCTTTTGGGCCGACCACAGGGTTCGCCGACCTGACGGTGCGTGCCACAGATGGTCCGGGCGAGTATGCGGAAACTACCTTTCGTGCGTGGGTGGTAGAAGTTACCGGGTACATTGTGGACGCAAACTCGTGGGAAGAGGGGTGGAGAGATGCCACGGGGCAACTGCTGTGGGCCTCGGATGAGCACCGCTGGGCTGCGGTCTACGAGCCGGCTGAGGCCTCGGGTATCATTGGGCGAGTGTCCTGGGGGTACAAACCTTGGGAATCCTCGGATGATCCCTCCTACCCTTACACCGAGTTTGCCGCAGGCGCAGGGGATGGTCCTGTGATTAGCCCTGAGGGGGTGCCAGGGCCCGGCGACTGGGCCATCTCGCCTGGCGTTCAGTTTGGCTCATTGTTTGTGCAAATGAGGCCGGCGACGCACCGACCCATGCTGGCCATCACCAGCGTGCAATGGGAAGGTGGGGACCCGGGAGACGGGCAAACCAATCTTTCCCCGCCGGGCGGGCCAACGATGACGATTTTTCCGGAGCGCAACCATCCCATTGGGACAACCAATGGCGGGCAGCCCATCGATCAGGTACATGACCGGGTCAATCTCCGGATAAGTATCCAACCGGCTGTTCCGGCGACAATGGCATTGGCTGTTTACGTTAGGGTGTACGATCCTGATAATGCGCAATCGGGGCAGGCTGACCCTAACGATACTCCCGCTGAGCCCCACAAGCCCAATGACAATCAAGCACCGGTCACCCTAGCGCGTAAGGTGGGCAGAGAGTGGGCCCCTAGTGTTTCCATGAACCCTTCTGCCACGTTTCCTTTGGAATTTGGCGGCGGCACCTCCACCCGCGCACGGGAGATGCGCATCACCAATGCGCAGCCCGGGAATAACTTTATCGCCGTAGCGCATCATCGATCCCAGGTGGTCGGGGCTCTTCGGTACCGCGA
>Ga0078972_1017898_pt1 | contig 10012 bp, 8 predicted proteins | sample YelNatPaOPGAMG01_FD_67568 | JGI IMG/M metagenome (GOLD analysis project Ga0078972, IMG submission 67568) | Hot spring thermophilic microbial communities from Obsidian Pool, Yellowstone National Park, USA - OP-RAMG-01 (SPADES assembly) (version 2) | ecosystem: Environmental > Aquatic > Thermal...
ATCATAATATAAGTTTAAAGTTACTTCAAATTCTTTTTCTCTCAAAATGTGGGGCAATTTTTTAAAAATATTTATATTTACTTCGGGATTTAAAATTTTTTCTTTTTCTAACGCATATTTTATTCTTGTCCAATCTGAAAAGTTTTCTTCAATGGTAGGTAAAGGGAGTTTAAAATAAAGTTTTCTAAAAGGGGAATCTGGTATTTTTTTGATTTCTTTTGATAAAAAAGCAGGTCTCTTTTTTGGTTTTAGAAAAGTTGCCCTTTTTTCTATATAACTTTCTATAGGAATTCTAACAACTAAATCTGAAAGAGGAAAAGTTGCACAAGCTTTATAAGAATTATTCTCAATAATTTCTCCTTTTACTTTTCCTTCTTCAATTATGATTTTACATTTATTACAAACCCCAGCTCCTCCACAAGAGGCATTTATATGAATACCATATCGCATTGCTGTGTCTATAATAGTTTCTCCTGGAAGTGTAGTAACTTCTAAATTATAGGGTAAAAATTTAATCTTAAACATGATTTTTTTATTTATAACTTTTTAATCTAAATGTCAATACTTTGATAATAAAAACCTCTAAAAGTTCTTTAAAATACCGATTTCTTGACAACCACCCATTTTTACTTATAATTTTTAAAACAAAAGAAGCAAATTAGGAGGTGAAAAAGTTTATGTGGAATGTTTTAAAAACTTTTTTCTTTTTAGCTATATTAAGCATTCTTTTTATTGTAGTTGGAAATTTAATCGGAGGAAAAACAGGGGCAACTATTGCTCTTTTCATGGCTTTAATAATGAATTCTATAGCCTATTTCTTTTCGGATAAGATTGTGCTTGCAACAACTGGAGCTGTACCTGTGGATCGTAGTCAAGCTCCAGAACTTCATGCTATAGTAGAGGAAGTAGCAAGAAAGGCTGGAATTCCTAAACCTAAAATATATATTGTCCCTGTTGAAACTCCTAATGCTTTTGCTACTGGAAGAAATCCTAAAAATGGCGTAGTTGCTGTAACTTCAGGATTATTAAAACTTTTAAATACTGAAGAACTAAAAGGGGTTATAGCACATGAAATTGCTCATATTAAAAATAGAGATATTTTAATTTCTACTATCGCTGCTGTATTAGTAGGAGCTATTACTTATCTTGCTCATATGGCTCAATGGGCTTTAATGTTTGGTGGAATTCATAGAGATGATGAGGATAGAGGAAATCCACTTGGTCTTATTGCAACCCTTGTTGTTATTATTATTGTTCCTATAGCTGCAACACTTATTCAACTTGCTATAAGTAGAAGTAGAGAGTTTTTAGCTGATGAAACTGGAGCTAAAATTATTAAAAACCCAGGTGCTTTGGCAAAGGCTCTTGAAAAATTAGAAAACTGGAACAGAGCTTATCCTTTAGATGTAAACCCTGCCCATGCTCAGATGTATATTGTAAATCCTCTATCAAGTAAAAGTTTATTTAAACTATTTTCAACTCATCCTCCTATTGAAGAAAGAATTGCGAGACTTATGAAATTAGCGAAAGAAATTTAGGAGATAAGTTTTCTTTGGAACTTCTTTTTTTCCTAAAAAGTATCTCACATTATTTAAAACCTTTCTGGAAAAAATTTCTCCTTGCTCTTTTTTTTGCTTCTCTTACTTCTATTTTAACAGGTTTTAGCACCTGGGCTATAAAACCTATTTTTAATTATGTTTTTATAGAAAAACATTATGAATATTTTAAATGGATTCCTTTCTTTATCATTTTAATTTTTACCCTTATGGGATGTTTTTCCCTTCTTCAAGCTTATTTAATGAAAGATGTTTCCACAGGAATGGTAAATCTTATTAGACTTGATCTCTTTAAAAAATGTCTTTCTATCCCTGTAGAACATTTAACTAAATATGGAGAGGGGCAAACTATTTCAAGAGTGATAAATGACACCTCTCAAATTGAACCTATCTTAGGTGATAATCTTCAAACCTTTTTTAAAGAAACTTTGACTGTTTTTGCTCTATTAGGAGTTGCTTTTTATCAAAAATGGGATCTAACTTTGGTTGCACTATTAACTATCCCTATAATTGTCTTTGGAGCTAAAGCTTTAGGAATAAAAACAAGAAAAGCAAGAAAACTTGCTCAAAGTGCTACAGGAGAACTTACTCAAAAAATGAATGAAATAACTAAAGGGATAAAAGAAATAAAAATAAGTGGCTCCTATGATAAATTGTCAGATCTTTTTTTAAAGGAATTAAATAAATTCTATAGATGGAGCTTAAAAATTACCAAATATAGAGAAGGTTCTAAAAGTTTAGTAGATATTATGACAGGATTTGGAGGTGCTTTAGTTATAGGCTATGGAGGTTTTTTAATTATAAAAGGCTCTCTTTCTCCAGGAGCCTTTCTTTCTATCTTGGCATCTATCCTTCTTATCTTTAATCCCTACAACCCAATCTATCTTAGATTCAGGAAAAACCTTTTTTAATAAACTTAAAGAGGGTAAAGTCTGAACTACATCACCTAAAGCTGAAAGTTTTACTATTAAAATTTTCACTTTCCCTTAAAACAATCCTTTATAATAAATTCAGCAGCACTTTTAAGATCCTTTGCTACAAAATGGGGAAAAATCCCTTTTTGAGGAGCTACATATTTAAGTTCCCCCTTCCCATATCCTGTCAAAACAAGAATTCCTTTTATTCCAGCGTTTTGTGCTGTTTCTATATCTATAATTTTATCTCCTATTAAATATGATCTTTCAAGGTCTATGGAGTATTTTTCAAGAGCTTGTAATATAAGACCAGGCTTAGGTTTTCTACAAGAACAATTTTCTTCTGGATGATGAAAACAGATAAAAAAATCATCTATAGAAACACCTTTCTTCTTAAGTCTTTTTTGTAAAAGTTCATTTGTCTCAAAAACTAACTCCTTTGGAAAGTAACCTCTTGCAGGTCCACTTTGATTACTAACTACAATTAACTTAAATCCATAATTTTTAAGAAGTTTTAAAGCAGTTGCTACTCCTGGTAAAATTCTTAAACGAGAAAGATCATTAATATAACCCATTTCTTCATTGATAGTTCCGTCTCTGTCTAAAAATACTGCTGGTTCTTTCATAATTTTATTTTACATAATATGAAATTTATACTCCCAAATAGGAAATTCCTTATTTGGTTTTAAAGTAGCGGTAAAATTATATTTTTTTTCAAGATCTTCCAAGTATTGGATTTCTTCTCCTATAATCTCAGATAGCTCAGGATTTATCTCTATTTCAACCTTCTTATTTTTAATATGGGGACCCATTTTCATAATTCTTCTTAATATTTCATAATAAATAGTCCTCTTACTTTTTATTTTTCCTTCACCAGAGCAATAAGGACAAGTTTCATAAAATATTTGATAAAGAGACTCTCTTTTTCTCTCTCTTGTCATTTGAAGTATCCCAAAAGGAGAAATAGGTAAAATGCTGTGTTTAGCTTTGTCCTTTTTTAAAGCTTCTTTTAATGTCTGTACAACTAATTCTTGATGTTCAGGATTTTCCATATCTATGAAATCAATAATAATGAGCCCTCCTATATTTCTAAGCCTCAATTGATAAGCAATTTCTTCTGCAGCTTCTAAGTTTATTTTAAAAACTGTCTCCTCAAGCTCTTTAGTTCCAGTATATCTTCCTGTATTAACATCTATAGCAGTGAAAGCTTCGCAAGGTTCAATTACAATAAAACCACCTGATTTTAACCATACCTTTCGAGAGAGTATTTTTTTTATATCTATTTGAATTCCGTGAGCTGTAAAAATATCTTCATGTCCTTCATAAAGTTCTACATAAGGAGTAAGATGAGGGAAAAACTTATTTAAAAAATTTTTAATCTGTTCATAAAATTCTTTATTATCTACTATTATGGCTGAAATCTGCTTATTAAAAAGATCTCTTATTGCTCTTAAAGCTATATTTAATTCTTCATAAATAAGGGCTGGAGCTTTTACTTTTTCTGCTTTTTCTTTTATTTCTTGCCAAAAATTCAGTAAAAACTCCATTTCAATTTTTAGATCTTCTTCAGAAGCCTCAACCGCAGCAGTTCTTATAATCCAACCAGTATTGAGAGGTCTTATTTTATCTAACATCTCCCTTAATCTTTTACGATCCTTTTCATTATTTATTTTTCTTGAAATACCTATATGATTCATATAGGGAAGATAAACTAAGTAGTGCCCAGGTAAGGTAAGATTGGTTGAAACCCTTGCTCCCTTGTTTCCTATAGGCTCTTTTATTACTTGAACCAAAATCTCTTGCCCTTCTTTAAGAATTTCATGTAGATGGGTAATCATTATGCCTTCTTTATCCCAATCTACTTCACCTGAAGGCATAATATCATCACCAAAAAGAAAAGCAGTCCTTGACAAACCAAGATCTACGAATGCTGAATTAATACCAGGAACCACTCTTACCACTTTGGCTTTATATATATTCCCAACCAATCCCTTTTCAGAAGGTCTCTCCACATAAAATTCTACTAATTGATTTCCCTCTATAAACCCGACTCTTGTCTCAAACGGTGTATAACTTATAAGTAATTTTTCCATTTTAAATTTTTAAATCCCTTATAAATGCCCTTATAATTTTTTCTAACCTTTTTTCTGTTTTTTTAGATTGTTCTACCACTTCAGAAAAAAGAATAGGTTTGAAATTGTCAGGATCATTAACATTAGAAATAACTGAAATTCCTAAAACTTTAAGTCCTGCATGGACAGCTACAATTACTTCAGGCACTGTAGACATTCCGACTGCGTCTGCTCCTATCATACGTAAAAATCTTGTTTCTGCAGGTGTTTCTAAACTTGGTCCAGGAACTGCAACATAAACCCCTTCTTTTACTTCTTCATTAAGTTTTTGGGAAACCTTTTTAAATAAATCCCTCAGTTCTAAGTCATAGGCACATGACATATCAGGAAATCTTGGCCCCCAAGCTTCATTATTAATCCCTCTTAAGGGATTATCTGGAATTAAATTTATATGATCTTTTATAATCATTATATCTCCAGCTTTAAAACTTAAATTTAATCCTCCTGCAGCATTAGAAACTATATAAATTTTTGGTTTAAAGAGGGTAAGCACTCTTAAAGGAAAAGTTAACTCTTTTGCAGAATAACCTTCATAATAGTGAAATCTTCCTTGTAAAACAGCTACTTTTTTATCTTCTAAATAACCGAAAATAAGTTCCCCTTTATGAGTTTCTACTGTAGAAATAGGGAAATTTGGAATTTCTCTATAAGGAAAAGTTTTTACTTTTTCAACTTTTTCTCCCAGAGAAGAAAGACCAGTTCCTAAGGTAATTATTATATCAGGGGCAAAAGGGACATTTTCTTTTAAAAATTGGTAAGTCTCTTCAACTTTTTTAAAGTATTGGTCCTCCTCTTTCATCTGTTAAACCTTCTTCACTATCAAATTTAGTAGTAAATCTTGGTCTTCCAAGTTCATCAAATTCTAAAACCTTTACCCTTATTTTTTCTCCAATACTATAAGCTGATTTTAAATCCTTAGGAGGATTTTCCATCTTAGAAATATGTAAAAGACCTATTTTACCAGGGAATACTTCTACAAAAAGTCCATAAGGTTCTATTCTTGTTATCTTTCCTTCGTAAATTTTACCTATCTCAATTTCAGCAATTATAGCCTCTATTTCTCTTTTTGCTGCCTCTATATCTTCTTTTGTTTTTCCAGTAATAGAAACTCTTCCTCCCTCAAGAACCCATATTATAGTGTTAGTCTTTTCTCTTATTTCTTTTACAGTTTTCCCTCCCGGACCTATAATTAAGAATGCTTTATCTTCTGGAACAGTTATAATTTCAATTTTAGGAGCATAAGGTGAAAGTTCCTTACGAGGCTCTGGAATTGCTGAATACATTTTTTCCAATATAAATAAACGTGCCTTTTTAGCTTTTAATAACGCTTCTTCCATAATTTCTTTTTTTAACCCTTTTATTTTTATATCCATTTGAATACTTGTAATTCCTTCTCTTGTACCTGCAACTTTAAAATCCATGTCTCCTAATTGATCTTCTTCTCCTAAAATATCTGTCAATATAATATACTTATCTTCCTCCATCACAAGTCCCATTGCAATCCCAGCTACATGTTTACTTACAGGAACTCCTGCATCAAATAAAGCAAGAGAACCTGCACACACAGTTGCCATAGAAGTGGAACCATTAGATTCAAGAACATTAGCTACAATTCTAATAATATAGGGAAAGGTATCTTCTGGTGGAATTAAGGGTTCAAGTGCTCTTTCAGCTAAAGCCCCATGTCCTATTTCTCTTCTTCTTGGTGGTCCCCAGGGTCTTGCCTCCCCTGTAGAAAAAGGCGGAAAATTATAGTGGAGCATAAATCTTTTAAAAGTTTCTCCTTCATAGATACTTTCAACCATTTGTGCTTCTTCAGGTGAACCTAAGGTGACAGTAGCAAATACCTGGGTTTGTCCTCTGGTAAAAATGGCACTCCCATGAGGTCTTTCAAAGGGATGGATTTTTATCTCTATAGGTCTTATTTCATCAGGAGTTCTTCCATCAATTCTTTTTCCTTCTTCAAAAAGTTTTTTTCTTAAAATTTGGCTAACTAATTTTTTATAAAAATAACCAAGAGCTACCTTATTAACTTCTTGATTTTCTAAACTCGCAATAAATTCTTCTAAAATTTTATTAAGTTCTTCTTTTCTCAACTTTTTATCTGGAATTTCTAAAGCTTTTATTACTTTATCATAACAAAATTCATTTAGCCCATTTATTAGTCCCTCTGGTAAATTAAGAATTTCTATTTCTTTTTTGGGAACACCTATTTGATTTCTTAGATTCTCTTGGACGGATATTAAAGCTTGACATTTTGTTAAAGCCAAATAAAGAGCATCTATAACAACCTTTTCTTCAACCTCTTTTCCTCCTCCCTCAACCATAACAATTGCATCTTTGGAACAGGCAACAACCAAATCTAAATCTGCCTTTTGTCTTTCTTCATAGGTAGGATTGATTAAAAACTCTCCATCTACTCTAGCAATCCTTATACCTGCTAAAGGACCTTCAAAAGGAATTTTAGAAATATGTAATGCTGTTGAAGCTCCTATAATTGAAAGAACATCAGGATCAAATTTCTCGTCAGCAGACAGGGTTAAAGCTGTTACCACTACATCATAGAAAAAACCCTCAGGAAAAAGTGGTCTTATAGAACGATCAATTAAACGGGAAACTAAAATCTCTCTATCAGTGGGTTTCCCTTCTCTTTTTATAAATCCTCCAGGGATTTTACCCCATGCAGACGACTGCTCTCTATAGTCAACTGAAAGTGGGATAAAATCTATCCCTTCAACTAAATTTTCTCCCATAACTGCAGTAACCAAAACTGCAGTATCTCCTTGTTTAACAATTACTGCTCCATCAGAAAATCTGGCGTATTCACCAGTTTCAATTATAATCGGCGCAGAAGAACCAATTTCAACCTCCAATCTCTCCATAGACTTAATTCCTCCTCAGAAAATTTTGAAATTTGGTTAAAGTTTAGAATATAACTTAAATTTTTCAAGATAAAATTGTTTTCCTATTTATTACACTAAAGCGCAATTTTTATCAGGCTTTAATCCCTCGGTTGTCCAGGTAAAATTTGTGGATTAGAAGTTAATTGAAGACTTGTGCAGAAACCTTTTTGAAATACTTTCCTTAAATAAACTTCTTAAATGCTAACAAAATTAGCAATTACTTGTTATAAGAATAAAGTTATTTATAATTGTTCACTAATTTTAATTTTTTGATTAAATCTTTAATTTCCTCAATTACTTCTTTATTATATATTTCCTTTTTATCCCCTTTCTTAATGGAAAAAATAATAAAAACTTTGCCACCAAATTTTTCTTCAAAACTTTTATGCGTTCTGCTTAACCAATCTTTCCACTTATGAATTTCTGGGGTTTGTTTATAAGTAATAGGTTTTATCTGCAAACCTATATATTTCCCATTTACCTCTATATAAAAATCTACATTATAAATTCTATCCCATTCGTCTGGTGCCGGCTTTATTTCTATATCTAATTCCTTTCGTAGTTTTTTATAAACAGTATCTATTTCTGTCTGATAACCCTCAAAAGTTCTATTTATAACAAGATTGTAAATATATTTCACACAATCTCCTTCTGATACCTCATCTATTTCAGCTCTTATTACTTCTGTAATTTTACATAAAGCTTTTTCCCAAGATATTCAAGATATTCATAAGGTTCAAGAAAAATATTTTTCAAAGAAAGAAATTCTTTTAATTTTTCAAAATAACAATTTTCCCATTCCTTAACATCCTTGGGGGCACACTCCCTTATCCACTCTGAAACAGGACCAACACTGTCTTTTTTATTAAGACCCCATCTATTAGTTGCCATGTTAAGTATCCATTCTTTAGCCACATTTTGTCTCCTTTTCCAATTCTAAAAACTTTTTTTTCAACTTATATTCCTTCTCTCTATCTGCTTGAGCTATTCCTGACTTTATAAGATAAGCATTAATAAAAATTTTATTTTTTAAATACACATAAGCAAAGATCGTATTTTCATTTAATACTGAATTGCTCTCTAACCTCAGCATGACTTCTTTTTTCAAAAGATATTCTTTTAAATATTTAATTGCTTTGTCTTTATCAACAATATTTACTCCTAAAAACTTTACTAAAAGACCTGTATTAAGTTTTATTGTATTTTCATCTACTATATCAACAACTTTATACAAAGCATTTTTCCTAAAATTTAACTTTTTGGGATCTAATTGTGGTTTTGCATCTTGGATACCTGGTTCATAATTTACATTGTTTAGTTTTATTTTTTCATTTCTTTTAATTATTTCCACATTATAAACTCTTAATAGTGAATTTTTTATACCTATCTTTTCTTTAATTATTTCAAGAAAATTTTCGTTTATCTCATATCCTATAGCATTTCTTTTTAATTCAAGGGCAACTTTTACAGTTGTTCCGCTTCCTACGAATGGATCAAGCACTGTATCTCCTACAAAAGAATACATTTTTATCAGCCTTCTGGGTAATTCCTCTGGAAACATAGCTTCATGATTTATTTGTTTTTCACCTCCCAACCTCCAATGTCCAGCAAAATATTCTTTCCACTCTTCTTTAGTAAGCTTTGAATTTTCCTTTATCTCTTTTGAAACTTCCTCTATTGTCCCGGGTTTTTTAAAAACTAAGATAAATTCATAATCTATCTCAATCATGCCATTTGGTGGATAGGGATATGACCCCATTACAACTGCTCCACCTGTTGTATTCATTGTAGTTTTTTTTTGCCAAATGATTGCTCCCATGTAATCAAAACCAATTTTTTCACATTGAGATATAACTTCAGCATGCAAAGGAATGATTTTATATCTTCCATATATAACTGACCTAGCAAATTGGTCCCCTATATTAATACATAATCTCCTTCCTGACTTTAAAACTCTAAAACATTCTTCCCAAACCCTATATAAATCTTTCAAGTATTCATGAAGTGTTTGACCATATCCAATTTGACCAACCTTTCCATAATCTTTTATATGCCAATAAGGTGGTGAAGTAATAATAAGATCTATACTTTCATCTTCAATTTCAATCATTTTTCTGCTGTCACCAATAATTATTTTAGCCCAAAGCATCATAGAATTTTATTTTCCAAATTTTTTATTCAAAAAAATTATAACTTATTTTGTAAAAATTGATAGAAATACTTTTTCTTTAGTAGTAAATATATTACAGAGCAATCTCTCAAAAAAGTTTTAAAAAATTGTTTAGCATTATAGTAAAATTTTTTTAAAAGTGTATTATAATAAATTTAAATTTTAGCTTAAATAAGGAGTTTAAAAATGGAGATACTTTTAGAAATTAAAGATCTCTGGGTAGAAGTAGAAGGGAAAGAGGTTCTTAAAGGGATAAATTTGACACTTCCTGTAGGACAAACTCATGTAATATTCGGAAGAAACGGTTCAGGTAAAACTTCTCTTCTTATGACTATTA
>Ga0078972_1017899_pt1 | contig 10011 bp, 12 predicted proteins | sample YelNatPaOPGAMG01_FD_67568 | JGI IMG/M metagenome (GOLD analysis project Ga0078972, IMG submission 67568) | Hot spring thermophilic microbial communities from Obsidian Pool, Yellowstone National Park, USA - OP-RAMG-01 (SPADES assembly) (version 2) | ecosystem: Environmental > Aquatic > Thermal...
CCTCGGGGCCCGCTTCGGGGCCCGCCTCGGGGCCCGCTTCGGGGCCCGCTTCGGGGCCCGCCTCGGGGCCCGCCTCGGGGCTAGTACTATTTACCCATGCCACAAACAGCCAACAAACGCGTTTTGCATCTTGACAAACGATAGTCGGTCATGGTAAGATCAGAATGTAGCTAGCTGATGATGCTAGCTAACACTCATGAAGGAGTAGCTGGTATGGCTACTAAGAGTGACGTCCTAGTTGGGTTCGAAGAAGTGACCGACAGCGGCCGCAACACTGCGGCCGCACTCCAGAAGACAGGGATTATCACAATCCCTGCCAAAATGGTTGATGGTAAGAGCTATAAGCTCTTGTACAACAAGGGCACTTGCCAAATCGCCTTAACGCCACACACTGGCGCTAATGCAATCAAAGTGGCGGGTTCGTTGCGTTACATTAACGCGCGTAACCTGTTGCGTCTTGCTGACGTAGCATTGCCGGATAAATCGGTCCGGCTTAAGACAAACGTCATGAGTGACGGAACTATCATAATCAACCTGCTATCGTAACCGTCACTCGACAACAGAATAACGTAAATCCAGTAAAACCCTAGGTGATGCTAAAGTAGCCTAGGGTTTTGCCTTGCTTGTCGCCAGCCCGCCAGCCCGCCAGCCCGCCAGCCCGCCAGCCAGCCCGCCAGCCCGCCAGCCCGCCAGCCCGCCAGCCAGCCCGTCATAGGTATCCTAGCCAGCCATGACCGGATCACACTTAAGGTGACATCACATTACACCACCTAAATTTTATTACCTCCCCTTGACAAATCTCCCAATCTCTGCTATCCTTATCTCAAACACAATTAGGAGTCAATTCAATGTATCTTCCATATCTAGTTGAATTCTTCGGTTCTCTAATAGGTATTCGAGGCATAGGCTGGATCATTGCTCATAAACCAATTCCAGGCATCATTCTTCTTCTTTTCAGTCCGCTAATCGACATTTTTCTCCTTCTTCTTCTCATCCTCTCAGTTTTCACAGGAGGATTCACAATCTTTCCTGTCATTGCATTTTCTATAATAGATATTGGTTTACTTAGTATTGCCCTCAAAGAACCAGGTCCTACTTATCGTGGATTCTTTAGTTATCCCCGCTACTATAGAAGGTATTATCGCTATCGTTAGAGAAGAAGAGGAGAAAGAAAAAAAGGGTCTTTTCCTTATTGGAGAAGACCCTTTCTTTTTGATCTCTTTATGGCTTAGTGGCAAGCACTATAGCCACAAGAGGGGCAGGTGACACAGCCTTCGGAGAAGATTAGGAGTGTACCACATTCAGGACATTCTGGAGCTTCACCTGAATCATTGATGTTTATTTTCAGTTCTTGTTTAGGCTGTTCTTTTGCTTCAGTTATAGGAGTGTTTTGGTTTTGGTTTTGGTTTTGGAGATGATGCTCGATAGCACGACTTACAGCATCGGAGCAGGAAAGGATTGGATGACCGTTGCCGAAGGAAGAGGGAGCAGAGCAACGAATACCTTTGAGTTGACGAATTATTTCTTCAGGAGAGACTCCTGCTCTGAGATTGGTACTGATTAGACGACCCATGGCTTCGGCATGGCTACTGATACAGCCTCCACTTTTGCCGACAGTGATAAAGACTTCACAGAGACCAGTGGAGTCTGAATTGGTAGTAACATACATGTTGCGACCACAGCCTAGTTTGATTCGTTCTGTTCTACCAAAAGTAACTTTGGGACGCTCGCGTGGGGAAGCAGGTTTTTGGGAGGTTTCTTTTTCTTTGTCTTTGGCAGAAGTGAGAACTTGATTGGAACGAGAGCCGTCACGGTAGACTGTGATGCCTTTGCAATTGAGAGAGTGGGCGAGGAGAATGGCATCACGGACATCTTCTTTGGTAGCTGAGTTGGGAAGGTTGATTGTTTTAGAGACAGCATTGTCGACATACTTTTGGAATGCTGCTTGCATTCTGACATGCCAAGAGGGTGAGATTTCGTGAGATGAGATGAAGTAGTCACCATAATCACGAGGATTGGAGTCTTCATTGAGGTTGGGTGCTATTTTTTGGAGTTCTTTATTGATGATTAGGAACTTTTGACCGTTTAGGACATTTTTGACCATGATGTAAGAGAAGATTGGTTCGATGCCACTACTGCAATCAGCGATGAAAGAGAGGGAGCCGGTGGGAGCGATAGTGGTGGTAGTAGCATTGCGGATGCCAAATTTGGCAATCTTCTTGGCGAGTGGACGATAGGTTTGTGGGATTGGGAGGGCTTCGAATTTATAGATGCTATCCTCGAAAGCAGGGAAAGGACCTTTTTCTTGAGCAAGCTTCATTGATTCGACTTTGGAGACTACACTAATGACGCGCATAATGCGTTCAGCAATTTTGAGGGCTGCTTCGGAGTCGTAACGAATTTTGAGGGAAAGTAAAAGGTCGGCAAAGCCCATTACGCCGAGGCCAATTTTGCGAGTTTGACGAGTCATCTCGGCTATTTTTGGATCAGGATAGTTGTTCTTGTCAATTACAGCATCGAGAGCACGAACAGCAAGTTTGGTAACATATTTGAGACGTCTCCAAGCGATTTTGTTATTGACTACCATTTTGGCAAGATTTATTGAGCCTAGGTTGCAAGATTCGTAAGGGAGGAGGGGTTGTTCACCACAAGGGTTAGTGGTTTCGATCTTGCCTAGTTTAGGAACGACATTGAAGTAATTGATGTTGTCAAGGAAGATTATGCCTGGTTCACCATTGAGCCAAGCATGCTCGACTAGTTGATCGAAGAGTTGCTTGGCTTCGACAGAATTGACGATTTTGCCATCGTTATCGACTAATGGGTATTTGCCGTTTTGCTTGACTGCTTCCATGAAAGCATTGTCGACTGTAACAGAGATGTTGAAGTTGCTGAGGACACCATCTTGGGTTTTGCAATTGATGAAGTTGATGATGTCTGGGTGACGGACGGAGAGAGTGGCCATGTTGGCACCACGTCGCTTACCGCCTTGTTTGACAGCACCGGTGGCAGCATCGAAGACACTCATAAATGAGATTGGTCCGCTGGCAACTCCAGCAGTTGACTTTACAGGGTAGCCGGCAGGGCGAAGGTGGGAGAAGTCGAAACCGGTACCACCGCCGCTCTTATGAATTAGTGCTGCTAGTTTGACAGCATCGAAGATTGATTCCATTGAATCTTGAATGGGAACAACATAGCAAGCAGAAAGTTGACCGATTTTTGTACCAGCATTCATTAATGTGGGAGAGTTAGGGAGAAATTCGAAATTGGACATTATTTCATAAAGTTCATCTTCGCGTTCGGGAAGTAGGTAGTGAGCTACACGAAGAAAGAGTTCTTCAGGGGTTTCATCATTCAGAAGATATCGACTCTTCAAGAGTGTCATGGCACTGTCGCTCAAATCCATTGCTGTCTCCTAAAAGTAAAAAATTCTTTAGTGAAATGATGACATAGTCGTTGTCATGTCTTTTACCCAATTCGTGAAGGATTACGATTGGGATTTTGTCATTGTGAAGGTTTGCCTTCTCGGCCTGGTCCATAGCGTCTTTGAGCCATAGCGGAATTTCTTTACGACTCTTGACCTCTATGGAGAGATTCGGGTGCTCAATATCAGGGGTACTACCTCTAGTCCTTCCTGTTATTGGCACCCGCTTCCCCGATAATCTTTTAGCTAAATTACGTTCTACATTTTTCCAATTACCACGTTCCACTATATCTGAACATCCAAATATTTACCGGCTTCTCTTTTTCTTCATCTCTTGAATGATAAGTAAAACCAATTCTACTTACCCAATATTCGGTTGGAGAACCTTCTTGAATCCACATAAATGCTGGTGCTTTGTATTGTTTGCAAATCTTGTTGATCTCTGAAGTAAATACCGGAACAGCGCTTTCCAGATTTGAGATTAAAATGTAAATGCGAATCAGATGCCGCTTCTTGTTATACTTATAAGCGAATATCCCGACCGGTTCACCACTGTGAGTTATTACACGACAATTTGGTGCTTTTTCTTTTAGTAGAAATGGGAGTACAGAGTATTCGGTAAGTTTCTCCCTTTTCATTTCATCTACAACTTTTCTTACCGCTGGGTAAATTGTTGAATCTAAGTCCTTCACTTCCATTTTAAATATTACCCCAATATTCAGCTATTGATTTGGTTTCGCTACTAACTACTGCTATCCTATCTCGCATCACTCTGCCTCTTTCGAGAGCCATTGTTGCGATGCCCTTGAGAACTGAAGCTGCCTCTTTCCAAGAATGTGTATCTACAGCCCAAGGGAGAAACAGATCATCGACTCGTGAAAGATCGAGATATTTACGTCTCGCTCGATGGGCAAGTCTGACATATGACCAACCTGCTTCACTGATCTCATCATTAGTGTAATCGTAGGCTCCATAATAAGCAGCTAAAGCTTTGTCCATACTGTCTAGTGAATTATACAGACCGGAAAGAATTTTGCAACCCCAATGAATGTTGACTTCAGGACTCTTTAGTGTCTCAGCATTTGGTCTAGTTGTACCATCAGCCTGCTTCAAGTCGGGCATGACTTGCATCAAGCCAACGGCCCCGACAGAACTAACAGCATCGGGTTGCCAATTGCTTTCGATTTCGATGATACCAGCAACTATGTCAGGAGGCAAATTGAAGGCTCTAGCCTCATCGAGAATAAATTTTACATAGGGCATTGCTTGCTCAGGAAATAATGTATCCATTCTAGTTTCTCCTCTCAAACCATTGATATTTATTCCATTCACCAACAGGAGCATAGATAATAAACTGCTTATCACGTATGTTCGGATGTCTGTAAACTTGTGCACGATAGCTCACTCCGTTAATCTCGATGTCTCGCTCAGGTGAGGCAGGCAGATAACCCAGAGTGCTGGCGATTTTTTCGAAATAGGCATTTGAATTTAATGGGATGACGTAGTTCTGTAATGTATCACCAACGGTCTGTTCAACAAGCGTCGTTGGCGTAGTCACTATATCAGTACTAGTACCACCAAAGATTTCTGGTGCCCCAATGTCGATTCCATAAGCTCTAAAACTGACAGTGATATAAGAGCCAGTAGCTTTACCAATCTCGCTTGTCATGACTACAGATGCTTGATTCTTTACTGTTGGTGTAAGACCAGAGAAAGTATAAGAACCATAGAAAGCATTCAGTGAAGCACTGTTCGAATCGAGTTTGTAAATTATGCCTGTAGCAGGACTGAGAATACTTGTCCCAGTCTTGACATTGAACTTTACCGTATATTTATCAACCGTAGTCATACCAAGATAGACGGGGTTGGTAATAAGATTGACTTGTGTAGGAATGACGTACTTCTTAGGACCACTCCAGTTGGCTCCACGAAGTTGGTTCATGCAATACCGCAAATCGAAACTATCCCAGACATTGTTCTCATAGTCGAGGAGAAATATTGCTGAACCAGCGACTCTCTTATCAACTTCACGATGATAATCTACTAATTGAGCAACATAAGCTTCAGGAGACATGAAGAAACGCCAACCACGATTGCTACCTCCTTCTACAGTTGCTTGATCCAGACCACACTCGCTGATGAGGATAGTTTTATCATACGGGCAAAGAAGGTGTCTGCCGGTAAGCCATGGCCATGAGCCTAGTGGACCAGAACTTGGCCAATACTCATGTAAGCCAATAAAATCTGTATCAGCCATCTTATCAACAGCAGTCTTAAACTCTCCCCACCAATCATCACCATCCAACCAAGTATGTGGCCAACCAACTGAGAAATTGAAGATACAAGCAGAAAGACCATATCGGTGAGCAGCATCGATAAAATAACCAGTATATTCAGTCAACTTAGCTCGATAGGCAGCACCCTGCCAAATCGGAGGTTCATTGAACGTCATCGCTGCACCGAGATAACCAGAATCTCTCCATTTCTTATAAGCGGAAATATGGTTTTCTGCCATAATCTTCAATTCAGTGGAAGTCATAGCTTCAAGTTTATATTTATCACTACTATCTCCAACTTGCCCATCTACCATAATGAACTTAGAATCAGGAGAAACTCTATGCCAATCATTTACTTGAGCAGGTGAAGTTGAAGAGACCCAATACTTAATACAAGAAGGCTTGGTATCATTAATCAAGCTCTGAACACCACTAGGATCATGTCTAGGTAACGTGAAATATCCCTGACGAATCATAATTTACCTCCATCTCATCATATGCGATTTTGCAGTTTATCCCCGCAATTCTACCCAACTCTTCTGCTTCAGCCTCATTCTTTGCTTGCATTAGACTATTACCACAATGAGTGAAGATTGCATTTTTAATCCCGTCTAGTTGACACCAAAGTAACTGCGTTGCAATTGAAGCATGTCCTACCAAAGTCTTGTTAGTTACAAAATAGAGAGACTTTCGTAAAGAAGCTCCATCGCCGATATACAGATTAATATTATTTAAAACCTTCTTCCTGTTTACTATTTGAGCAACATCAGGTGCATATATTATATCACCAATCTTGAAACAAACTGCTGGTGCAACCAAGGAATGTTTAACATCATAAGCAATCACAGGAAATTCACTTATGTAATAAAGCTTTCCAGGAATTATCAGTTTTATTTCCAGAGATTTTCTTAACGACTCATTCAATCCTAAATAAGTCTCTCTGGTCATATAAATCGGAATTCCTGTATCCTTCTCAGTCAATCCACCGGCATGATCTGGATGAGAATGAGTGAGAAGGACTGAATCTGGAGAAATATCGTGAAGTTTGCCAAACCAATCTTTTCCCAAATCTATTAGCAACTTCTTGCCAGAATTGGAGATGAACAAAGTAGAAGAATGCATTTTGTGTCGTGCATTCTTTATATCGCTATTACCTCTTGTACCAAGAAACTTGATCTTCATAATTTACCTCTAGTGGAGATGGCGGGAATCGAACCCGCATGTTAGACTCTCAATAAGAGAATCTAGTCGAACCATTCCATCCCCAATTAAGTTCTACTCAATCGGAATGCCAAGTTGTTCACACAAATCAATAACACCTTTATTCGCAGGCCAATCCGATTTACCTTGAACTTTCTCTTTCAAGAATGTAACTAGATTTTCATCCTTGATTTCTATTTCCCATTTGTAAGTTGGGTCACCCCAAACTACTCCAGTATCAGTATACTGCAAGTTGATCTTTTCTTTCTCATCTTTGGAGAACTCAAATAAGTCAATCAGCTTCAACGCCTTGTTGATTGTTCGCAAATCTCCATTTACCCCAGACATCAAAAGAAGAAGCTGCATCCGTTGCCAAGTGTCGAGTTTTAGTACCATCTGGACCTCCACAAGTTAATTTGATTATACAGAAATTATAGTGTAGTATAAACTATAAAGCAAATATTCAAAAGTGACACGAATGAAGAGAGCAAAAAAAATCTCCAATTTATCGCTGAGCAACGGGTTGTACTATCAACAAACCAGCAGCAACGGTATGAATGTTATCGTTATCATACAAGCGTAATGCCCATACCAAAGTTGTAGTGCTAGAAATAGCCAAATCGGCGGTATCTTCTGGCATAAGTGTCAATCTAGCCTTACCATTCTTGGCATCAGTATAAACAATTCCATTTCCCGTTACTTTTTCTATTGCTGGGGTTGAATCTGCATAATGTAATCTAGCTGCCCATTTTAATGTTAAACCAGTCAAATCAACAACTGCATCATTTAAAATAATAGAGTAATCGATCATTACTGTATCACCGGCATAAATGGCGATATCGTTCATTTATGAACCTCCATAATTGCTTCAAATCTATTTGATTTAGACGTAATCGAATGAACGGGAATAAATTTAATTTTTGCATTTCCGTATATTTGCGCAAATTTAGTATTTACACCATACAAGTTACGATCCTTTCCACCAACACCAATGGCACGTAACTTAGATTTAGCTTTAATTATTGCTGCCATTATTATTGGAGTCAAGTAGCTAGCCTGAACGTTACTAATTGCCTCGATGCTCAATTGGCAGCCGAGGAATAAAATGCTTGCAGAAGCAATCATGCTTTCGCTGACAATTGCAATTTCTGCTAGTCGTAGGCAAGTACCAAGCACTGTTACATTACTTTGACTATTTATTGCAATTTCTACTAGTCCTATACACAACCCCTCTGCTTGCACTATAGAACTAGTTACAATATTTACAGCTCCAATAAGTCCAGGCACTATTACTGTTGCTGTAGCAGCCAGCGTTGTAGTTATACCAATGCCTATTGTGGCCAATCTGTATATATTTCCCGATGCCGAAAGTATCGAGTTAGATACTGTAGCTGTTATCCCAGTTATTATCTTTTTAGCAATAATAGTGATTGTACTTGTGGAAACTATGTTAACAGAATTATAAATTAAACGCAGGGCGGTTGTTGATATTGCACTAGCAACAGCAATGGCAATTATCCCAGATATGTTACGCATCGCAATAACGTTAGTAGTACTGTTACTAGAAATAAATATATTCCCAATCGCAATCCGTAATCCACTGGCAATCGCAATGGTTGTGGAAGCGATGGTTACGGGTACGAGAACAGCTCGTAATCCAGAACTAGTAATACTGCTTTGTGAAACAATTGTGATTATTCCTTGCAATGAAACTAAACCAGCGGAAGAAATAGCACTGGTAGAAAGAATACTTGCTGTACCTCTAATTGTGGCTAGTCCGCTGGCCGAAATAATGCTACTAACCGAAACGCTTATTAAACCTTGGACAAAACGCTGAGCAGTGGCATCAAATATAGTAGAAGTTGCGATGGTCGAAATACCTTGTACTAGACGCAGACCGCTAGCAGCAGTAGCATTAATTGCTGCCATTGTTATCAATGCCTGTAAGATCACTTGACAACTAGCAGAAGTAGTACTGGTAATAGCAATGCTAACTGTTCCAATTACTGTAGCAGTAACAACTGCCGTTGCAACTAATGCTGATTGAGAAGCGATTGTAGTTTGACTATTTAGTATTTCGTATCCTGTACTAGCAACATTACTGGATGAACTAATATTAGTAGCACCAGTAACTGGTGGAGGAGTGTAATTGACAGTAACTCGTACAAAATCTAGATAAAATGTAACAGCAGTATTGCTATTACCTCGCGTCGCTCGAACTTGAATTGCAAGGTTAGCATCTTGTAAATCAGTAAGTGTTAATCCTGATACACTGTAACTACGTGTAACTTCAGCAGTTGGTTCGGTAGTATCGGTATATTCAGTTCCTTTAGCTGTTCCGCCACTGTAGAGTTGGCTGCCTGCTGTTGCAATACTTGCTGTCGTTGAAACATAGTAACCAAATTCTACAGTGACGGAGTTGATAGTTGATCCAGATGGAATAATGCTATCAAAACCAAAACCATTCCATCGACCAGAGACAGTAGCATTTTTAGCCGGTGCTGCACTGGCATAAATATTATCATCAGCATAGGCATTGCCTGGATTAGTCCAGGCATTGCCAGAAACATATGATGAGGCGTAACGAGTTACTGTCGCCATAAGCTATCGGCTTTAATCGACACTAATAGTTAGATTCCCTGCTGGAATCTTAAATTGATCTCCATTGTTGACAGTCTTGCTTGTTGATAGTCCTCCCCATGCCAACAAGTTACCACCTGAGCTATTGTCCAATATCCCAACTGCAACAATGGTACCCCAGTCGGCGGTCGCTGTAGGGAATGTAACATCAGCGCTATTGCTAGTGGAACCACTACTAGCAGCTGAAAGTGTTACAGTTTGGCGAGTATAACTACCACCGCTAACCTCAGTACCACCACCACTATCTGACGGTGAGACTGTGTACAAGGCTACGTACAATGTAGACGGTGGAGTAAATGCTTGATTACGAAGCATGTGGTCAATTACCTTATTTTCCATATAATCACTAAAGCTACCCATTTTTCCATCTCCTTCTGAATATTTTTATTTTGGATTCGAACCATATCCAGGGTTAGCAATAACTACTAAGCGATATGTATTATCTGGATATGGCCAACATGTTACTAAAGTCAA
>Ga0078972_1017901_pt1 | contig 10011 bp, 11 predicted proteins | sample YelNatPaOPGAMG01_FD_67568 | JGI IMG/M metagenome (GOLD analysis project Ga0078972, IMG submission 67568) | Hot spring thermophilic microbial communities from Obsidian Pool, Yellowstone National Park, USA - OP-RAMG-01 (SPADES assembly) (version 2) | ecosystem: Environmental > Aquatic > Thermal...
TTGCATAGTTTTCTATGGTTAAATCTTTAACTCTTTCGTACCCTTTTTGCACAAGACTTTCCCTCAGCTTAGCATTTGTCCATACAATATAAATTTTCTCTGCCATATCTTCAATATTATGCGGATCAAAAATTAATCCTGCATCTCCTACCTGTTCTGGTAAAGCACAAACATTAGAAGACACTACAGGGCATCCTAAATGAAACGCTTCCCAAATTGGAATACTTACTGACTCAAAAAGAGTAGGCATAACTAAAGCAGTTGCCAATTTATATAAATATGGCATATCTTCATCTGGAACATATCCTAAATATTTTACTTGTTGAGATAATTCAAGATTTTGAATTTCTTTTATAATATTTTCAAAATTATTTTTTATAGATCCAACAAGTATAAGTGGTATATTTTGGCCATATTTATTTTTTATAAGTTTTATAGCTCTTATAAGGTTTATATGATTTTTATGATACCAAAAATGTGCTGGATAAAATAGAAAATTATCTGGTAAATTATATTTTTCTTTTATTTCTTTAAATTTAGTTTCGTCAATTTTTGTTTTTTGTATATAGTTAGGAGGAGGTGAGGGTAAAACTTTTATTTTTTTTTCTGGGACCTTTAAAAATTTTATAATATCTCGTTTAACATAATTAGATTCACAAATTACCATATTTGCCTTTTGTCCTGTTTTATAAATTATTTTTCTTCCTATCCTTTGTTTTAGTGTAAAAAATTCTGGAAAGTATTCATGTTGAAAATCGTGAATTGTTACTATATATGGTTTTTTCATATGAAAAGGAAGTAAGGTTATAGTAGGAGAAATTATAAAATCTACATTTATTTTAGGAGCTATATTACCAAGTGATATATTAGTAAATACATGTATTACATGTCTTAACATTAAATTTATAGAATTTTTTGGTTTCTCTATAATATTGTCATCATTTAAAATTTTTGGGAAATCTTTATGTCTTATTTGTATAAAATTATATTTATATCTTATTAGTTTAAGAGCTTCTAACATCGATATTGTATATTGAAAAATTCCCCCGTTATCTGGAGTTGATAATGTGAGTATACCTATTTTCATAAACTATCTTTTTAATTGAAATTTTATTTCTTTACATATGAAACTAATTTCTTCTCTTCTTAAATTATAACTGCTTGGCAAATTTACTCCTTTTTTGTAAATTTCGTAACTGATTGGATTTATAAATTGATCATGTTTATACATTGGCATCATAGAACATGGGAAAAAAAATGGTCTTGTATCAATTCCCTTTTCTCTTAGTTTTTTCATAAATTTGTCACGTTTTTCTTCATCAAATTTTTCATTTACAAAACAGACCATCCAAAATACGTTCTTTGCATATTCTTTTTCTGGATTAAGGCTTATCCCCTCCAAATCAGATAGTCCTTCTTTGTACCATTCAAATATTTGTCTCTTTTTTTGTATTATTTCTTCTATCCTTTCAAGCTGAGCCAATCCCAAAGCCGCCTGTATATTTGTCATCCTATAATTGTAGCCAATTTCTGTATGCCAATATCGTTTTTCTTTATTCATAGCATGGTCTCTTAAGTATTTCGCTTTTTCATATAATTTTTCATCGTTTGTAGTAATCATGCCTCCTTCACCAGTTGTAATTATTTTATTCCCATAGAAACTAAAAATCCCACAATGTCCAATACTACCAACCTTTTTACCTTTATATTCAGCCCCGTGAGCTTCTGCGCAATCTTCTATTACATACAACCCGTACTCTTTTGCAATCTCTAAAATTGGGTCCATATCTGCTGGGTGTCCATATAAATGAACAGGTATTATAGCCTTTGTTTTTGGAGTAAATTTTTTCCTAATATCGTCGGGGGAAATACACCAAGTTTCTTTATCAATGTCGGCAAAAACTGGAGTTGCTCCTGTATATTTTACAGCGTTAGCTGTAGCTATAAATGTTAAATCTGGAATTATCACCTCATCTCCTTCTTTGATACCAAGGGAAACTAAAGCGAGATGCAATGCGGCAGTGCCATTAGTAACTGTAAGAGCATATTTTGTACCTATAAATTTTGCAAATTTCTCCTCAAATTTATTTATAAATTCTCCAAGAGATGATACCCACCCAGATTTAACTGCTTGTGTTACATATTCTATTTCTCTTTCTGTAATTGTTGGTTCAGATACAGGTATAAATTTATCTGGCATATTGATTTTATAAAAACTTAAAATAAAGATATATAATTTTATATTCTCCCAAATTAAGCGAACTAACATTCACATCTTTGGTAAACCTATTTTTAAAAGATGTAACAATATTTTCACCAAATTTAAATTTATTTAGTCCCAGTGCTTTCAAATCTGTAGGTAAAGTATATCCTGAAATCCCTGCCCATTCGTCCACAAAGTAATCTACAAGGTCAAATCCATCAAAGACTTTTACTATTGTATCAAACTCGAAGATATAATGGTGGTTAAAAATTAATGCGTTCTTTCCTAAAGGTACACATATAAAAATATCAGCATTTTTTCTTAAAACTCTTTTCAATTCATTTAAGAAGTTAAAAAGAGTATAAGGATTCAATTTATCTCCATATCGTCCTAAACCTACCAAATGTAATGTAACAGGTGAAATAAAAATATCAAAAAAACTATCGGGAAATGGTAAGGGATAAAATACATCATGTTTTATATACTTTACTTTACTCATCATGTCTAATGGAAACTCTAATATAATAGAAGTAACATCATGCTTAATACTTAAAATTACATCTCCAATTTTTACCCTCCCAGAGATAGAATATTCAAATTATATTTATCCTTTAAAAAATCTGAAACCCAATAATAAAAAACTGAAAAATGACCAAAGAGTTCAAAAGGAGAAATTTTCTGAAAAGGGGCTATTTTCACCTTAAAGTTATAGAAAGGATGCGTTTCTTTCATTAAAGTTTTATAATTAAGAAAAGCTGCTTTAGCCTTAACGTACGACTTATAATTTTTAATAATTTTAACTATAATTTTAACAGCCTTAAATACTTTAATCGCAATTGTTTCAAGCATGTTCATTTAACCTTCTTCTCAGAACTTCAAAATCATGCCAAGTTTTATTCTTCAACCCTTTAAGCTTTACAATTAATTTGTGTAATTCAAGCTTATAAGAAAGAATAACCATCTTCAATAGCAGAGGGTTGATTTTCCTGTTCGTGAATAAATGAATGTTTCTATAATTTGTATATATTAAACCATACTTTTTAGCAATAAACTTGAGAGTTCTCTTAGAATAAAAACTTATATGTTGTCCATCTTCTAATGTATAATACCACCAATCTTGTGGCTTTGGTATCGGATTAGGCAAAAGCTCAGTCGTAAATATAATGTTTTTAGATATAGAGAGCATTTTTTCTATCTCATCAATTGGGTTTGCAAAGTGTTCAAATGCTTCAATGCATGTTATTGCCTCAATTTCACCTTTCATAGATTTATCATATTCAAACCCTCTTGCAAATAAATTTTGAGAATATTTGTCATACCAGTAAAAATCAAAGCCAATATCACGCATAAGCCTCACAAATACACCATAGCCACCTGCATAATCTAAAAATTTTTTCCTATAATCAAAAAAAAGAAGAAGTATTATCGTTATTAATTTTGAAAGATTAATGTTTCTTTGCATATAACCTGTATCGGTCAATGTTATAGGCTCTTTGTATGCTTCGTCAAGCCAATATGGTTCTTCAGTTTGTAAAAATCCACAATTTTGGCAATAAAAATAATCAATCTGATATTTATTCATTATTTTTGCATTAAAAATTTTCTCTATTTCACTTCCACATACTTTACAGTTCATTTATTATTCCTTTTATAAAATTTTTAATTTTTACAGGCATAAACTTTAAGGCAAATTCTATCCATATTGATAATTTCATTTTATTAAAGTATTCTTCAAGTCTTTTTCTTGCAAGAAAATATTCTTCAATTTTATCCGGGAATACCCAACTATCTTTTTTTGAAAGAGCAACATCAAACACATTGGTTTTAACAAAAAAATGTGTACCGGTCTCATCTGTACCAATGTTTTTTGTAAGACTTTCTCTTGGATGTAGGCTTAAACCTCTTTTTAAATAAACACTTAAGTACCAAAAGATTGCCCATGTATGTAATTTCCCTTCATAATTCAGAATCACTTGAGACCAATAATTATAAGAGTTATTTAAATTAAAATCTTTTATCTGTTCTTTACTAAGTAACTTAATTTGTTTTTGAGGACTTCTTTCAAAATATTTCCAAGCTCTTTTCCATGTTGCCCATCCCCAGCAGGAAGTTGGTTTTAAGAAGAATGTATCTGGCAATCCATCTGTTTTTATGGGGAACATATAACCAGAAATATGCATAACTTTTTTCTCCTCTTCATATCTTTCTAATGCTTCATTCATATATTTTAAAAAATAGGGACTTGTTATTATATCATCTTCTAATACTATAACTTTCCCAAAGTTATTAACTATCTCTGTAACTCCATCAATTATATTATTTGCAAGACCCCAGTTTTTATCTCTTTCTATTATTTCAATTTTCTTAAAGCCTTTTATCGTTTTTAGATATTCTCTCACCTCTTTAACTTTGAGTTCATCTTTTTCATTCTTTGCTCCATCACTAAAGATAAAAAGTTCACTTTGATCAGCATATAAATTTTTTTGTAATGCTTCTACTGTCTGTTTTGTATGCCACAAGCGTTTATAAGTAAAAAGAACAATCGGGGCAAAATTCATTTGTTCTCCCTTTTAATAAAACATTTTTTTTATTAAAGTTTTTAATATTTATACTTAATCATAAAATTTTTGTTTCAAGGCTGTTTTTCTGGCTATTTAATCGTAGTTTTGTAAGGGAAACTATAAGTCCTATACTCATAAAGAGCCATGTTTGATTTGTTATCAAACCACTAAACATCGCTTCTGTTAAAGAATAAATAAATAATATTAAAGATAATTTCATTAGTATATTCAAATCTAAGGAATGTTTTTCGTTTCTCTTAATAAATGTTATTGCTTTCCATATTGTTAAATAGCACAAAAGTATAAATATAAATAATCCTATGATACCTAATTCAGCGGCTACTTCTAATAATATATTATGTGGAAAACCTATTCCTTCAACTGAATTGCCTGTACCCACGCCAAATATAGGATTTTCCTTAAAGTCATTGATTGCCATTTTCCACATAGTTAGCCTTTGATAAACGGAACTAATCTCATCTGATCTTGCTTCAGGAGTGAAAGTATATTGATAGAACCCCTTTACGGAATCTGGCAAAAGTTTGTAACAACTTAAAAATAATAAAGTAGCAAAAATTATTGTATAAACTTTTGTTTGTAACTTCACCCTTTTTATTATAAAAATATAAAATAGTATAGCCGAAAGAAAACTAATTACTGCCCCTCTTGAACCGCTCCTTAATAGGAGAAACATTGATAAAATTATTAGAATAAGATATTTAAATTTGAACTTTTTTTGTTCCAAAACCCATACAAATAAGATTGTAAGCATTATTGCAAAAGTAATACCAAATAGAATTGGATTATCTTTACCTCCCTCAAACATATATATTGAAAAACGGCTATATTCAGAAAAAATGGGATTAAAGAAAAGTTCATAAAATGCAGGAATAATTAAAATAGTTGGAATAATAACACAATACTTGAAAAATTTCTTTATACTTTCCTCTGAAGATAAAAGTCTTATGCCTATATAGGGTGCTATAACTAAGAACGGCGCATAAGTTATTTTTTGATAAGCTAACTCATTTTCCTTGCTAAATAAAAAATAACTTAGAAAAACCCAAAAAAGAAAGATAAAAAATAATATATCAATTGAATCAACTCTAAATTTTTGCTTCTTTGCAATTATTAATATCCCACCTAAAATATAAAAAAACGCTAAACAACCATAAAAACTTCCTGTTAATAATTTACTTGTTCCCAAACCTAATTTATAAATTAAATAGAAATAAATAAGTGTTCCGTTGAATAGAATAGCCAAAGAAAACTCAGGGTTTCTTATTAAGATTATAAAGAGATTGAAAGCAACCAAACCTAACAATACACTCCCAAGCAATATATTCTCTTTAGCTACAATTAAACCCACTATACCCATTATTAATATTAGGATTGTCAATATATTTTTCGCCATAATTTTATAGCTTCCTACATAAAAGCCCTCGCATTCTTTTAATAACTCCTTTTACAGCATAGTCTGCATCACCTTGAGCAATATAATAAAAAAACCGCCTCACTTGACACACCATACGTTTATACTTCAGATAAAACTTATTATTATTTTTTCTATATCTTTTTGCTATTTCTTCATGTTCTGCAAGACCTATATGTTTAATTGTTGAAAACTTAGCCTTCTCATGAATTCTAAAACAAGATAAATAGTCTTTTATATAAACCATACTGCCTACTTCAGCTACACGACAAAAGAAATCAAAATCCGTGCAGAATGTATATTTTGGATTAAACCCGCCAACTTTGTCGTATATTTTTCTTGTCCAAAATGTTCCAGTCTGATGAAGATTTCCACCTTCATATATCAATGTTTCAATATTAAAGGGAGTAAATCTTAATTCACCAATAAAATTATCATAGCAATCAATAAACATTATATTGCCAAATACAAGGTCTGTTTTGGGATTTTCATTAAATATTTTAACAATTTTTTTAAACACTCCAGGGAGATAAACATCATCTGAATTAATATAAGCTAAAATCTCTCCTGAACTTTTACTAAACCCTTTATTTATGGCATCTGCTTGTCCATTATCCTTTTCACTTACCCAATAAGTTAAATATTTTTCATATTTTTTTATTATCTCAACACTTCCATCAGTTGAGCCACCATCTATGATTATATATTCAAGATTTGGATAATTCTGATTTAAAACACTTAAAATTGTTCTTTCTAAAAATTGTGCCTGATTATATGAAGGTGTTACAATAGATATTTTAGGCCAAGATGAGTCTTTATTTAAGATAACTCTTTCATCAAAAAGTGGTTTTGAAATAAATTCCTTAATTTCCTGTGAGGTAAATTTCTTCATTTAATAACCCGCCAGGATAAGTAAAATATAAATAACTAAAATATTTGCATATACGATAAGGTAATTCACCATAATCTCCTAATTATCCCCTTAAAGATGTAATCAATATCATTTTGCACAACATACCATAAAAACTTTCTTAAAAACGCTTTTAATTTTTTAAACTTGTATTGTTCTGTCCAATTCCTGTGCTTATCAACTTTTACACCATATTTACTTATTATTTCAACAAAGACATGGTATCTCACATCATCCTTAATCAATGAAAACTTAGATTCTGGATGAATTCTATAACAACCTAAAAATTCTCTAATAAATTTAAATTTATCTGTTGCTTTACCAAGACGAATAAACCAATCTAAATCAAACTCAACTTCGTAGCTATTTAAATAACCAACTTTATCAAATAATTCTCGCCTCCAGAAAACTCCTTGGCTGGATAAATTCCAGTCATAATAAATTAAATGATCTATATTAAACGGAACAAAACGCATATCTCTAATAATTTCATCTTTTTCATTTATTAAATAAATATTACCAAATACAACATCACTATCATCTTCTTGTCTAAATTTATTAGCAATTTTGAAAAATGCATCTGGAAGATATATATCATCCGAATTCTGCCAGGCAACTATATTACCAGTTGCAACTTTAAATCCTTTATTTATGGCATCTGCTTGTCCATTATCCTTTTCACTTACCCAATAAGTTAAATATTTTTCATATTTTTTTATTATCTCAACACTTCCATCAGTTGAGCCACCATCTATGATTATATATTCAAGATTTGGATAATTCTGATTTAAAACACTTAAAATTGTTCTTTCTAAAAATTGTGCCTGATTATATGAAGGTGTTACAATAGATATTTTAGGCCAAGATGAGTCTTTATTTAAGATAACCCTTTCATCAAAAAGTGGTTTTGAAATAAATTCCTTAATTTCCTGTGAGGTAAATTTCTTCATTTTAGCCTCTTACCTAATATAAATTTTTTGTAATGCTTCTATTGTCTGTTTTGTATGCCACAAGCGTTTATAAGTAAAAAGAACAATCGGGGCAAAATTCACCTCTTAATCTCCTTTAAAAATTCATTTTCTACAAAAAAGCAAGTATTAAATGTTTTAGCAAAAAAAGAATAACCATTTTCCTTCATAAAGATATAAATTGGGCTTTCAAAAACTTCTTCTATCGAAGAAGATAAAATTTCAACTAACACAACTTTTGGTCTGAATCTACTCCAGTCGTTACTTTTTAAAACTTCAAAATCTTTCCCCTCTACGTCAATAGTTAAAAAATCTATTTTTTGCCCTTCAGGTAGATATTCTTCTAAAATTTTTGATAAAGGATAAACCTTTATGGATAATTCCTTTATTATATAATATCCCTTTTCCCCATCTCGTTTTTTAGCCAAATTTTCATCAAAGGTGTTTAAAGCTGGTTCATTAAAGATATAATATGCAAGTACGCCTTCTTTCTCGCTAATACCAACTTCTAAATTTATATCTCTTTTTCTAAACTTATTAAATAGTTTCATGCTTCCTGGTGTAGGGTCAATATTAATACCTCTCCAACCTTTGAGATAAAATAGATACGTGTTTGAAAAACGAAAAGGGTGATAAGCACCAACATCAATATAAAAACCTACATTTTTATATTCAAAAATTCTTTGTAAAATTAAATCTTCACCTTCTTGGCTATAGGAGGATAAACTATATTTCTTAAAAATTAGCCTTATTATTTCTATTATTTCTTTAGGTAGTATTTTTTTTAACCACCTTTTAATATGATTTGTCATTTTTATACATCCTTATATTATTAATAAATTTCATCATCTTCTGCGACATCCTTAATATTTTTGATAGATTGAAGTTGAATAAGGTATTTTAGTTTTAATAAACGGTTGATAAAAATAGTTGTGGTCCAAGTATAATCATTAATTGGTCCAAATCCATGAAAATCAACTTCTATCCAGTCAAGAGTATTTCTTAAGAACTCAATTGTTTTAGGATACCAATCGCTATTATCAAATATTACCATATCACCTCCATAACGATTTATATGTTCTACTACTTTTTTAGCACATTCACCTCTCCATCTTCCATCTATGATATATATATATCAAATTTTTTGTCAAAATTTGTAATTACATTAACATATTTATCAGGATCTTCTTCTAGTAAATATATTACTTTATTATTAATCTTAAGTTTAATATCTTCATACCATTTTTTATCATGTTCAATACTAACTATTTCCTTCGCTCTATTCATCCAGTATAAAGTTGAATACCCGCTACCATATTCAAAAATTGAATATTCTGATATATCAAGATGAGATAAATACTCTATAGTAGGATAAGTAAACCATGGAATATTATTCCCATATTTATCTATACATTGCCAATACTTAATTGTTTTAATTTGACCATATTCTAATGCTAATATTTTAAAATTTCTTATTTGTTTTTTATAAGGATTGAAAATTTTTTTAATTTTATTTTGTATAATCTTTTTGATAAGATTTTTAATCACTTTATATTTTCTTTTGTAAGCTTAATTTAGGATAGAAAAATGCAATTGATGTAATTCTAAATATTTTTAATGTTTTTTTATTAAATAAAAGCGAAAAATATGCAGCTATAGCATAAGATATTATTGTTGAAATAGAGGCACCTATTATTCCAAAAAAAGGAATCAATATAAAATTTAATATAATGTTTATTATTGCTCCGTATAATGTTCTGTGAAAAGATAAATTTTGTAAATTTTCAGTCAAAAACCATTGACTAGTTCCAACTCCAATAAATACAAACAAAGAAGCCCACACTAAAATAGCTAATACAGGGCTTGCTTCTATGAATCTTTCACCATATAAAAAGTAAATAATATGCTTGCTAAATAGACTTATTATCAAAGATAAT
>Ga0078972_1017904_pt1 | contig 10009 bp, 11 predicted proteins | sample YelNatPaOPGAMG01_FD_67568 | JGI IMG/M metagenome (GOLD analysis project Ga0078972, IMG submission 67568) | Hot spring thermophilic microbial communities from Obsidian Pool, Yellowstone National Park, USA - OP-RAMG-01 (SPADES assembly) (version 2) | ecosystem: Environmental > Aquatic > Thermal...
AACGGTAATTGCTGGTCTCAGAGACAGAAAGAAAAGTGGGTCGCCGGCCGAGGGTCAGCGTCTTTCATGAGAGGAAATAAGGCGAGGGGGTATCAGCAAAGGTTAAGTTTTTCGAAATCCTTTTATATACTGTCGAATGTGATCGAGAAATGCCGAGGATGAACCTCAGTTGAACGAAAAAAAGAGAATTTTGGTAATCGATGATGATGCTGACCTGAGAGAAAGCATAACGATACTCTTAAACAGAGCAGGTTTTGTTGTTGATGCTGTTGAAAATGGTGAAGAAGCTATAGAGAAATCTAAATTAAACTCCTACAATGTAGCATTGATCGATATTGTCTTACCAGACATCAATGGCATAGATTTGCTTAAGAAATTGAAGGAGATCAATCATAGTATAAGGAATATCATCATAACCGGATTTGCTTCCCTTGATAATGCCGTCAAAGCGCTGAACCTGGGGGCAGACAGCTATCTTATTAAGCCGATCGCCTCTGAAACGCTTCTGGATTCCATTCAAAAACAACTCAAAGACCAAGAAGACGAAGCCACTATGACTCAAGAAAAAGTCGTTAAATTCATTGAAACAAGGGTAAGGTCGCTCGAAGATTAATGCTACATTGACATAACCCAAATTTGAAATCGAGACCTCCGGTCCGAATTAGAAAGTTTGTCACCAAACTCGAGTTATAACTGAGGAATGTTTGAGAGTGTCATAATGGTGTAAAATGTGTGACCTCTCCAAACGAGGGAAGATTCGGGAAGGAAAATTTAAGAAATTGATGACTAAAACTTACTGCCTAGGAGCTAGAGGGTTCCTGAAACTCCCAAAATTCCCAAAAATCTTTTTTTATCCACGGGTTCGCGAATAGTAGTAATCCGTTCTTTAGTTTTTGGTGTCCACCTGGTCGTTGATAATTTTTCATCGAAAAGTCTGCAAACTAGCAAATTTTTACCAACTAGCGCAGGAAGCCCAAACCCTTCATGGGTGGGAGGATGTCAGCGCTCAAAATTAATATTTCTATAATACGAATTCCTTAGCTCACCAATTATTCTCCTTACTTGGTCTAAATATTCCTCAGCGTTTACATCTTGGGATAATCCCAGTATGAGGTGTCTGTCCCTGCTTACTTTGATAATTAGATACTTCCGACCTCTTATCAGCATCACAACATAATCGATTAAAGGGCCCTCTTTCAATATAAGGTATGAAATCCTGCGCAAATACTTCGGGAGGGATGGTCCCTTATAGACGACTTCTTCACCATCGGAGGTGTCTAAGAGCATGGCCTCTTTGACAATCTCTCCGTCAACCAGAACATCTAGAAAAGTCATAAGTCAAGACACCTAATCACTATATAGGCTGAGATATTATTGATTATAATAATCCCTGAATCTGGCGATCATCAGTCACCTCTCATAAATCTGGAGGCTAAAATTAGTGCGATCATCAGTCGCTTTTTAAATCTAACTTAATATCTCCACTTTTATGATGGTAAAAAAGGGGCACCGTATGAGTGTTACTAGGAGGACATATTTCACCAGTGTGGAATCAGATAAAGATCTTGCCATGAGGAAGCGCCTCCGCGACCTAATGTCAAATATGGAAACCAACACCGAAGAGATCGAGAACATAATATCGAGCTTCGAGACGAGGCTTGAAAACATCTCGAAGAGGCTCGACAGCTTGGAGGACAGGGTGTCCCGCTTGGAAAAAAAGTCTTCGCTGCTGTAGGGTGATGGTATGGCTACCACGTGTGTCGTCCATTCTTACAGGGGCGGGACAGGAAAGAGTACGACCACAGCCAACCTCTCAGTACTCTTGGCAGCCCTCGGCAAGAAGGTCGCGACCATAGACCTGGACATAACCTCTCCCGGTCTTCACGTGATCTACAACGTCTCCACGCAGACCATGAAGTACACTCTCAATGACTACATCTACAACAGGTGTGCCTTCGAGGACATAGTGCTGGAATTGACCAACCACCTGAAGCTGCCGAGGGGGTCCGTTTACTTTCTCGGCTCCAGCATGAGGCCCGAGGAGATCGTGAAGATTATAAGGGAGGGTTACAGCGAGGGCTTCTTCCACCACGTCTCCAAGAATCTGGAGGAAGGCTACGGCGTGGACTACGTGATCTTCGATACGCACCCTGGACTCAACGAAGACACTCTACTGGCGGTCATGGCGAGCGACGTCAGCCTCCTCCTCATGAGGATGGACAAGCAGGACATTACTGGGACCTACATAACCAGCCAGATCCTGAAAAAGTTCGGGCGCCTCAGTTACGTTATCCTTAACATGGTTCCTCCCAACCTGGCGGAGGCGCCGGATCTTCCATCGGAGGTATCAGGTATCATTGAGGCCACTGTGATAGGAGTTCTGCCGTTCTACGAGGAGGTCCTTTCCCACAGGTCCAGGGGGGTTTTCTGCCTGCACCACCCGCAGCACCCCTACTCCTCTCAGATGCTCAAGATAGCAAAGAAGTTGCTGCAGCTCACGTCGGTTGAGGAGATGACGATCGATCTGACCAAGGTTAAAAAGTGATGCAGGGAGAGAATATGCCTGATCGATCTGGGCGCTATGTGGACCTCTACCTGAGCGAGGTCAGGGAGCACATAAACTCCCTCAACGAGCTCTTTCTGCACCTGGAGAAGCACCCGGACGACAGGGCATCGGTGCTTGAGGCATTCAGGGAGATGCACTCCATCAAGGGCGACTCTGCCATGATGGAGCTGCACGGCGTCGTGGAGGTCGCACACGAGGCCGAGAACTTGCTGGCGGCAATAAAGGATGGAAGGCTGGCGGTGAGCAGCGCGGTCATAGATCAGCTGCTGGGCTACGTGGACAGAATTGAGGGGATGGTCGAGGCTTTCGCCAGGGGAGATTCGCCGGGTGGCGCGAAGCCCGCTGGCGCCTCTTCGGTTCCGCCTGGGGCGCCCGGCAGGCCGCTCGATCAAACTCTGGGTCCTGAGGGTGCTGGTCTTGGTCCCGGCATCGGGGACGACGCGGTTTGGGGCACAGGTGGTGGTGCTGAGGGCGAAATTAAAGCATGCGCTGGTCCTGGAGCTAAAGCCGGAGCTGGGCGCGATGCGGGTGCCGATTTTAATATTGATGCAGGCGTTAACGCAGGTGCTGGCGCAGACGGTAAAGCTGATCTCAACAACAACATTAACAGGAACAGCAACGCTAACGCCGATGCGGTTGCCCGTCCCCCCTCAAATTCAGGCACGTTCAAGCTGGTCATAAGAAACAACTTTGAGGAGAAATTAAAGCCGATCAGGGTATTTGCCCTCTTGAGAGCCCTGGCAGAGAACGGGGATCTCGTTGCGGTGGTGCCCCCCTACGAGCGCCTCGCGGCCGGCGACGTGCCGCCGGAGGTTGTTGCCACTATCTCGACGCAGGACCTCCAGAAACTGAAGGAGGACGTTCTGAAGATAGAGGGGGTCGTTTCGGTCTCGGTATCAGACTTGGCTGAGGGCGAGGTCAAATCTGGGGCTGAGGGGGCAGCTCCGAAGGAGGAGGGGGTTGGCTCCTTAAAGGCGATGGATAAAATCCACCAAATAGACCGCCTGATTTCCAATGTTGAGACTAAATCTCAGGAGACCGCAAGTGCGAGTGTTGATGTAACTAAGGATAAACACAAGCTGGGCGAGATCAAGGTGAATGTGCAGAGCCTGGACAGGCTCTTCAACCTTGCGGGGGAACTCGTCCTGGCAAAGTCCAGGCTCAACAATATAGTGAAGTCGCTCGATTCGGCGGACCTCAAGGAAATCCAGCGGTTCATAGACGGAGTCGTGACCGATCTGCAGAATGAGGTCATGACAATAAGGCTGATGCCCGTAGGGCAGGTTTTTGGGGTCTTCTCAAGGGTAGTCAGGGACATGGCGAAGTCCTCGGGCAAAGAGATAGATCTCGTCGTAGAGGGGGGAGACACTGCGCTGGACAGAAAGGTTCTTGAAGAGATTATAGATCCTGTGGTTCATGTGATACGGAACGCAGTGGATCACGGGATAGAGCCCCCTGAGGAGCGGCTGAAGAAGGGCAAGAATGCGGTCGGCACAATAAGGATAAAGGCCTACAGGGACGCGGCGAACTTCATTCTCGATGTAGAGGATGATGGCAGGGGCATCGATCCTCAGGCCGTAAAGGAGATCGCGCTTTCAAAGGGTCTGATAAACGCGAAGAAGGCTGAATCGATGTCAGACGAAGAGGCTTTGTATTTGATATGCGTCCCTGGCTTTTCCACTAATAAGGGCGTGTCCATCACGTCGGGGAGGGGGATCGGCATGAGCGCCGTCAAGAGCAAGATAGATTCGCTCGGCGGTTCCCTCACGATTAAGTCTTCGCCGGGCAGGGGGACAACAATCTCCATGCGCCTGCCGGCATCGGTGACCACCATGAAGATCCTGGTCCTGAGAGTGGGTGAGCAGCGCTACGCCGTTCCCCTTTCGGATGTGGTCGAGATCGTGCGGGTTAGCGAAAGCATAAAAAGGTACATAAAGGGCGAACCCTTCATAGACTTGCGCGGGAGGATCATCAGGGTCTATGCCCTCTCGGAGTTGCTCAGCATAAAGGACGATTCCGAACTGGGGACGGCGGTCATCGTGAGGAAGACGGACGGGCGTGAGTACGGCCTCCTAGTCTCCGAGGTTCTGGACGAGGACGAGGTGGCGCTGAAGCCGGTCCCGAACATGTTCTACGGCAAAGCGAGCCTGATGGGCGCCTCGGTGCTGGGGGACGGCAGCCCGACCTTCATCATCGACGTGATGGACCTCGTATGAGATGGGGGGGTTGATGCTTCTGAGCAAAATGACGATTCCATATGCACTTCCACCCGCGGTCGCGCGAGTAATGGTTGCTGCCGCCGCAACAACTGCGGCTGGTGCCAGTGTCGGCGCGGAAGGAGAGGCAGAGGTGCAGGTGTAGGTGGGGTGCTGTGTTGTGTTGTCTTCGGTGGCATGTCTAGGGTGCGACGTTGCGGATCTGATCAGTGTGGGGTGATGCTGTGCCCTCCTCAATACACTCGAAGCTGATCGCCGCATTCACCGTTACCTTGGTCGTCACGGTTTTTGCTGTACTTGCGCCGATCTTCTACATGGCGGGCGCTGGAATTCTGGCGGAGGAGTTTGCCCTGTGGTACACCCTTGCGGTCCTTGTAATTGTGGTCGGCTCCTCGACCCTTTACGCGATCTACATCAACAGGGTGGCGTTCTCGCCCCTGAAGCTGATCGATAGATTTCTAACCGAGACGGCCTCAGCTGGGGACCTTTCCGCGAGACTCAACATCTCAGGCGGAAGGGAAGTCTTGAGCCTAGCTAGTTCGATAAACAACATACTCTCGAAGTTGGAGGAAAAGACGAAGGAGCTGATTATCAAGGAGCGGCTGGCGGCGATAGGCCAGATGGCTCTGATGGTAGGTCACGATCTGCGCAACCCCCTCCAGACGATAAGGTACTCCATTTATCTGCTTGAGGAAGACTTGAAGAGGGGGCTACCCGCCGAGGGTCACCTGAGCCGGATAAATCGCTGCGTCAAATACATGGACAAAACAGTGTCGGACCTGCAGGATCTCTCCAGATCGATGAGGATCGAGCCGTCAAAGGTTAAACTTGTTAACGTGATAAAAGAGGCTCTCTCCATGGTGGAGGTCCCGGAAAACGTAGAGGTAGTAGTGGATGCCGACCCTTCAGCGGAGGCATATCTGGACGCCGCCCTCATAGAGCGGGCTCTGGTGAATTTGATACTCAACGCCGTTCAGGCTGTTTCGAGGGGCGGTAAAATACTGATCTCCTCCAAGGTGGAGGGTGGGGCGGTTTCATTCTCGGTAGAGGACACGGGGTCCGGGCTGAGCAGGGACGAGCTCAGTAAGATATTCACGCCTTTTTACACGACCAAGCCCAAGGGGCTAGGGCTGGGGCTCAGCGTTGTGAAGAACGTCATAGAGAATTACGGCGGAAAGATCGAGGTCGACTCCGAGCCGGGGAAGGGCACAAAGTTCACGATGACGGTCCCCCAGAGGGTCTAACCGCATTTTTCAAGTCTCAATCAATCCACCTCAAGGATACTTCCCGACTTTTTTAGTCGCAGAGTATCTGACCTGCACCTATATTTGCATCTGCAGTCGCCTCATCGGGATTCGCGGTCGCCGGACTGTTTCACTTTTATAAAAATCTTAATGGAAATTTTTTCTGGGGAGAAGCATGTTCTGGAGAAGAGGATCAGGGGGCAGTAAAGGACCTCCGCCGGCAGAGGCGCAGGAAGGTCCCCCCCAGGAAGGGGCTAGTCACCAATTGACCCAGGAGGGAGAGCGTGAACAGATTTTATCGATAATAAATAAATTGATTTCAGACAGCGAGACCATTAACGGGGCAATGAGGCAGATATCGCAGGCAGCCCAGCAGATATCGAAGGGCGCCCAGACGACCTCATCCGCGATACAGAGTATCCTCGCAGAGATAGAGAAGGGGGAGAAGACCGTGCAGGAGTTCACGAATTCCAGGCAGGCACTGGAAGAGGCGGCGAGGCGGGGCAAGAGCCTATCTGAGGAGTCCATAACGAGCGCCCAGAAGTCTATGGAAGCTGTAGACGCCCTCACAAGAATAATAGAAGGAATCGCTCCTTCCCTGAACTACTTGGACGAAGCCAGCAAGAAGATCGGCGAGGTCATAGACACAATAAAGGAGATATCGGAGCAGACGTCCCTCCTAGCGCTGAACGCAGCCATAGAGGCTGCCAGGGCAGGGGATGCGGGAAGGGGGTTCGCCGTTGTGGCTGGGGAGATACGCAAGCTCGCCGAGGAGACCAGGAAGTCCGTGGACGCTACCCAGCAGATAGTCAGGAAGGTGCAGGAGGCGGCCTCCAGCACACTGGAGGGGGTGAACGACCTCACCGGCAAGGTGAAGGAAAGCAGTAATGTCCTGACATCTGGCATAGAGACCCTCAGGAAGCTCTCCGCTACCACAGCAGAGATCTCTGACAGAGTCATCGGCAGAGGGGGCATCGCGAGAGCCATACTGGAGATGATAACGAAGGTTAGGGGATCAGTGAGCGACGTGGCAGCAGCATCGGAGGAGAACGCCTCGGCAACCCAAGAGATAACGGCATCGATTGAGGAGGCTACATCATCGATCGAGTCCCATGGGGAGATGCTTGCCAGACTGGTGGATGCACTGGGCTTGAACGCAGAGGGAGCGGCTGAAGCTGGAGCAGAAGCCGCTGTCGCAGTCACGCAGAAGCCTCCTGCTAAGTGAAAACAGCAGCTGCAAACCATGAGCACAGCGACGTTCCAGTGACTGGACCAAGACCTAATGTTTTCTTCCTTTTCCTTCAGCCTGCAGCCTCGTAGCCTTGCAGATAGGCAAAAAAGCAAAGAAAGACTCAAAGTCCATCACCTCATGGTATTCCCTCATCCGGAGGTTTTCCATCCACGTACATTCTTTCCACAAAACTTACCATTATAACCATAATCTTTTCATGAATCACTTCTCAGTGCTTGGCTGCTGCACTCCGCGACTCCACATGTGAGGGATTGCGGCGCTTTTTTACAGCACTTTGCATTCACTTCTGATGATTTTTGCATCTTTGAACCATCACTTCTGATGGTCTGGTCTCATTTTTGGCGCACCAAGTAGATTTCCGAGCGCTTTCTTCAACATCAATTTTCAGAATATCGCAGGTTGCCTCCTACACCATCGCCAGGCGATATCTGGTTGAGTTTTACGGCAATTATCGTAAGTTTCATTGACAGCCATGTGGCACCGTGGAAGAACCTCTAGGTGCTGTCCGCCCTTTTTACTCGATCTTACCTAAAAACTTCTCTCCTCAATTTCCCTCCCCTCAAAACACTGTCAATTTAACGATCGCGGAGCCCTCAACTGATGGTGGTGCATGTACCAGGGGCATCATTGGCTGTGGACGGAGTGTGGGGGTGCGCCTAGCGCGGGGCGGTTGAGTTTTACCGTGGCGGTGGTGAGGAGTGGCGATTTCTTGTGGGCCTCATGGAAGGTGTGCACCGTGGAGGGCGCCCCACTTTGCCCGTTTAGATCCAGCTTCTTTCCTTGATTTTCACGGAAGAATTTTCACGGAAAAAAATCGAAATGATGGTGGAGCACCTCGGTTTATGGTGGTGCAGGCGTCGAAGGATATCATCAGTTGATGGTCATACTGGAAGGCGGCGTCCGGAACGTCCCCGCGGAGGCAGGTCTGGCGGATAAGTCAGCCATTCCATCTCATCCCTTCAAAATCCAGCCAAAATTCCGCCCAAAAAATGATATAACCATCCATTAATTATTCATTCTACATTATTCGTTCATTATGGATGACTGCCAGCCATTGATTAGGCGGGGCTGATACAACCATTACTAATAATGCTGATAATACTAATGATAATAATTTTACTATACCACATATATGATTCCATTTTGCTAATTAGTTACTAATAATTCATTCATAGATTGTCATTTTGCTAGCCTGAGAAAAAATGCAAACCCCCCAATACTGAACAATAATATCAAATGATATGATATAATATTATTATGGTGTTATCATACCAGATGATAATTGGAGAGTGTGAGAACATACACGGGTATTCATTTGACACTCTCCACGGCTGAAGCCGGGAAGATTCTTGCTTCTGGGGTGATCATCGATCGGTTCTTCACAGCCCTTCTAGGCTCCCACCTCATACCATCCCACCTCAGGAGTAAGTGGTGTGCAACCACCCCGTTAACGCCACGAGCGTGTAGTACGAGCCGGGCGCGCTCGGGTAGAACCTTATCGTGTAAGCTCCCCTCTCGTCGGAGGTGGCGATGATTATCCTTGTCCCCACGGACGCGTAGAGCCTGGTGTTCAGGAGCGGGGCGCCGGTCTTCGGGTTCCTCAGAACGTCGCTGACGATCACCTCGCCGCCCTCTCCCATCACCGCCGACACCGCCTTCAGCGGCAGCATGAACGTCCTCAGGGTCCTCCTCACCTCCTCCGGGACCTCCTCCACAGCCCTCAGGCGCACGGGTTCTGGGCGGGGTGGAGCGGCCGCTCCGGTTTCCGCGGGTGCGGGGGGAGCGGCGGCACCCTCTTCCAGCTCCAGCGCCACCTCGGGCTGCGGCGCAGCCGCTTCTTCTTCTCTTCCGCGCGCGTCTTCATCCTTCCCCCTCACATCCGCCTTCGCCTTTCCCTTTGCCTTTACCTCTGCCTCTGTCTTCACCTCTGCCTTTGCCTTCACTCTAGTCTTAGCCTTTTTTGGCCTGAGAGGAGCAGAAGGTACTACTCTGGCGGGACTGTCTTTACCTTCTTCGCGCTGTCCCTGTAAACCACGAAGCCGTAGGTTGCCACGCCTTTTGGATTGCGGGGCTCGCAGAGCCCGTCGTAGTAAACCAGCACCTTCATTTTTCCTTCTCCCTCTCTTTCTCTCCCCTCTCCATCTCCATCTACCTCCTTCAGAGCATGATGATAAGGCTGGCCTCGAGTAGCGCTGCCACGAAGAAGATGGAGTAAACGTGGAGGAGCGTCGATGCGTTCAAGCTCCTGGTCAGCGCGCCCTTCACGGCCATGTATAGCCCGTACCCTTCCATCAACATCACAGGCAGGCTGAGCAGGAGTATGGTCGATATCTCGCAGGGACGCGCGCCCGCAGCCGCAGCCCCCTTGAGGACGCTCGCGAGCACCACGGTTGCCGAGAGGAATGCAGAAAAGGCCCTCGGGTACCTGAGTACAAAGTTCGCCCCCCTGAGCCAGCGCGCCCTGGACAGAGCTACCAAATTCGCGTAGAAGACCATGCACAGTGAGATGACTGAGACCGCAAAGACGTTGTGGGAGAAGATCACAGCCACTGATAGGGGCCAGTCTTTGATTATGCTTGCCATGAATGAGAGCGAGTGCGGGCTTTCCAGGTACAGCGCGGCGAGGGCGAGAGACGAAGCCAGCCCTTGGAGGGCGACCTTCCGCCCTGGCTCCAATCAGCACACCAGCCTATTTAAAGGTGGTGCCGGCAGTTCCTGGCGCCGGGCGGAC
>Ga0078972_1017905_pt1 | contig 10009 bp, 10 predicted proteins | sample YelNatPaOPGAMG01_FD_67568 | JGI IMG/M metagenome (GOLD analysis project Ga0078972, IMG submission 67568) | Hot spring thermophilic microbial communities from Obsidian Pool, Yellowstone National Park, USA - OP-RAMG-01 (SPADES assembly) (version 2) | ecosystem: Environmental > Aquatic > Thermal...
TCGGTGTTTTAAGTTGTTCATAATTTATATGTTTTTGTTTATGTTAAGTCAAGTTCATAACTTAACAAAAAGCTTGCTTGGATAATCTTTAATCCCACGATGATACCTTTTCTCATTGAACCACTTACCAAAATTCATGAACACATAAACTAATTCTTCTTCTGAAATATTTCTAATAGCTCTTTCAACTTTGCCTTTGTCTTGTGGATAATATGGATGAGCAAACACTGCTTTAACTCCTTCTTGAAAACACCATTATGCCCAAATATCTGCAAAAGGATTGTTATCAGTAAAAATATTTTTAAGATGAAACTTATCTATTAATGGTTTAATTATCTGAATTATCTCGGCAATATCTAGAAAATAGTCAAATACATGAAGTTTCAAGATATATCATGAATAATCGTCTATAACTACCAAAAGTTCATACTTTTTACCATTAAGCTTGGACTTCTTCAAATCCGCCTGCCAAAGCTCGTGGGGGTATTTTGCCCTAAAAAACTTCCAAGCTTTTCTTCTCTTATTAAAATAACCATTTAATCCTACTTTTTTTAAGACTTCATTTATTGATTGTCTTGAAAGCGTGAAGTGCTGAACACATCTTCCGATAGTAACTTCTATTTTCTTCTTCATAAACCCTGGAAGTTCTATCAGGCCATTTTGTATTCTTGCTGTTCCCCATTTGAAGCTATTTCTCATAAAAAGTATAGTAGACTCAACTTCAATTGTTATCTTGCATTTTCCATTTTTGTCTATGTCAAATCTTGTTCTCAAATCTTGCTTAGCCCAATACCAAACTGTTTGCCTTGAACAGGAAAAAACTGAAACAATAAGCTTTAGAGGTATGCCTTGCCTTCCCATTTTGAAGGCTAATTCTCTTTCATTCGGATTTAGCTTCCCTTTTTTATTTAACACCTCCTTTTAGTGAGAATAAGTTTAGTGCCACGCATAATTTTATTTATACTTGAAAATGATTTTTTCCTTCGTGGCTTCTTTGTAGTTTAAATATACTTCTTTTTTAGATTTTTTACATAAAAACTGAGATGTTAAGTTTCAGGGTTTACTTAACATGTTAGTTCGATAGTTGACAAAGTTGCAGTGCCATCAACTAGATTCTGGAATTCAGAAAGATAGAACTTATTTAAGATTATATCGCTTAATTAATAGAGAATTTGAAACAACAGAAACTGAACTAAATACCATAGCGATCCCAGCAATAACAGGATTAAGCAAAAATCCTGTAAATGGGTATAACAGACCAGCCGCTATTGGTATGCCTATAGAGTTGTAGAAAAATGCCCAAAAAAGATTTTGTTTGATTTTCTTGATTGTATAGTTACTTAAATCTATTGCAGTCACCACGTCTCTCAAATCATTTTTAACCAAAACAATTTGCCCGGTTTCTAGTGCAACATCTGTTCCTGCGCCTATCGCAATGCCTATATCTGCTTTAGCAAGTGCAGGAGCATCATTTATACCATCACCAACCATCGCTACAATTTTGCCTTTTTTCTGTAATTTGCTAATTTCTTTTTCTTTATCTTTTGGCAAAACTTCAGCTAAAACATAATCTATTCCTAACTGTCTAGCGATTGCATTTGCTGTTCTTTTATTATCGCCAGTAATCATAATCACTTCTTTGCCCATTTTATTCAATTTTTGAACAGCTTGTTTAGAAAATTCTTTTAGAGTGTCTGCAACAGCAACCAGGCCAGTAACTTTTTTATTGATTGCTAAAATCATAACCGTTTTTCCTTCGTTTTCTAAATTGCTTATCTTTTCTTCAAATGTTTCAATTTTTATTTTATACTTTTTCATTAAATTTCTGTTACCAAAAAGAATCTCATTTTTATTGTATTTTGCGATGATTCCATACCCAGGAATTGCTTCAAAGAATTCAGCATCTGGAATTTTCATTTTTTCTTCTTTCGCTTTGTTAACAATCGCTTCTGCAAGAGGATGCTCTGACCTTTTTTCTGAAATAGCAGCGTATTTTAGAATCTCTTTTTTGTTTAATTTGTCTACTGCTAAAATATCTGTAATGATTGGTTTTCCTTCTGTTAAAGTTCCTGTTTTATCAAAAACAATAGTTGTTAATTTATGTGCATTTTCTAGTGCCTCTGCTCCTTTAATTAATATTCCATTTTCAGCTCCTTTCCCGGTTCCGACCATTATTGCTGTTGGTGTTGCTAGCCCTAAAGCACATGGACATGCTATAATTAGAACTGCTATGAAAATACTCAATGAAAAAATAAAACTTTGTCCTAAAATAAAATACCAAGAGATAAAAGCTAGAATTGCGATGATAATAACTGCTGGGACAAAATAACTACTCACCTTATCTGCTAATCTTTGGATTGGTGCTTTGCTTGCTTGCGCTTCTTCTACTAATTTTATTATTTGATTAAGGACGGTATCTTTGCCAACTTTAGTTGCTTTGAACTTGAATGAGCCATGTTTATTAATCGTTGCTCCTATTACTGTGTCCCCTTTCTTTTTTTCTACAGGAATACTTTCTCCGGTAATCATAGATTCGTCAACAGAAGAAATTCCATCTATCACAATTCCATCAACAGGTATTTTTTGCCCGGGTTTTACTACAATAATATCACCAACAACAACATCTTTTATCGGAATTTCTATTTCTTTGCCATTTCTAATAACTATCGCTGTTTTTGGTTGTAAACCTATAAGCTTTTTAATCGCTTCAGATGCTTTACCTTTTGTTACAGCTTCAAGCCATTTTCCAAGAATAATAAATGTGATTATAATGGCAGAAGTCTCAAAATAAGTATTATTCCCTAGAATATTAGGAAAGAATACAACAAAAAGGCTATAAAAGTAAGCAGCAGATGTTCCTATAGCTATCAAAGTATCCATATTAGCGGTTTTCGCTTTCAATGCTGAAAATGCTCCTCTGTAAAACCTATAGCCGACTATAAACTGGACAGGAGTCGCGAGCAGAAGAAGTATTATATTTTTATATGGGATTTCTATATTCAACCACTCAAATGGCATTGCGATTAAAAAGATCGGAATTGATAACAATAAGGAAAAAATAAACAAAAATTTCAGAGTTCTGATTTCTTTTTCTTTTGCTTCTTTTTCTTTATCTATAGCTTCTGCTTCATGATCAACTTCTCTGATAACTTTATATCCTAACTGTTCAATTGCATTATTTATTTCGTTTTCATTAATTAAAGTCTCATCAAATTCTATAGTTGCTTTTTCTGTTGCAAAGTTAACATTTGCTTTAATAATTCCATCTAATTTTTTGAGAGTTGATTCTATCTTCTGTGCGCAAGAGGCGCAATGCATGCCTAATATTGGAATTGTTATTCTTTTCATATTACACCACACTTTTTACATTTGATCTGGATTTTATTACCGAACTGTCTAAAAGCGTCTCTTAAAATACAACAACCTATTCCATACATTTTAACATTTTGTTCAGTCAGACACCGAGCAAGCCAGTCATATTGACCAAAAGAATTTGGCTTAAAATAAAGATAAATAATTAGCACTAATAGGGATATTACCCCTAATATTAAAATGTTCCTAGCTCCTTTTTTCATGCAAATCTCCATCTTCCATTTTCCAAATCAGAGGTTTTAATTATAAGATATTGCCCATCAATTTTACTTGGCAAATAACCTGGCCAACATCCCCCTATATTTTTATTTTCTGTTCCTAAGTTATTTATCAAAAACCTTCTTCCACAATTATTACAAACCATATAATCTCCTTCTTGCCGATATCCTTTTTTATATCTGTAACAAACATCGCAGGCATCAAAAGCAGTTTTTATACTTCCATCGCTTGCTTTTACTGCGAAAAATCTGATAGCTACGCCGCTTGATTCATATTCGTACCACTTTGCGTTTTCTGATATGTCTGATAGTGGAATTTTAAACTCTTCGTTATTTTTAAGAAAAGAGCCTGTAGCTGTAAATAACCCAAAACCTTTAGTAAATATCAGGATTATAATTAATGTAGCAATACATATTCCGACAAGCAAGATTTTTTTCATTTTTATTTCTCCTCTTTTAGTTCAGCATCAATTATTTGTTGGAAAACACCAAATGGCTGTGCTCCAACAACTTCAATCCCATTTATGAAGAATGTTGGTGTTCCTGAGACACCATAACTTTGTCCATCCTGGAAATCTTTTTGAACTTCATTGGTATATCTGCCAGAATCTAAGCAACTATTGAATTTTGTTGTGTCTAACCCTAAATCTTTTGCATATTGTTTGAATGAGTTTATTCCCCCACTAACTCCTTTTTCAAATAATATATCATGCATCTCCCAAAATTTATTTTGCTCACCAGCGCATTCAGCAGCTTCTGCAGCTTTCTGAGCGTTAGGATGAAAACTTAAAGGAAAATCTCTATAAACAAGTTTTACCTTGCCTGTATCAATATATTTCTCTTTAATTGAAGGCAAAGTTTGATTAAAAAATCTTCCACAGAAAGGGCATTCAAAGTCGCTAAACTCTATAATTGTTATTGGTGCATTTTTATTTCCCAAGACAGCATCATCAGCGCTTACTTCAATTCTAGATGACTGAGAAGGTTGTGATGGTTGTTGTCCTTGTCCCAGGGGTTGTGTTTCTTTTATACCTATCCTGCTTTCAATGTCTCCAATTGTTGAAGTCTTTATTTTACTATTAATGTTTAGAATAGAAAAACTATTTAAGATGGTTACAATTAAAACGATTACAACTAGTACTATACTAATTCTTACAAAATCTGACTTTTTTTGTAAGCTTTTTTCCATGCTCATTCACCCCTTATAGCCTCCACAACCGCATCCACAACTTCCTCCGCAACTTCCACCACCCCCACAACAACTTCCTCCTGTTAATTGGGTTGATTGGCTGGCGAGTTGATTATTTGTTTGCTGGTTGTTTTGTTGAGCAGAAGATTCATCTAAGACAGTTGCCTTGTATGTTTTAAAAACATCCAATGAAAGTATTTCCTGCTTTGATGTTTTTTTGGAATCATACCTTACATTAAACTTATTTGGAAAATCAAAATTTATATCAACAACCCCCTCTATAGTTTTAAGTTCACTTGAAATTAGAGGTGCATGGCCGGGGCAAGGGATATCTACACTTAATTTTAAAGAAGAGAGACCATTGTCTCCTGTTCCTATAGCCGCTCCTGTTATTCCAGTAGAAGCAGAAACAGTAGAAACATTAGCAAGAAGAGGAAATATTAACATAAAAAGTACTAAATTTATTCCGATTGTAGAACCATACATAGTTGCTAAATACTTCCATTTCTTTTTTGCTCCTGCTAAAGACAAAAGACCGTTTTTTCTTAGATATAAAACTGAAGAGAGTGTTGCAAATAATAGAGATATTAAAATAAGTATGTGAAAAAAATACCGATTCATTAAAAGGGGTTTAAAAAATTGCATAAGTACAGTAACCCCTAATACTGAGCCTATAATAAAAGCTATACAACCTATATGGGGGATTAGACCATAAGCTATTCCTTGCAAAAATGTTTTTTTCCTTTTTTCTTTATCTTCTTCATCTTCTATCGAATAACCTAATTTTTTTATTTCTGTTTTTATCTCATTTAGATTAATTTTATTTGGATCAAATTTGATTTCTGCTTTATCTTCTGTAAGATTTACTTTAGCCGAATTTACGCCTTCTAAAGATTTTATTTTTGATTCTATTTTTTCAGCACAGCTCTTACAATGCATTCCTTTTATCTTGATTATTTCTTTTTTTGTTTCGGCCATTTTAATCCATCCATTTTTTAATATATCATTTTAATGCTTCTAGAAAAAGAAGAAATGAAACCGCTTATTAATCATTGTATGAAACTAGTTTCAATGCTTAAGAATAACAACATTGGTCATGCCACGTCTTTTTCTTTCAACTAATCCTTTGCCTTCTAATTTATCAAGAATTCTTGTAATCTTAACTTTGGTGAATTTTGTTTTATCTACTAAATCTGATTGAAAGATAGTTCCTTCAGATTCAATTATTTTATCGAAAATCAATCTTTCATCGTCATTTAATTTATTCAATATTTTTTGATAATGTTCCTTTGTAATCTTCTTTGGTTCAATCTGCGGTCTGATTGTTCTAGTCTTTGTTATTATTTTCTCTTCTTTTCCGAAGAAAATTAGATATAGAGCAATTGCAATAATAAAGGCCATTATCCCTAGGCTTACATTTGTTTGAAAATCAATTGTTCCCCACATTGGACAGGAAGGCCCATGAGTACATGTTGTATTTACTATGTCCGTTAACGCTCTATTGAATGAAAAAATTATAAACCCTATTAAAGCGGCAATCCCTAATATTATGAAGCCTATAATTCTATTCTTCATTTTATTTCTCACCCATTTCTTTCACAGCCTGCTCTGGATTTTTAAGTTTGTAGATTCTTTTACGTGCATCTTCAGGACTAAGCTTCATCTCTAGCCATCCTGCCTGCCTTAATTCCGATAATACAATACTAAGCATCTTGTCTTTGTTAAGAGTCTTGAAAGCTTCATCGTGATTAAACTCCTTGTCCTTGAATTTATTCCATAATGCAGAGTAGCGTTGCATTATCCACTTTGGTAAAGGCTCTACCATTTTCTCATCCCATATAATAATAGATATGTTAGGAGTATATAAACCTAACTATTAACATATATACTTGATCACCTATATATTTAAATATTATTTATACTAATAACCTATATAATAGGTGAATAGTAAATATAATTTGTAAGGTTAGTTTCGAAGACCAACTCTGCAGTTGATAGAGCCTTTCGCTATAAAAACCCCTACCACTAGAAAATAAAGGAAAAGGAGCGATTTAAAAGTATTGCTAAAGGGCCGCTCCGGCAAGTTTACTAAAACAGAGTCTCTTGCTCTTTCTTGCGGATTCTGCGGTTCTTCAAATGTCGTAAAGTTTGGCCGCAATGTAACAAAAGAAAGAAAGCAAGATACAAATGCAAAGACTACAATGCTAAGTTCGCTCCTGCAACAAAACGGGTCAAACAAATCAAGTTCCAATCGAATTACAAAGACATAAAAAATGTAAAGACCGAAGAATTGAAGAAATTGTGCACGCCCATCAAAAAAACAATGTATCCATTCTTAGATTTCAAGGTTCATTACACAAGAAAATATAACGGAAAGGAGTTCTTTGATTTAGTGACGCATGCAACAATGAATCACGATTTTACTCATAATGGTTCACAGACATTCAGGTTTGTTATGAAGGAGAACACCCTTGCTTCCAACACCTTGCTTTATCACATAAGAAAATCCGAGTTAGAAGAATTGAAAAATAATTTCAGAAAAGCATTTGAGGAGATTTTCAAGATAGCAAAGAAAAACAATGTTTTCAAAAAGAAGAAATTAGATGTTGCTATTGATTTGAATGATTAGTTATATTATGGAAATAAAAATGACTTCGCGGTCTGCGAAACAAAACCACAGAAAGGAACAACTCATTGTTTCACATTCGCTACAATAAACATCTCTGAGAACGGAAGAAGATTTACATTGTTGGCTTTTCCGATGCATGCTTTTAATGAGAAGTATAAGGCTCTTGATGAATTGCTAATGCATGCTAAAAGCAAAATCAACATAAGGAAGGGCTATGTTGACAGCTGGCTATTCACTGTGAAGTGTATTGCCCTTCTTTATCAGCAGAAAGTCAAATGGCTTGGGCCTGCTGTTTAAAACAAAACAATTCGGAAATTAATCAAAGAAAGGAATACTCCTAAAATCCCAGATTGCGTGACGGGAGATGCGAAATACCTGCTGCCAAATTCAAACTTGCAATTGCAAATGATCAAGAAAATGTCAAAAAAGTGTTTACTACAAATCTTAGAGTTGTAGAAGATAACGCGAAAATTCTATTCAAAGAACAAGGTAAACATTGAGGGATAGAAACTTCTTGTAGGGTTTAACAGGATTCAAAACAAGAACAACATCAAAGAGATATGTTGTGAGATTATTCTATTTAATGTTCCCTGCATGTCTGTACGCTCTCTGGATACTGGCTAACATTATGGTTGGTTGGCTATACTGAAATTTATTCCCAAAGAAATGTTCTTAACAGCCAAAAGGTTTGAAGTAATGCTTTGCGCACTTTACTCTTATCTTGATCCAGGCAGGTAGTAAATATTTCTTTGGAAATTGAAACGAGTTTGTTAGTTGTGAGTAGAAAGATTTCTATTATTTTTCATTGAACAATGCTTTTTCTTGTTCTTAAATTAAACTTTTATTGAAAATGGACTACTTTTTTACGAAAAATAGAGAAAACAAATCAGCTTTTAAGGCTTCAAGAACAAAGCTTTATCAACTTTGTCAACTACTTTAGTTTGGAGTTTAGGTTTATCAACCTTTTAAAGACAAATCAATGGAAGAAGATCTATCTTCTTTTTTAATTCTAATAATGTTTTCCACGAAGTTTTCTATTTTTTGTTCGTGACTTACTATTATAAGTTGAGAAACATTTAGTTGTTCAAAGACTTCTCGCATTTTTTCAATTTGCATATCAGAAAATCCCTCTGTCGGCTCATCTAAAATGATTAAGTCTCTTGTTTTTATATGACTAAGAAGAGAATTAATAGTTTGGTTTAAAGCTAAACGATAAGCTAAGGCAACAGCAGTTCTTTCTCCGCCTGAAAGATAGTTATAATCCATTTCTATTCCTCCTTGCATAATAATTGGAGAAAAGTTTTCATCAAGTCTTATTTCAAAAGAATCTCCCCCTATTAAAGAAAACCACTCACTGAAAAATCTACAAAATTCTTGCCTGAGGTTTCTTAAAACTTGAATTTCTGTAAAATTAATCAGGGAAGTAAAATAATTGGAAAGCCAATCATTTATTGCAATAATATCGGCAAGTTTTTTCAATTTTGCTTCTTTTTGTAAAATTGATTCTTCCAAGAAAGAAATCTCATTTTGCACGAGCGTTAATTCTTTTTTAGATTCTGCTAGAGAAATGTCTGTTTGCCTTTCAAGATTTTGCGCTTCACGTAGCTCTTCTTTCTTTTTTAAGTAGAGGTTTTCAAATTTATTTAAATTCAATATATTTGCTTTTAGGTTGTCAAGATGCTCTTTTAAAATAAATAAATCCTTTTGTAAATTTTCTTTTAATTTTTGTGTATTTTCCAACCTATTCTTTGATTTTTCAATAAACTCTTTTTTAGTTCTTAGAACTTCAAAATAACTTTTTGTTTCTTCAATATTTTTTAAAGAATTTTTTATTTTTGAAATTTCTTCTGATAGAATTAGGTCACTTTGTTTTAATTCTTGAAGTTCTTTTGTGAGAAGAGTAATTTGCGTTTCTGTTTCATTAAAAATATTGTGCTTGTGGGCTTCAGGTACGTCTTGTAAGCAAAATGGACACATTTTTATAGAAAAAATCCTATCTTTATTGCTAATTAGTTCGGATTTTTTTCTTTCTAAAGCAGTTCTTTTTGCGCTAATCTCTATTTTTTTGTCTTCTAATTCTTCTAAATGATACTTTAATTCTGCTTGCTTTTTTAAGCAAGATAGATACTCTTCTTCCTTAAAAATTACATTCTCTTCTTTTAAACTTGTTATAATTTCTTCTTCCTCTTTGCTCAAATGAAAAAGATGTTCTTGTTTTGAAGAGAGCATTACTTTTGTTTTTTCTGCTTCTTTTTCTAATCTTTCCTTTTCTTTAATTTGGTTCTCTATCTCTCTAATAGCCTCTTCTATTTTTACTCTTTCTTCACTTCTTTTTTTTAAGAGCGTTTCTTTTTCTTTAATTTGATTTTCTACTTCCTTTGCTTTTAAATAGATGGCATTTTTTCTATTTTTTTCCTCATCTAAATTTTTTAATTCTCCTTCTAGTAGTTTTATTTCTTCTTTAAGATAATTTGAAGTGGTTACTAAATTTTCCTTTATTCTTTTGTATTTTTCAATTCCAAAAACATGACGTAAAACATTTAACCTTGTTTCTGGATCTTCAAGAATAATTTGTTTCATTTGCTCTTGTGGAGTATAAAC
>Ga0078972_1017911_pt1 | contig 10004 bp, 10 predicted proteins | sample YelNatPaOPGAMG01_FD_67568 | JGI IMG/M metagenome (GOLD analysis project Ga0078972, IMG submission 67568) | Hot spring thermophilic microbial communities from Obsidian Pool, Yellowstone National Park, USA - OP-RAMG-01 (SPADES assembly) (version 2) | ecosystem: Environmental > Aquatic > Thermal...
AGCGCACCGCAGACGCTGCACGCGCGCGTGGCGGAATACCTGCAGGAGCTGCGCGAGCTGGAGAGCTGTGCGCTGTAAGCCCGCCGCTCACGGCGGCAGGAACAATGCCGAGGCCATGGTCTGCACCACCTGCGTGATGAAGCGCTGGGTCTTCTCGGACAGCGCAAGCGCGAGCAGGTCGAGGCGGCCGATCATCTCGCCGAACTCGCGCTCGAAGCTCAGGTTGTGCGCGCCGTCGTTCTGTTCGTTGGTCAGCAGGTAGAGCCGCCCCTGCTCGTCGCGCGCATTGGACAGCTTCCACACCGCGATCTCGATGTTGCGCGCAGCGTTGTAGATGCGCTGCGGGTCAAGGTCGTCCGCCAGGTAGAACTCGGTCTTGCCGCCATGCGCCTGGATCAGCATGGTCTGCAGGCCGACGATCAGCGACAGCACGCGATCGCCCTGCCAGCCGGGCTGGAACGCCTGCTGGATGGCGGCGATGCCCTGCAGGCCGCCAAGCTGCGGCAGCTTCCAGTCCTGCTGCGCGTTGAATAGCTGCGCCGCCATCTGCTCCGCACTGCCGCTGCTGCTCTTTCTGAGTTCGCGCGGATTGCGCTTGTAGAGTTTGATCATCAGCGTGCGCAGGCTCTGCGTGTTCTCGCGCATCTCGATGTCGGCCATGCGGTCGAAATCGGATTTGCCAAGCTGGCCGAACGATCCCTGGTCGGCCTGCTGCGGCACCGCCTGCCTGCCGGGCAGCGGCGGCGTGCCGGCGCAGGCCGCCAGCAACAGTAGCGCTGCCACGGATAGCCCACCGCATATCCTGCGCCTCAGGCCATGCCGCAAATTCAGCCCTCCACGCGCATCGCCACGCGCCAGCATTCCTGCAGATGGTCCGCCACCTGCGCCACCACCGCACCATCGAGCTTGCCGGCCGCCACCTCCTGCTGCAGCATGCGCAGGATCTCGTCGGGCGGCAGCGAGTCGCGGTAAGGGCGGCGCTGCGCCAGTGCCTGGAACACGTCGGCCACTTCTACGATGCGCGCCTCCAGCGACAGCTTCCTGCCCTCGATCTGGTAGGGATAGCCGCTGCCGTCCACGCGCTCGTGGTGCTGCGACGCCCACAGCGTGACTTGCTCCAGGCCGGTAATGTTGCGCAGGATGTTGTAGGTGTCGAAACTGTGGCGGCGCATCATGACGCTCTCGGTCTCGTTGAGCTGGCGCGGCTTTTCCAGCAGCTCGTCCGGCACGCGCAGCTTGCCGAGGTCGTGCAACAGCCCCGCCAGTTCCAGCATCTCGCAGGTCTTCTCGGGCAGCCCGAACAGCGTGCCGAGGTGGCGCGCGAGCGCGGCCACGCCGTCCGAATGCTCCCGGGTATAGCTGCTCTTGGCATCGACGATGCTGGAGAAGATCTGCACCAGGCTGCGCAGCTCGGCAAAACTCATGCTGGCCTGCTGCGCCTCGGCCAGCCAGGTGGCGACGTAACCGTTGACACGGTCGGCCTCCAGCGAAAACCAGAACGCCTCCGAGTGCGACACCTCGATGAACGCATCGACCAGTTCGGGGCAGAACCAATCGCCGCGCCGGTCGGCGATGGTGCGGCGGATCTCCTCCTTGCCGAGCAGGATATCCTTGTCGTCGATCTGGTAGCGCAGCGCAAGCATGTCGGTACGGTCCGCCAGGTAAATGCAGTTGGCGGCGAGCTTCACCTCCGCCGGCAGCTGCAGGTCCTTGAGTTCGGTCCAGTGGGTATGGTGGTAGCGCACCACCGGCGCCAGGTGGCGCAGCATGGGGCAGGACGCCAGCAGCGCGGCGCCGATCTGGCAATGTTCGTCTTCCTGCTCCCACTGGAACTGCGCCAGCCTGGCGTGCACCGTGGTCTTGGAAACGCCGCTGTCGTGCAGGATCGCCGCCTGGAACAGGTCGTCCAGCCGCGCCTGCGGCCATTGCAGATTCTTGCCGAATTCGGCGGCCATGTAGGCGACGCGCTTGCCGTGATGGATGTGGGTCACGCCGACCAGATCGAGCGCATCGGACAGGGAATAGATCGCTTCGTGCAAATTGATGTGGTAACTGGTCATGTCCGCCTCCTCATGCCATCAATCCGTTTCAGCCAGGCCAGCAAAAAGCCCGCTGGCGCGGGCTTGTCGGGTGTTGCGCAAACGCTCAGTGGTGGTGGCCGCCTTCGCCGTGCACATGGCCGTGCTCCAGTTCTTCCGCGGTGGCGGGACGCACGCCGGTGACGGTGCAGGCAAACTGGAGCACCTTGCCGGCGAGCGGATGGTTGCCGTCCACGGTCACCTCCTTGTCGCTGACTTCGATCACCGTGTACAGCATGTAGTCATCGTCGTCCGCACCTTCCGCGCCGCCCTCGAACTGCATGCCGACCGCCACGTTCTCCGGGAACATGCCGCGCGGCTCGACGCGCACCAGTTCGTGCTCATATTCGCCGAAGGCGTCGTCCGGCTGCATGGTGATGGTGCACTGCGCTCCCACGTCCTTGCCGTGCAGCGCCTCCTCCACCACCGGGAAAATGCCGTCGTATCCGCCATGCAGGTAGCTGACCGGCTGTTCGATTTTTTCCAGCAACACGCCGTCGGCGTCGGTGAGCTCATAGGTCAGCGAAACGACGGTGTCCTTGGCGATTTTCATTTCATTTCCTTAAGTAGTTTCAGAATTTCCTGCGGGTGGCCATGGGCGTGGACACCATACAGGGCGTGGCGCAGCTTGCCTTGTTTGTCGATGATGAAAGTGGAGCGCTGGATCGCGACCTTTTTGTGGCCGTCGACTTCCTTGTGGTAGAGCACGCCATAGGTCTTGCATACCTGCCCCTCGGTATCCGACAGCAGCTGCACCGCAAGCCCGTACTTGTCGCGGAACTCGGCATGGCTCAGGCAGTCGTCGCGGCTGACGCCGACCACCACCGCATCGAGCTTGGTGAAATCAGCTTCGCGGTCGGAGAACTCATTCGCCTCCATGGTGCAGCCCGGTGTGTCGTCCTTGGGATAGAAATACAGCACGACGTTCTTCTTGCCGCGCAAAGCAGACAGACTGAACATCTCCATATCGGCATCGGGCAATTCGAAATGCGGCGCATCGATTCCTGCTTGCAACAACATATTGGCTGCTCCTCCTGCCGCTGCATTCTAGCCTAGTTTCATTTTCTGCAAACCATTTTTATCGGCGCCCGGCACGGATATAATCGGGCGCATGAAAAGAATATCCACATTGCTCGGCGGCCTTAGCGTCGGCCAGTTCCTGCGCGAATACTGGCAGAAGAAACCGCTGTTGATCCGCCAGGCAATCCCCGGTTTCCGCGGCCTGCTCGGCCCGCAGCAGCTGCTGCAGCTGGCGTGCGATCCCAATGCGCAGGCGCGCGCCGTGGTGCAGCGCCGCGGCAAGTGGGAGCTGTACCAGGCGCCGTTCGAACCCGAAGATTTCCAGGGCATGGAAAAGATGAAGTGGACGGTGCTGGTGCAGGGCGTCAACCACCACCTGCCGGCGGCGGCCGCACTGCTGCAGCAATTCGATTTCGTGCCGCATGCGCGGCTGGACGACCTGATGGTGAGCTACGCGCCCAAGGGCGGCGGCGTGGGCCCGCATTTCGATTCCTACGACGTGTTCCTGCTGCAGGGCCACGGCCACCGCCGCTGGCAGATCTCGCAACAGGACGACCGCACGCTGGTTGCGGGTGCGCCGCTGCGCATCCTCAAGGATTTCAGGGTGGAGCAGGAGTGGGTGCTGGCACCCGGCGACATGCTGTACCTGCCGCCGCAGTGCGCGCACAACGGCATCGCCGAGGACGAGTGCATGACCTACTCGATCGGCTTCCGCACCCCGGCCTACCAGGAACTCGCGGAGCAGTTCCTGGTGTACCTGCAGGACCATGTGTGCGTGGCAGGCATGTATGCCGACCCCGACCTCAAGGCGGCGCGGCATCCCGCGGAAATCGGCGCAGACATGCTGGCCCGGGTGGAGCACGCGCTCGCGCAGATCAAGTGGCGCAAGCGCGACGTTGCATCCTTCCTCGGCAGCTACCTGTCCGAGCCCAAGTCGCACATCTTCTTCGAGGCGCCGGCGCAGCCGCTGTCTCGCGCAAAGTTCGCGCAGGCGCTGCACGCGCGCGGCGCCGCACTCGACCTCAAGACGCAGATGCTGTGCCACGGCAACAGCATCTTCATCAACGGCGGCGCGCACCAGGTGGCGCGGGACAGCTATCGCGCGCTGCGCGAACTGGCCGATGCCCGCCGCCTGGCGCCCGGCACGGCACTGCCGGCCGCCGCCCTCGACCTGCTTTACCAGTGGTATTGCGACGGCTATATTGCGCCGATGGCGAACACGCGAAAGGCTTCCTCATGAACGACGAGCCGCTGCACACCGCGCTCGACGGCAACACGGACTACGTCGCGGCACTGGATCGCCTGTGCGCGCTGGCGCAGCACGAGCTGGTGGTATTCGAAAAGAATTTCGAAAATACCGGCTTCAACAGCGAGGCGCGCTACCACACGCTGCGCAGCTTCCTGCTGGCCGATCCCGGCAACCGCCTGCTGCTGCTGGCGCACAGCACCACGCACCTGGTGCAGTACTGCCCGCGCATGATGATGCTGTTGCGCCAGTTCGGTCACAGCATGCATATCCACCAGACGCCGCCGCACCTGCAGCAGGTGTCGGAGCCGTTCGCGGTGGCCGACCAGGCACACTACGTGCGCCGCTTCCACTTCGACGATGCGCGCGGCATTTTCGCGCAGCATGACCCGCAAGGCGCACGCACGCTGCATGCGCGCTTCCTGGAAATGTGGGGCGCTTCGCATCCCGGCGCCAGCGCCACCACGCTCGGCCTGTAACCCACCCCTCAATCCACGATATATGGTGGATTGAGGTTAATTAGCTTTTTCTGATACCCCCTAGTATTTTTCCATGGAATTGCTAGAATGCTGCCGCTTTGCCCGAGCATTGGCGACGGCTGGCAATTTTCTTGTGAATTAACTCTTACCCTCAAAGGACAAAAAATGAAACGTTCTGCTCTGCTGGCCACCCTGCTGGCACTGACTCTGGCTGCATGCGGCGAAAAGGCCGCTGAAACTCCGGCTGAAGCTCCGGCTGCCGCTCCGGCCGCTCCGGCTGCTCCGGCTGCTCCGGCTGCTCCGGCTGCTCCCGCTGCCCCGGCTGCTGACGCCGCTTCGGCTCCTGCCGCTGCTGCCCCGGCCACTCCGGCCGACAGCGCTGCTCCGGCTGCCGACGCTGCCAAGAAGTAATAGTCGCAAGCATCAAGCAAAAGGCCGGCGCAAGCCGGCCTTTTTGTTTGGGGGGCGGCCGGCTACAGTTCGCGCCAGTCCAGCCCCTCCTCCTGGCTCGCCACCGCTACCCAGTTCGCACTGCAGCCGATGGCTGCACTCAGCGCGGCCACCGCCAGTTGCGGCAGGTTGTTCTTGCGGCTCAGGTGCGCGGCGACGAGGTGGCGCAACTTGCCGGTATCCAGTCGCGCCAGCAGCGCCGCCGCCGCCGCGTTGCTCAGGTGTCCCAGGCGCCCGGCGACGCGCTGTTTGAGGCTGTACGGGTAATCGCCGTCGGCCAGCATCTGCGCATCGTGGTTGCACTCCAGCACCAGCGCCGTACAGCCGTTCAGCATCGCCTCGATATGCGGCGTGGCGCAGCCGACATCGGTGAGCACGCCGAGCCGTGCCGCGCCGTCGCCGAACACGTACTGCACCGGTTCCGCCGCGTCGTGCGGCACCAGATAGGGGTGCACTTCGATGTCGCCGACGGCGAAGGAAACATGGGGATTGATTTCGGTGATGCCAAGCATACCGTGCAGGGCGCCGTGTTCGCGCAGGGTGCCGTGGGTGAGCCACACCGGAATGGCGTATTTGCGCGCCAGCCGGGCCACGCCGGAGACGTGGTCGCCGTGCTCATGGGTCACCACGATGCCGCTGAGCTGCGCGGGATCGAGACCGAGGCGCGCCAGGCGCGCGGTGGTCTCGGCCAGCGTGAAACCGCAATCCAGCAGCAGGCAGGTGGCGCCTGCCTGCACTACCAGCGCATTGCCTTCGCTGCCGCTGCCGAGTAAGGCAAAACGCATGCCTTACTTGTTGAGGTTCTGGTACAGCGTATCGATGATGCGCTGAGTCGCCTCGTTGGTGGCACCGTTGCCGTCGTTGGCCGAAATCTCGCAGCCGTTGGACACACTGTGCAATACGACTTCCGGACGCGCCATCCTGACGTCGTTGCTCTTCCAGAATGCGAGGCGGTTGAACCAGCTGCCCTCCTGGTCGCGGTCAGCGGCAGGCAGGAACAGCTTGCCCGCCTTGCGGTCGGTGTCGACCGGCTTCAGCTCGGCACGCTCCAGCGCCAGCTGCGCATCGCTCCAGCAGCGGTCGAGCGACTCGCTGAGCAGGATGGTCTGATTGTTGGGCGCCCCCTGCAGCTTGGGCGGCGCCGCCGGGAATACTTCGTCCGCAGCGCCGCCTGACTCACCCTGCGCGCTCATGCTGTGGTACAGCGTATCGATGATGCGCTGGGTATCGGCATTGCTGCTGCCGTCGGCCGTGCTGGCCGTCACCAGACAGCTTCCGCTTGCCGGATCCTGGTGCACCAGAACTTCCAGGCGGGCGGGCTGCTTGTCGCTGCTCTTCCAGAATTCCAGCTTGTCGAGCATGCCTTCTTCCTTGTGCACGGCGCGCAGGTAGAGCTGGCCGCTGGTGCGATCCCGGTCATCCACCGCGATACCCGCCTGGTCCAGCCCCATCTCGACCCTGTTCCAGCAGCGGTCGAACGACTCGCTGAGCACGATCCCACTGCTGCCGTCGGACAATTGCTGCAGCACCGCCGGGGCTTGCGAGCTGCCACCGCCCGGCGCCGCGGCATTGCTGCCCAGCGTGGTCATCAGCATCTGCAGCATGGAAGCCTCCAGCTCGGGATCGCGCGCGCGCGGCTGCCAGGTATCCTTGCCGCCGGCCGTCACCTGCTGCATGCCGTAATGGGTGATGTAGACGTTGGTGGTGCCGTCCTGGCTGCGCTCGAAGCGCGTCAGGTAGCGGTCGCGCAGGCCGGGCCCCACGGCTTTGCCGCTGTCCGACCAGTCGGTCTCCATCACGCCCGCCTGCGGATCGTCCGTCTTCAGGGTAAAGCCGTTCTGCTGCCAGAATTCCTTGACCCGCGGCCACACGCTCTCGGGCGGGCCGTCCACTTTGAGCCAGTGCTGCGTGGCGTCCTTCTCCAGCTGCACGCTCTTCAGCGGCGGCAGCACGCTGCTGCCCGCCACCGGCAGCGGATGCCGACTGCCCTTGGCGTAGTCGGAATAGCTTTCCACGCTCTCGCCGTTGCCCGCCGGAATCGCATAGCGGTCTTCCGTCTGTGGCACGGTCAGGTCCGGCGGCACTTCCAGCGACGGCGCCTTGGCGGCGCCCGCCTTGTAGTCGATGTGCTTCTTCTCGATGCCCAGCGTGTGGCACCCGGCCAGCGCCAGCAGGCAACTCGTCCAAACGGCGATATGTAGCGTTTTCATGCTGCTCCTTGGATTAAGGTTCCCCATACTCAAATCACCCCCGCCTGACGCATCGCGTTTTCCACCAGCGGCTGCGCGGCTGCGGACAGCGGCGTCAGCGGCAGGCGCAGCACGTTGTGCATCTTGCCCAGGCGCGCCACCGCCCATTTCACCGGGATCGGGTTGGCCTCCACGAACAGGTGGCGGTGCAGGCCGAGCAGGCGGAAATTGATCACGCGCGCGGTGACCACATCGTTGGCCAGCGCCGCGGCGCACATCTCGTGCATCAGCTTGGGCGCCACGTTGGCGGTCACCGAAATGGTGCCGTGCGCGCCGAGCAGCATCAGCGCCAGCGTGCTGGCGTCGTCGCCGCTGTAGACCGCGAAGTCGCCGTTGGCGCGCTTCAGCAGGGCCGCGCGCTGCAACAGGTCGCTGCCGCGCTCGATGCCGCCGGTTGCATCCTTGATGCCGACGATGTTGGGGATCTGCGCCAGGCGCAGCACCGTGTCGTTGCTCATGTCGCAGCCGGTGCGCCCCGGCACGTTGTACAGGATGTGCGGCATGTTCACCGCTTCGGCGATCGCCTTGAAGTGCTGGTACATGCCTTCCTGGGTCGGCTTGTTGTAGTAGGGCACCACGCTGAGCGAGGCATCGGCGCCGACCTTCTTCGAGAACGCTGCGAGCTCGATCGCTTCCTTGGTGGAGTTGGCGCCGGTGCCGGCGATGATCGGGATGCGGCCGGCCGCATGCTCGACCGCGACGCGGATCAGCTCCTCGTGCTCCTCCACGTCCACCGTCGGCGACTCGCCGGTGGTGCCCACCACCACGATGCCGTCCGTCCCCTGCTCGACGTGGAAATCGATCAATGCGCGGAACGCGGCCCAGTCCAGGCTGCCGCCCTCCAGCATCGGGGTCACTATCGCAACTATGCTGCCCTTAATCATTTAGCTGTTCTGCCACTGCAAATTAAAGTCCCCATTCTACCCCAAACCACCCCGGTCTCGCATGACAAAACCACCGCCCGCCGCAGGTGCCATTCCCCCGCCGGCGCGCCATGCCATAGCGGAAACCCCACCCGCTGTGGAATAATGCTGCGGTTGCCATTCGTTAGCGCATCATGCCTGCCGTAGCACTATCCAGCCTCGCCCCCGGGGAGGGCGCGACCATCGTCGCGCTGCACACCGAAGAACCCCTGCACCAGCGCCTGCTGGCAATGGGCTTCCGCACGGGCAAACACATCGAGATGATCCGCAAGGCACGCTTCTCCGGCCCGCTGCAGGTGCGCATCGGCACCACCGACATCCTGCTGCGCAGGAACGAGGCGGACAAGATCAAGGTCCGCCGGGGATGAAAAGAATCGCCCTGCTGGGCATGCCCAACACCGGCAAGTCCACCCTGTTCAACCGCATGACCGGTGCCTCGGCGCGCGTCGGCAACTGGCCCGGCATCACCGTCGAGCTGCTGTCCGGCAAGATCGTGCTGGGCGGCGACATGGTGGAAATCATCGACCTGCCCGGCATCTACGACCTGCACGGCTTCTCCGAGGACGAGCAGGTGGTGCGCCACTTCCTGCACGAGAACGTGCCCGACCTGGCGCTGGTGGTGCTCAACGCCACCCAGATCGAGCGCCAGCTGAGCCTGCTGCTGCAGCTCAAGCAGCTCAACCTGAACCTGGTGGTGCTGCTCAACATGGCGGACGAGGCGAAGAAATTCGGCATCACCATCGATGCCGCCAGGATGAGCGAAGCGCTCGGCATCCCGATCTTCCTGCTCAGCGCCAAATACGGCAGCGGCTATCCGGAAGCGCTGCAGGCCGCCACCCGGGCGCTGCGCTACAGCACCCCCGGCATGGCCGAGCAGCTGCGCGACCAGCTGGCCGAGGACGAACACATCGAAAGCGAAATGGCGCGCGTGCTGCAGCATTCGGTGCAGGTGCCGGCGCGCCTGCCGAACAACCTGACCACCCGCCTCGACCAGCTGCTGCTGCACCCGTGGCTGGGACTGCCGATCTTCTTCGCCATCATGTACCTGCTGTTCCAGGCGATCTTCCTGTTCGGCCAGCCGCTGCAGACCGGCGTCGGCTGGCTGTTCGGCTGGCTGCGCGAGGCGGCGCTGCAGCCGCTGCTGTCCAACCTGCCCGCCGTAGTGCAGGGGCTGCTGCTGGACGGCATCTACAACGGCGTGGCCACGGTGGCCGCCTTCGTGCCGATCATCGTGCTGTTCTTCCTGTTCATGGCCATCGTCGAGGACACCGGCTACCTGTCGCGCGCGGCGTTCCTGATGGATGCGCTGATGGCGCGCATGGGACTCGACGGCCGCAGCTTCGTGATGCTGCTGATGGGTTTCGGCTGCAACGTGCCGGCGCTGATGGGCACGCGCGTGATGCGTTCGCGCGCGCTGCGCCTGCTGACCATGGTCACCATCCCGTTCTCGCTGTGTTCGGCGCGGCTGCAGGTGTTCATCTTCATCACCGCCGCGCTGTTCGCGCCGCGCTCCGCCGCGCTGGTGATGTTCAGCCTGTACCTGATGAGCTTCGCCAGCG
>Ga0078972_1017913_pt1 | contig 10003 bp, 10 predicted proteins | sample YelNatPaOPGAMG01_FD_67568 | JGI IMG/M metagenome (GOLD analysis project Ga0078972, IMG submission 67568) | Hot spring thermophilic microbial communities from Obsidian Pool, Yellowstone National Park, USA - OP-RAMG-01 (SPADES assembly) (version 2) | ecosystem: Environmental > Aquatic > Thermal...
TATAAACAATGCCTCCTCTAAGCACAAATTACTATAACCATGACGCGGTGTCGGATTTTTTTCTTTTTTTATTTTTTATCTCCTTTCCCTACATAACCCACGCTGTGGTCTTTACCTGCTATGGTCATTGTCATCATCTTTCCGTCGAATGTCTTGTGCTTGCACCCACAGGAAAATCCTACCCGCCATTATGCCAAGAAATGCAGGATGCATTTCGCCCCGAGCACATGAGGCACGACGCCGAATGTGCGAGGGTAGATTTTCCGTGCTTTTCCCTTAAGCAAGACCTGAGGAACGGAAAGATGATGACAATGACCTAAAATGTGGAATTGCTGACAACTTACCGGCAATTCTCCAAATTGGCTTTTTTTCTTTTTTCTATCTATAATAAAACATATGCAAAAGGCTTTATTATCAATTCCTGTTATCGGGAAGATTCTCGGCAATCGCCCTATGCTTCTCCGTGTAATAGGAAACATTTCATGGCTTTCGCTGGATAAAATTATCCGGATAGCAGTTGGATTTTTTGTTGGTGTGTGGGTAGCGAGGTATTCTGTAGAGAAAAATCAGTTATATCAGTTATAAAGGTAAAATTGAAACAAACAAATGCCTATGAACAGTACAGAAGTCTTCAAGGGAGAAAGGATGAGAAAAGTTATAAACTTGGACGATCTTTTGATGTGGATAAAGAATATTTTCTCTCATGCAGGCATTCGTCGTTATGGAGTAAATACTGCATGGCTTTTTGCCGAACAGATTTTGCGGATGATTGCAGGATTTCTAGTGGGTGTATGGGTAGCAAGATATCTTGGACCAGAGAAATTTGGATTATTTAGCTACGTTCTAGCATTCACTTCTATATTTAACGGTATAACAAAATTGGGGCTAGATAGCATTGTTGTAAGAGATTTAGTAAAAGAACCAGGAAAAAGAAACATTTACCTTGGAACAGCTTTTCGACTTAAACTCTTTGCCGGTATAATTACATTTGTTTTAGTTTTGATTACCTCTTGGTTCACTGCCAATAATATTAAAGTCTTTTTATTCATTAATATTATATCTTTTGGCTTCATCTTTCAAAGTTTTGAAGTAATAGATTTTTATTACCAGGCAACTGTTCAGGCTAAATACATTTCTATTAGAAGAATTATTCAGCTCATACTATCATCTGGTATAAATGTAATATTAGTCTTAATAAAAGCAGAACTTATATGGTTCGTTTGTGTTAATCTTTTTGATTTTATTTCCCTTGCTATTTTTTCATGGTCAATATATAAAGCACAAAATTTACCAAACTTTCTAAAATATGTGGATTGGCAAATTGGTAAAAGGTTATTAAAAGATAGCTGGCCACTAATTCTAAGTGCAATCGCAGTATCAGTCTACATGAGAATCGACCAGATTATGATAAAAAATATGCTTGGCAATAAAGAGACGGGTCTATATTCTGCAGCTGTAAGAATTGTAGAAATATGGTATTTTATTCCAGCTTTAATCACTCAATCTATATTTCCAGCTATTGTAACTGCAAAAAAAACTAGCGAAGAAGTTTATTTAGACATAATAAAAAAACTATATTCATTTATGTTCTTTACAGCATTAGGAATTGTATTGCTTGTATTAATTTTTAGTAAATTAATAATTTTAGTACTTTTCGGAATTCATTTTTTAGCAGCGGCAGAACCTCTAAAAATAATGATTTTTTTAATAGTATTCAGTTTTTGGGGAGTCCCAACGAGTATGTGGGGTATATCAGAGAACTTACAAAGAATAGGTCTAGAAAGAACCGTTATCACTGCTATACTTGTTGTTTTATTTAACTTCATTTTTATTCCTAAATATGGTTTATATGGAGCGGCGTTTGGCACAATACTCTCTCAATTTATACCAGGAATAGTACTAAATCTTTTAGATAGAAGAACAAGGAAAATCGCTGTTATACAACTAATCGCAATAATTTATCCTTTCTTATACTTCAAAAATAAAATCTTTGGAGAACTTCATGGGAAATAAAAAAAACTTCTTTTATGATCCAAATGTAATTAATGTCACAAGAACTTATCTTCCTTCCTTAAAAAAATATCAGAATTATGTAAAAAAAATATTCGATTCCTATTGGTTAACTAACAATGGTCCTATGGTTCAAGAATTGGAAGTAAGATTAAAGGAATTCTTAAAAGTTAGAAACATAATACTAACTTGCAACGGTACAATTGCACTTCAAATTGCTTACAAGCTACTCAACTTAGAAAAACAAGTTATTACTACACCATTCTCTTTTGTCGCAACTACTAGTTCGTTGGTATTTGAAGGATATATACCTTTTTTTGTTGATATAGATTCTAAAACATTTAATATGAAAATTGATGAAATTGAGAAATTAATAGAAATTTCTAATATTAAATCAATAGTGGGTGTACATGTTTTTGGTAATCCCATAGATGTAGATGCTATAAATAAACTCTCCGAAAAATTTAATTTAAAAATCATATATGATGCTTCTCATTGTTTTGGAGTAGAATACAATAATAAATCAATTTTAGAATATGGAAATATATCTACTCTAAGTTTCCACGCCACAAAATTATTTCATACAATTGAAGGAGGGGCAATAGTAACAAATGATGATAAGCTTGCAGAAAAAGTAAGGCTATACATTAACTTTGGAATAAAAGGACCAGAACAAATTGAAATACCTGGAATAAATGGTAAGATGAATGAGTTTCAAGCAGTTATGGGTTTGGCTCTTCTTGACGATATTAATTTAATTTTAGAAAAAAAAGCGGAAATTTATATGTATTATAAGAAAAAACTGGAAAGCTATGTACAATTTCAAGAATTAAATCCAAAAATGACAAAGTATAATTATAGTTATTTTCCTATTATTCTCAAAGAAGAAAAAGATGTATTAGAAGTAATTAAGAGATTAAACGAATTAAATATAAACCCAAGAAGATATTTTTATCCTTCGCTTGATACTTTGAATTACATTGAACCAAAACAATTTTGTAGAACTTCAAGAGAGATAGCAAGTAGGATATTATGTTTGCCTATTTTTCCTTCACTTGAAAAAGAAGTAAAAAATAAAATTATTGAAACTGTAAAAGAGGTTGTTAAATGAAATTAAGAAAAATATTTGTTCTAACAGATAACAAAATAATGTTTTATGAATTAGAAAAAATTCTTAATTGCAAAAGTATTCTAAAGGTAGATTTTTTTTGTAGTTTGAAAAGTTCAGATAATTTTCAGAAAGAAATTTTTAATCATAAAATTAAACCCATTATCATTAGAAATAATTTAGATTTTTTTATTAAAAATTATGAATTAGGAATATCTGCCCACTCGAAACAAATATTTCCAGCAAAATTAGTAAATTCCATTTTATGTATAAATGTTCACCCTGGGTTTAATCCTTACAACCGAGGATGGTTTCCTCATATTTTTTCTATTATAAATAAGTTACCCGCTGGAGCAACTATTCATGTAATGGATGAAGAAATTGACCATGGGGATATAATTATCCAAGAAAAAGTGAAAATCCATTCTTATGAAACTTCATTAGATGTTTACAACAAAATCTTAGCAAAAGAAGTAGAGCTTTTTAAAGAGGTAATTGATAGCATTTTAAATAATAATTTTAAAAGAATTAAATCTAAATTTGAAGGGAATTATAATTCGATTAATGATTTTAATAAGTTACGCGAAGTAGATCTAAATAAAAAAATTACTTTGAGAGAAGCCATAGACTATTTGAGAGCTATGACACATCCTCCCTATAAAAATAGCTATTTCTTTAACAAAGATGGGAAGAAAATATATATTGATATTGAACTTAAAAATTGTAAAAATATTTCAGTAGATTTAACAAAGTTGCGTAAAATTACTCTGAATGAAAAAGTTACTATGGAAGAAGCCATCCAACTTCTGACTTTTAAACATAATTACTTTAAAGATGAGGATGGGAATATTATTCTGGTTTCAGTAAATTTTTATAGTTGAGGTTTCATGATGATTTTACACTTAATTATAGACGAAAAGTTTATAGACATGGCACATGACATTTTTGAACAGGTTTATCCTTACAAAAACAAATATATATTAATTGGAAATAAGAATGATAAGTTAAAACACATAAAAAAAACTCCTGTTAATGTAGTAGAACCAAAACTTGCTTACAGTAAAAATTTTTTAAAAACTTTAAAAGAATACAAGGCAGTAATAATTCATTGGTTGCATTATACTTCAGCTAAATTAGTAAACCTTTCAGATGATAGAATTTACTTTCATTGGATGGGTTGGGGCGGCGATTATTATAATTTAATAAACATCGAACTTTTCGAACCTAAAACAAAAAGCTTATATAAAAAAACTATGGCTGAATCTTGGTTTAAAAATCCTACATTAAATATGAAAAAATTAGTTTTTAGTGAAATAGAAAGAACAGAAAAGAAGAAGGCTTTAAAGAAAATAAAGTCGGTGTCATTTGTTTTAGAAGAAGATTTTCAAATTTTTAAGCAACTTTATAAGAATTTAAGTTTAGAACATATACCATGGAATTATGGTACCATAGAGAATCACATTTATCCTAATTTGGAACTAAAAGACCACGGTAAAAAAAATTGGATCTTGGTAGGCAATAGCGCAACTTTCGAAAATAATCATCTAGATGTATTTGATTTTTTAAAGTCTCATAATTTAACTTTTGACAAAATAATTTGTCCTTTAAGTTATGGTGAAAATGAATGTAAATATAAAATTGCTGAAACTGGATATAAAATGTTTGGTGAAAAATTTTATCCATTATTAGATTTTTTACCACTTACAGAATATCTGAAAATTGTAGGTAAATGTGAAAAGGTGGTAATGTATCATATTAGGCAGCAAGCATTGGGAAACATATTAATGATGCTGTTTAATGGCTCACAAATATATATGAATAAAAAATCTCCTGCTTATATTTTCTTTAAAAATAAAAGAATAAAATTATTTACTCTTGAGGAAATTTTGAAACAAGATGTTAATCTTGATGAAAATGATATAATTATGAATAGAGAAATCATTAAAAAATTGTGGGGTACTGAGGCAATTCTTAATAAAACACAAATTTTAATTGAGAGGTTAATCAATGCATAAGAAAATAAAACCATCACAACATCATCCAAACAAGGATATAGTGAATTTTCTTGTGTATAAATATAATGATTATTTCTTAACGAGGTTTCAATCATATTATAAAGGCACATTAGTTGACCTTGGCTGTGGTGAAGCACCTTATAAAAACTTTTTTCTACAATTTTTTGATAAATATATTGGGGTAGATTGGCCATCTTCATTCCATAATTTAAAAGCAGATGTTCTATCAGATCTTAATGAAAAAATAAACTTAGAAAATGAATTAGCAAATGTGATTACTGGTTTATCCGTTATGGAACACTTATATAATCCACAGAGATTTTTAGAGGAAGCTTATCGAATATTAAAAAAGAGGGGAGTAATGATTATTCAAGTACCTTTTCAGTGGTGGGTCCATGAAGAGCCTCATGATTATTATAGGTTTACACCATATGGATTAAAGTATTTGTTAACAAAAGCTGGATTTGAGGATATAAAGATTTGTCCAACAGGTGGATTTTTTACATGTGGTTGTTAAAGATAAATTATTTTATAGAAAGAAGTTGTAGAAACAGATTTACACTAAAATTTAAGATATACAAAATTTTAGATTTAATATTTTACCCTATATATTTTTTAAATCAACTTATAGCGCCTATTTTAGATAAACTAGACACAAAAAAAGAATTAGAAACTGCCGGATATTGGGTTGTGACCAAGAAAATATAATTTTGTGGAGATAAGTTATGACTCTTGCTCCAGTCGTCCTTTTCACCTACAACCGTTTGTGGCATAAAGCACTTAAAGTAGTTTGGGAAAGGCTGAATTTGAGTTCTGCCAAGAACTACCTAATATTGGGCTGTGGCCAGCAAAATACAATAATTAGGGGTTATTAAATGAAACTGGTTTCTGTCGTTATTCCTGTATACAATCGAGAAAAAACTATAAAAAGATGCGTGGAATCAGTGCTTCAAGGAACATACCAAAATGTGGAAGTTATAATTGTAGATGATTGTTCTACAGATAATACCGTCAAGATTCTTTCTCAATTAAAAGATAGCAGAATTAGAATAATAAGAATGAAAAAAAAAGGTGGAGCCCAAGCAGCAAGAAATAGGGGAATAATAGAAGCCAATGGGGAGTGGATTGCTTTTTTAGATTCTGATGATATATGGGGAAAAAACAAGTTAGAAATTCAACTGAAAGAACTTGAGGCATTCAATTACGATCCGTATATTGTGATTCATAGTAATTGTTTTTGTTACGATGAAGAAACAAATAAAAAGTGGGTTTGGTATTTACCTAAAACCGAAGGTCTCTGCTATAATTTGTTGCTTAAAAGACCATCTCCCATGTTTCAAGGGATTTTAACCTCAAAAAAAGCTTTATTAGAGATTGGTCTCTTAGACGAATCCATAATTTCTTATCAGGAATGGGATACAAGTATTAGATTAAGTAAGAGATGTAGGTTTATACATATTAACAAACCACTATTTACTTATGTTTTTCATTCTGGAGAAACAATTTCAAAGAATAAAAGAAAAGAAATAGATGGATATTTTCAAATAGTAAAGAAGTTTGAAGATCTTCTTAAAGAAAAAGGGTATTTTAAAATGCATATAATGAAACTTATTATTAAATCTATAGAATATGATTGTTCTGATATTCAATATAAGCTTTTATCTATGCTTAAATTAACTAAATTTAGAGAAAATTTAATACAATCTATTCTGGATTTATCTGTGTTCTCAAAAAGACTAAAAAAATATTTGGTTGTGATGCTTTTAATGGTGTAGAAAAACTGATTTTTATTGTAGGAGGAAAATGGTTCATGGTAAAAAAGATAGTAAATAACAACAAAGTCCTAGCGTTCATTGTAAAACGTAATTTTGAAAAGGAAGGAATAGAATTTTTTACACCCGATGATTTTTCTCAACAACTGGCTTATATGAAAAGACCTGCGGGCTATACTATTAAACCACATGTGCATAATGTTGTGGAGAGAAAAGTTGAATATACACAAGAGGTTCTATTTATAAAGAGGGGAAAATTGAGAGTAGATTTTTATGATGAAAATAAAAATTACTTGGAGAGTACTATTCTTGAAGAGGGTGATGTTATATTACTTGCTCACGGAGGGCATGGATTTGAGATGTTAGAAGAAACAGAAATTATAGAAGTTAAACAGGGCCCGTATGCAGGAGAAATGGACAAAACAAGATTCGAACCTGTGGATAAAAGCGCCATCAAAATTAAGGAGGAAACGCATGATCCCAGTAAATGAACCTTTGATTGGACAACGAGAGAAGGAGTTAATTTTAGAATGTCTTGAAAGTGAGTGGATAAGTTCCGAGGGACCTTTTGTCAGAGAATTCGAAGAAAAATTCTCTAAATATATAGGCAAAAAATATGGTATAGCTGTTAGCAGTGGAACTGCTGCACTTGAAATTGTAATGGTGGCTTTGAATTTACCATCTGGCTCCGAAGTAATAATGCCAGCTTTTACCATAATTTCCTGTGCTCAGGCCATTGTAAAGGCTTGTCTAAAACCTGTCTTGATTGATTGTGATTATAGAACATTTAATATGAAACCAGAAGAAATTGAGAAGAAAATTACAAAGAATACAAAGGCTATTATGGCTGTTCATACTTATGGGCTTCCGGTTGATATGGATCCAATAATAAACATTGCAAAAAAACATAATCTGATTCTCATAGAAGATGCCGCAGAAGCTATTGGCCAATGTTATCAAGGAAAATTATGCGGGAGTTTTGGCGATATAAGTATATTTAGTTTTTATCCCAACAAACATATTACCACAGGAGAAGGAGGAATGATACTTACAGATGATGAAGAATTATCAGAAAGATGTAAAAGCTATAGAAATCTTTGTTTTTCTCCCAATCCTGATAAAAGATTTATTCACGAAGAACTTGGCTGGAATTACCGAATGACTAATCTTCAGGCAGCGTTAGGCTTAGGACAACTTGAGAAAATAGATAAACATTTAAACAAAAAGAAATGGATTGGACAAAAATACAATGAATTATTAGGCGATTTGGAAGATTCATGCTATTTGCCCATCCCCAGGACGGAATATGCTGAAAATCTTTATTGGGTATACACTATAGTTTTGAAAGATAAATATCCCAAGAATGCCCAGGAAGTAATGAAGGAATTGCATAAAAAGGATGTGGGCACACGTCCATTTTTTTATCCAATGCACTTACAACCAGTTTTTAGAAAGATGGGTATGTTCAAAAATGAAAAATACCCAAACTCTGAGAAACTTTATGAAAGAGGTTTTTACATTCCAAGCGGCTTAGGTATTACAGAAGAGCAGATAAGAGAAGTTGCAAAATTGCTCAAGGAGGTTTTAAATGGATAGTAAGAAAATAAGAGTGGGTGTGATTTTTGATGCTACCATCGATTTAGGAGGGGGTTTTCAACATCAACTTTCTTCTATTATAGAATTGAATAATTCCAAAAAATTTGAATTAATATTTCTTGTATTGGACAAAAAGAACAAAGAATATCTCAAGAAAAGTTATAATATTGAAGCAAATTTTGTTAAGTTCAATATTTTTGATTACTTATTTATGTTACTATCACTACAAAAATGGTTTTGGATGTTAGTAATTATGATTTTTAAGATAAGATCCCATTTTGAAAAAAAATTAGAAAAATACGATTTGGATATACTCTATTTCTTACGTCCATCAGGCGTATTATTTAATATAACCTCTCACAATTTTATTTTAAATGTATTTGACTTGGCTCATAGAGATTTTCCAGAGTTTCCTGAAGTCAATTTTTATAAAGAATTTGAAAAAAGGGAACTATTTTATGAAACCATATTAAAGAAAGCTGTGGCAATAATAACAGATTCTGAAGATGGTAAAGTGAATATAGTTAAAAGATATAATATAGAACCATCGAGGATTTATGTAGTTTCTTATAAACCTTCTTATGCCATTACCTTGAAAAAAAAAGAGTGCAATGTTTTTGAAAAATATAATATTCCAGGTGATTATATTTTTTATCCTGCCCAATTTTGGGCTCACAAAAATCATGTATACATCACAGAAGCACTGGCAATTTTAAAGCAAATGGGAATAGAAATTTTTGCTGTATTTAGTGGTTCAGATAAAGGTAACTTAAAACATGTATTAGAATTCGCAAAAGTAATAGGAGTTCAGGATTTTGTTAAATATATTGGTTTTGCTCCAGAAGAAGATATGTTTTCTCTATATAAAAATGCTTTTGCACTGGTAATGCCATCATATTTTGGACCTACCAATATCCCACCTTTGGAAGCATTCGCAGTAGGAATTCCAGTTATTTATTCAGATTTACCTAGTTTTAGAGAACAGGTGAAAGACGCAGCTCTATTTTGTGATTTAAAGGATCCAATGAGCTTGGTGAATCATTTGATAAATTTAAAACAAAATAAAGAATTGAGAAATATCTTAATTGAGAATGGTAAAAAAAGATTGGAAGAATTGACAGAAGTAAAAGTTTCAAAACTTTTAGAAGAAATTTTAAATGAATATTTTATAAAGTTAAAATGTTGGAAAGTCTAATTTTTCATAATTAAGAGGTAAGAATTGTATAACTATTGCACTCTTTTTGATAGCAAATATTTGATTCGCGGATTAGCAATGTATGAGTCTCTAAAACTCTATAGCAAAAGTTTTCATCTGTATGTTTTTGCTTTTGATGACTTAACAGAAAAGATACTTAAAGAAATAAATTTGCCACAGATTAATGTTATTTCGCTTGGTGAATTCGAAAATGAAGAGCTTTTGGCTTTAAAACCAACGAGAACAAAAGGGGAGTATTGCTGGACATGTACTCCCTCCACAATCAAATATTGTATAGAAAAATTTA
>Ga0078972_1017914_pt1 | contig 10003 bp, 13 predicted proteins | sample YelNatPaOPGAMG01_FD_67568 | JGI IMG/M metagenome (GOLD analysis project Ga0078972, IMG submission 67568) | Hot spring thermophilic microbial communities from Obsidian Pool, Yellowstone National Park, USA - OP-RAMG-01 (SPADES assembly) (version 2) | ecosystem: Environmental > Aquatic > Thermal...
CACAATTCCGCCGGGGATAAACCCCCTGCTCAAAGCAGGTAAGTCGGTTGAAACCGACTCTGGGCAAGTACACTTGAGCGGACTTTCATGATCTGAGGCGGGACTTGAGTCCCCGCCAATGCAAACAGCCGCGTATGGCAGGTTTCTTACCTCACATAACCACAATTCCGCCGGTGATAAATCCCCTGCTCAAAGCAGGTAAGTCGGTTGAAACCGACTCAGGGCGAGTCCGCTTGAGTGGGACTTGAGTCCCCGCCAATACAAACAGCCGCGTAGGGCGGGTTTCTTATCCGCCATCTCCCCCGCACAACCATCATCATCGGCGGGATTGGAATCCCGCCCCACAATCATCATTGTCTTGTGGGGCGGGTTTCTTTCCAAATGCGTTACAGGTTTACCAGATTCGAATCCCAAAGAACGCGGTGATAAACTTCACCGATACATATAGGAAATACAAACCAAAAATTAATTTCAATGTGGCTGGTTTGAAACGTTTGATAATTGCCGCTCCAACCTGGGCGCCAATGATCGTACCAAACGCCAAAACAAGACCAGCTGCCAAATCAACAAATCCTTGTGCTAATTTAATGACACCCCCTACTGCAGCTAAAGGAATCATGGTTGCCAGTGAGGTACCCATCGTTATGTAAACCGGGGCTCCAAAAAGGTAAATTAACCCTGGCACTAAGGCATATCCGCCTCCTACGCCGGCTAATCCGGTGGCAATACCAACCACAAAACCAAATATTGCCATCCCCCAGCCACCTGCGGTGATTTTTGAACCCTCGCGATGGGGCATCGATTGTTGCACGACACCTTCATATACCATTCGTATGGCAGGCCAGAGGAAGATGAGCCCAAGGATCAATCCAAGCAAGGCAGATTGTTTGGAGAGCAAAGTAAATAGCCATGACCCCAGCAAAACCCCTACCGTGCCACCACCACCGAGCCAGAGGAACGCGCGCACATCTACATTCCGCCTGACGATGTGCCCATAACCACCAGACAGCGCAGTAAAAATGACCGCAAAGAGGGTTGTGCCAATGGCGATTGCGGCTGGATAACCCATCCAAAAGTGGATGATCGGCAGCATGACACTACAGCCGCCAGTACCAATCAGCCCGCCCAGCAAACCAGCCAGGAAACCAACCACGACAAGAATGATCCCTTTGCCCACACTCATTGGAGGCACGCCCTTTGCAATGCCAATACCACTCGAAATCACCCAGATTGCAAGAGCGAGAATCACGATTAATAATAAAACAGTCGGTGTCTGTCCGCGCCACCAGGCGTTTGCATTGTTTTTGGTCTCCATGATTTTCCCCTCCTATGCGTTATTTTCTAAACCAGGGCGAACTACCAATACGGAGCAATGAGCATGTGAGACAATCCGTGTGGCAACACTGCCCAATAAGAAAGATTCAATTGCAGTTAAACCACGTTCGCCAACCACAATTAAATCAAACCCTTCTTCTTTTGCCACTTGGATAATCTCATAAGCTGGATTCCCTTCCCGCAAAATAAGTTTCGCAGAGACGCCCGCTTCTTTCAGAATTTGTTTCGGTTTATCAAAAATTTCCCAAGCCTCCAGATCTTCTGGGGGCGCTTTGACTACCATGGGTCCAACGTCGCTTGCAACTACCTGAATGACATTGATCAATGTCACGGAATCGATCTTTCTATCTGCCGCCAACTTCGCCGCAGCCTTCACTGCTTCCAGGCTATATTTCGAGCCATCCACTGCAACTAACATCCGTTTCATTTCAAACCTCCACTTTCTAATATGGTGACTAATTAAATTAATTACTTTTTTTATTGTAGAAACTAAGAATTCAATGACGAATAACAGGCTGGCGGTGGTCTGGCGCCCCATGGTGTACAATCCCCCATACACTTACAGCGGTTGATAATCTTACAGCATTTTTCCATTTTATTTAAAGTTTCAAAAGCAATCGAATAAACACACAAAGGAATCAGAGATTATTCGATATATCGAATATATTATCGCGCTAAAATCTAAAATGTCAAGATAATTTGGAAAGGGTTTTTAAAGTCCCCCTGAGCGTTATCACTTCTAAAAAGATATTAAATTCCTAATAACAACCGATTTGCAAAATAATCTCGTACCCCCTCATGGTTAGTTTTATCGTTTTATTACTTATATTTTCAATAGGTTGATCGACATGCACATACACGTGATTTTTAAATTATTAGTTTGTCCTTTTTGCTTCTCTAATTTGTTTTCTTAACCAATCCAACCACGCATCAAATCCTTCTCCAGTTTTACTTGAGACGTGAAAAATTACCATATCCGGGTTTAGGGCACGAGCCGTCTCTTCCACTTTTTGTATATTGAAGTCTAAAATTCCCAATAAATCAATTTTATTGATGATTAAAACGCGTGATTCTTTAAACATCAATGGATACTTGTATGGCTTATCATCTCCTTCGGGCACACTTAATATCATGGCTTTGAAATTCTCACCAACTTTAAATTCTGCTGGGCAAACGAGATTCCCTACATTCTCGATAATCAGTAAGTCTTTACCCGAGAGATCCATTTCGTCTAACCCATTGCGTATCATATTCGCATCTAGATGACACTCGCCACCCGTATTGATCTGCAAAACAGGTACCCCATGACGCTCTATCCGTTCTGCATCTATTTGTCCCCGAATATCCCCTTCAATAACCGCAATAGCAAACTCGTTTTTCAATGCCGAAATAGTACGCTCTAATAATGTAGTTTTACCAGCTCCAGGGGAGGACATAAAATTGATGACAAATAAACCGTGTTGATCAAAAAGTCGCCGATTCTCTCGAGCAATCATGTCGTTTGCCGCCATGATATTTTCCATTACTTTCAATTGCATGTTTAACTCCTCAACTAAAATTTTGTAACACAACCTACTTTCATATTATGATTTCGATTAAGGATTTGGTGCTTTTTTTAGTCGTAATTTACATCAAGCGAAGCGAGGTTTGGTTCCATCATCAACTTGAATGACTCGCTTCGCTTGAGAAAAAAAGGATATTTTTCGAATACCCTTATTGTGTTGAGTTGTTTACCACTAACCCAATATCTTGGGCAATTTGGGCAGAAATCCGCTCGACATCCGCATTACTAAAGTCAAGGGTAGGTTTTTTACTTACCTCCATTTTAGCGATGACGTATTCATGGTCTATCTTAATGCCTCGCTGTTCCATTATCTTACTCGCGCATCGGTTTGCACAACCATTGATAACAATCACACGCCGTGCGCGCATTCCAATACCGACATGTTGTTCTGAACCGGCTCCCACCGCAGTCGTACAGCACATTCGGGCACTGCCTCCCATATTGGTTAAATCGATAGCAACTCTATTCCCTACCTGGCCAACACTAGCAGCTCCATCGCACGGGAAAATAATATCTAGCTTTTCCGCGTCCACAGAGCAAACTGGAAGCCGCCGAAACTCTTCGTTTACAGTATTCTCTGACATATTTCTCTCCTTAAACATTGTTATTCGACAAAATATTTATCGTACTCAATGGAAACCATTGGGTTAGATTCTTAACGGATCATGCCCCGGATAATCAAATCCACAGCTTCCTCCTCGTCTAAGCCGCGTGCGAGAAGGGTCTCTAATTCTTTGCGGTTGACCGTTCCAATCGCTGCTTCGTGGGTGACCTGCGCTTGATCATCCCGTACCACCACTATGGGTGTATTTTGGGCAATTGCCCCGCCACGCACAATTTCGGTACAATCCATGTGACCACGAGCCCCGCTGGCGTTGCCTTCCATGGTCGTAAACACTTGACTGGTTGCCTGATCGCGCACTGCTACGCGGGTGCGGGTTATGCCGCGCGCTTTCTCGCCGTTCAAATGGACAATTTCATTGACCTTCACCTGGTCATCCTCATGACCATAGGCTTTGGTTACCATTTCCACCACCCCTTTTGCACCCACCTCGATTTCATAATCGATCTCCATTTTCCCAATCCGTCCGCGCGTCAGATTGAAAGTGGTTACGTAACGCCCGCCTTCATCAATGACAACCTGTGCTTTGGGTAACACCTCAACACCACCGCCTGTACCATGAAAGTGCTCCTCGGTATAGGTTAAACTGGCGTTGCGCCCCACATGGACGCGCGCATCCATATGGTGTTGTACTTTTATTGCATTAGGAAAGGAACAATGCGCCAAAAATTGTGCTGAAGCACCTTCGCCAATTTCATAGTCAGCGAGGATCTCTTGAACACCCTCTGCAGGAATAACCCCAAAACACAAGTGCACTGGCTTATCCACCTTAACTCCTGCATCAACAAAGATGCGCGCTTTCACACCATTCTCAATCTCTTCTGCTTCAAGATGTACGCCAGGGATTTCATGTGCCATCAAAACATTATTGGCGCTGATCACCAATGTAGCCACTTGAGGCGCCTGCAAAGATTGTGGATCTCCGCCCGCCTGTTGATAGGCATCCAGCATGGCTTGCATTTCATCTGCCCAGGCTGGCTGTTGACCTAAAGCATGTTTCGTTTGAATTTTTTCAGTCATTTTGATCCTTACCTGTCTGATTCAGCATACTTTTAAGCATTCCATTGCTCGCCAAAGCTTCTTTGACCTCTGGCAAACTGGCATCCCAGGGCTGGCTGCCCAACGATTCGAGATGAGGAGTACAGCGGCTGGAAAAATAACGGCGGGTCTCAAGGGGAGAACCAGTGAAAAGCACCGTCCCAGCACACATCAACGAAGCCACATCGGCTGCTTCGACCATCTCATCGCGATGAGTAATTAATAACACCGCCGAACCGTTTAATGCCATGCGGCGGATTAACATGGCAATGTCACTTAAACTAAGGGTATCGATCCCGGAATCGGGTTCATCCAATATTGCTAAACGGGGGTTCATCGCTAAAACCGCTGCCAGTTCCACCCGTTTTCGTTCCCCACCGGAAAGGGTGCGGTCTGCTGCTCGATAACCGTAAATCTTGGAAGGGAGTGCTAACGTATCTAATAGGTCAGCTACCTGATGGTGATCGGGGGTTTTCATCCCCAAACTCACATACTTACCGATGGGGATCCCTTCGAAGCGGGCCGGTTCTTGCCAGGCAAGTGTGATACCCAGCCGTGCCCGTTCCGTGATCGACAAACCGAGGATATCTTTTCCATCAAAGAGAATTCGTCCTTCTGAAGGAACGTATCCCTCACAGCCCATGATCGTATATGCCAACGAAGACTTGCCACAACCATTTAATCCTAACAGCACGTGAACTTGACCAGGATAAATGGTGAGGTTTACTCCACGCAAGATTTCGGTTCCATTTTGATTTAATTTAAGGTCTATCACTTCTAATAACGGTTTTTCCATAGTTCCCTTTCATGCATGTTTTGCTTGACGCGCTAGATAAGCACCATAAGCATTCCGCAGTGCCTCTGCATACTCTCGTTCTATATCAGCTGATGCAGGAATATAATTATACCTTCCTGCCATATCCACTAATTCACGATCACTGGTTTCCTCGGGTTTGCGCTGCAAGAGAGCAAGCTGCTCAAAAATAACATCTAACCCGCGCATGCCTACCACAATCTGACGTTGCCCTATTTTTATATAGGTCACCCCAGTTGCATTAGGCAAGCAGCAAGCTCCATCTCCAATCGGCATAAAATGTCCTTTCTCCAATCATATTCAATTTTATGAATTTATTTTAATGGATTATTACAGCGTCGTCAATCGTGATATATGTCACGAAAAATAGAGGCAATGGTAATGGTAATATAATGAATGAAATAAGTCAGAACGATGATGATCGAAATACGAACCAGGTTACCGTCATGCCCACCACTGCTCCGGCTAGCAGCTGGGCAGGAGTGTGTTTTCGCCGATGCAGCCGTGCCCAGGCAACGAGGGGAAGAGACAAAAATGCCCATGCAGCCGGTAGGCCAAAAACTAATACCAATGCAGTCGAGAATCCCCCAACCCCTGCCATGTGCATGCTGATTTTCCAAAAACTCGAAATACTAAACATCACTATTGCCAAAAACAAATAGGTCAAAATGATTAACCAGAGAAGCTGTGGTCCTTTCCCCAACCATAGCAATAGCAAAGCCAGCCCATCACTGCTGAGGCTAACCAGGATAAAACGTGGTCGTTCCTCGCGGTTGGTTAATTCTAAATCGCTCACCCAGCCCCGTTTCTTACCAACCAGTAGATAAGCCAATGGAATCCCGGTTACTACAAAATATAACAATAATGCCCATAACACCCCACTTATTTTTCCAAGCGCTGCAGGCATAGATTTCTCTGACACAACTCCCAGTACCAGAAAAATTGGCAGGGACAGAAATGAACTATCAAAAAATACCGAAATCCAGCGCGCAAATTTATCCGCCATGGTTTCCTCCATTGGTCAATTGTACTATTCCTTCGGCAGAGTGGCACTACTCTGGTTTAAAATGCAAGCCTGGCAGATATACTGCTTATTTCCTCACATTCGCATCAACTTATTCAATGAGGAAATATCCGAGTTCTGCCAGGCTTTCGCTATTCATTAATGCAAATATTCGTTGTGATCTACGATAGTTCCATTTTCTGCTGCTAATGCCGCTTCCTCAATGGTGGCGATATCGGTCACAATCGGCCGAATACCAGCTTGCTGCATACTGTAATAGGCACCTGAACCCATTCCACGTACCAATAACACATCACAATCCCTGATCGCCTGTGCCATGCGAAAATGGCGGTCTTGGGCAGCTGGATCCCAACCATGGCCACGCGGGTCTTCTCCAGTATGCTCATGTTCTTCAGCTTGTGGTTCACTGGAAAACTGGGCATGGCCCATTTTATCCCGCATTTCGCGGTTTATGATTTGACCATTTTCGACAGTTAAGATCACATAATAGGGAGCTCTACCAAAATGCTGGCTAATGGTTCTTCCATCTTCCGTAACTGCGGCAATTTTCATAACGTTTCTCCTTGATTAAAAATTAGAATGAAAGTAATTTATTAGAGGATTATTCTGCAGCGGCCCTGGTTAGCTCTTGGTTGATCTCCTCTAAACGAGCCTGCAGATGCGCTTTTCGTTCCTCTAACCAGGCTTTTCGTTCTGCCGGGCTTTGAGCAGTATCCTGCTCACATCCCCGTCGATGGCCGCATCCGCCTTCTCGAGAAGCATGAGATTGACCGCAGCGACCCTGCTTCCAATTCTGCTTTGTTTCATTTTCGCCATGATGGCAACGTCCGTACATACTAACACCTCCATTAAAATATCCTTATTCGCTTTTTCGAATAAAGAAAAGAAAAAAATTTAAGATTGACAACGTGGACAATGACACTCTTGACGATTGAGCCGCCCACGACGGCATCTCCAATTTTGAGGGATTTCGCCAGCCATTTCACTGCGTTCTGCTAATTCACCTAAGTCAGCCAGTAAATTGAGTAAAGAACGGTCGGTCAACTGGTAAAAGACCGTCATCCCTTCCCGTTCCGCCTGCACCAGTCCCGCCTCTCGCAATACCATTAAGTGCTGAGACAGATTAGCCTGCGGTCGGTCAAGGGCATTCTCGATGTGCATAAAGTAAGCCCCATCCTGGCCGATTACTTCAAGGATTTGCAAGCGCACCGGGTGCGCCAAAGCTTGGGCAATCAGTGCCGCCCGATCCGCTAATTCAGTCCGTTCTAAAATTGGTGATACCATCGTCAACCTTATTCGATATAACGAATATACTCCTGTTTCCCAACTTTGTCAAGATGGAACTTTCAGGTTTAATGGCTATTCCTCTGCTTCTTCCAATTTCTAATATATATCTTATAGCTTATTTCACCACAGACAAATTAACCCCCTGCCCACAGGCGTTGCATTCAAACTGAATAGTGGTGTGCTCGATGCCAAATTTCGATAAGCGCTTCTTCAACTCAGTCATCAATCCATTACTTTCAGCTAAAGATTGATCCGCGGTAACCACATGAGCGCTTAAAGCAATGTGACCCGAGCAAATACTCCAAACATGGAGATCATGAACATCAACCACTCCAGCAACATCCGCCATACTTTTACCAATTGTTTCCACTGATATCCCCTCTGGTACCCCTTCGGCAAGGATATGAATCGAACTGCGTAAGACACGCCAGGAACTGAACAAGATCAAGATACCAATCAATACACTCATCAACGGGTCAACCCAGGTCCAGCCACTAATCCAAATCACTCCCGCTGCCAAAATAACCCCCACAGAAGAAATGGCATCTCCCAATACATGCAGATAGGCACTGCGGACATTTAAATCTTCCCGTTCCACACTCGTTTCCGCACCCTCATGTTCGTGGTCATGATCATGCCCACCCAACACAAATGCGACAATTAAATTGGCTATTAAACCAATGATCGCAATCACCAGCATTTCCATGCTCTTCACCGCCTGTGGATGCTGCCACCTTTGCCAGGATTCGGTAAAAATTTCAATCGCAATTGCCCCTAACGTAATCCCATTGATCAGCGCCGCAAATACCTCCAAGCGGTGAAAACCATAGGTATGGCGATCATCGGCAGGTAAAGCAGACAACCGCAAAGCAAGATAACTCAACACCAGTGCAAAAACATCCATAAAAACATGGGCAGCATCGGATAGTAATGCCAGACTGCCCGTCCAATAACCCCCGACCACTTCTGCAATTAATATCGCAAATGTAACTCCAATCGAAATCAAAAAACGTGTTCCAGTTTGCTTGTTTTCATGTGCTTGCATGCTACGAATATCGACCTTTCTTGTCTAATTATAATACCGACCGCTCCCTGTTGACGAGATTATCAGGGAGAAATCTTTTTCGTCTTGTACGAACATATACAATGGATACCCTGCCCTTACCTTTACAGGAAAGAGCAGGATTTCACTTTATTTTACTGACTAACCGCTCTAGGAGGTGGCACCACCTTAATAAATTCCTTTACCAGGTTCTTTGTCTCCTCAGAATCATAAACCTCAATAGCGCCAGCATCCTCCATTGCCGATAACTGCGGGTCAATAGCCAAACGTCCCAACAGGGGAGCATCGGCAACTTCCTCTACATGGGAAGGCCCAAACAACTCATGGCGAGTGCCACACACTGGGCAAACGAAGACACTCATGTTCTCAATCACACCCAAGATGGGGCGATTGAGCTGATCCGCCATCCGTTTTGCTTTCCGCACGACCATGGAAGATAACTCTTGGGGGGTGGTCACCAAGATAATCCCCGCTACCGGCAACGACTGCATTACGGTTAAGGGTGCATCGGAGGTTCCTGGCGGCAAGTCAATCAGCAAATAGTCTAATTCTCCCCAAACCACCTCATTCCAAAATTGTTCAATAACCTTACTGACTATTGGTCCGCGCCAAATCACCGCTTCGTCTTCGCGCGGCAATAACAAGTTCACCGACATCACTTTGATCCCGCGCATCGTTTGTGGTGGAAGGATGCCAAGCGTACCGCCTAATGGTGGTTCATGCAATCCAAATAGGCGCGGGATGCTCGGTCCAGTCACGTCCGCATCCAAAACACCCACTTTATACCCTAATTTTGCCAACCCCACCGCCAATAGGGCGGTAACCGAAGATTTACCCACGCCGCCTTTGCCGCTGGCAATCGCCACCGTGCGGCCGATGTGATTGAAATCGCTGGCTTGTGGCTTCGAGGTTTTCCCTAATATCTGATTGCGTTCCTCTTCACTCATCGCCCCCAAATTCACCTTGACATTTTTTACACCATCTAACGCCAAAACAGCTAAGCGGGCATTTTGTTGAATTTGGTCACGCAACGGACAGTCCGGAATGGTGAGCGCGAGGGTAAATTCTACATTATCCCCATCGATTCGCAAATCTCGTAACATGTTCAATTCAATGACATTACGATTTATTTCCGGATCCATTACATGGGTCAATGCTTCTCTAATTTGTTGTTCAGTAACCATAATCTTTGTTTTACTCCTTATGATATAAATGATCTATAACGTATGGCGAGCTAACGATGCCATCTCCTTTTT
>Ga0078972_1017915_pt1 | contig 10002 bp, 8 predicted proteins | sample YelNatPaOPGAMG01_FD_67568 | JGI IMG/M metagenome (GOLD analysis project Ga0078972, IMG submission 67568) | Hot spring thermophilic microbial communities from Obsidian Pool, Yellowstone National Park, USA - OP-RAMG-01 (SPADES assembly) (version 2) | ecosystem: Environmental > Aquatic > Thermal...
CGCTCGGAGCGACGAGGAGTTAATGGAGCGGCTCTGCACCGCACTGAAAAGCTTTATTGACGACGCACCCAAGACCGCCTCCGTCTGCGCTTTTCGGAAATGACTTCTGGCAACCAGTCTAAGATGTTGTTGCCCCGGTTGCATGGCTCAGTCCCTTGCCTCAGTCATTTGCCGGTGCAGAAAATCCCGAACGCTCTGAAGGTGAATCAGTCGGCAGCCGGTCGCCGCGCCCGGCTTTCGCAGGCAAACCGATTTGATCGTCCCGGCGTGAATCAGGTTGTAAAGGTAGCCGCGCTTGATGCCGAAAATCCGTTGCACGTCACCAACGCGGCCAAACTCCGGCAGAATCGCGCCGTTCTCACCGGGCGCGACGGGTGCCGCCGTTTTGTTCGCGTTGGCGGTGCGCGTTGTGTGTTGTTTGTTCATTGCGCGTCAAGGATACGCAATAACGTTCACCGTGTATAAGGAACGAAAGCGTAGGAGGGGTGTTCCTATTTGCGGGGGTGCCCACGTCGGGCAGGAGTCAGCTTGATGCTGGCGCAGATTTTTTGGATGCGCTCCCGGAAGCTCGCTTTGACGGAATCACTTTGCCGGCGATGAGCGGGTAGTTTTTCCCGAACAAAGTCCGCAATCGCCGTGCGGGTTGGCAAGGCATCAATCGCTGACCAATTCCAGAAAAGAATATCGTAGATGTCAGCGGTCAACAGGTCGCGGATTTTCATCTTCTGGCGACGTTGGGGCTTCAAGGCAAACACCACACCTTGAAAAAACTGATACGCCCGCTTTCGTGGCAAGTTACAACCTTCGGCGATCTGACCGGCAATCCAGACCTGGCTTTCATAAAGCCGCCGGTCTTCTTCCGGGTCAAGAACGGCAAACCCTTCGGCGGGTCGCTTTGCGGTGGACGGCTCACGGTAAACGCAAAGTTCCGCGAGTTGATGCCCGTAGAATGCGCCCCGCGCAAAATCTTCCCCTGCCGATTTCAGCAGCGTCGGGTGGCGTAATTCGAGAATCTTCTTAGAGAGGTTGATCAGCCATTGTGGAGCGGAAGGCACTTCTTGCGACACGGCATTTTTATTTCTTCGCATGGTAAAATCACTCCGTTGCCGCGCCCCGGTGGTTACTCACCTGGGCGCTCGGCGGTTTGCATTCGACATTAGGCAACGACTGCCGTCTTGGGCAACTTTGCAATGATGTAAGGCCATACGCCCCACCCATGGCCGTCATTTTCCGCCAAGTCTCGAATCATCTTTGACCCATGTTGAGCAATTGCCGCAACGATGAGGTCTGCCGACACACTGTTTCGCAGCTTGGCTTGAACCTCACGGACAAGTTTCAAGGTCTCGGCAGTAACCTCGATTTCTCCCGGACTGTTTCCTGTTTCTTTGTGCGCTTCATGTTACCCTCCATTGGCCGGGCCGGTGTTTCTGCACCGTTGGGCGTTGTGTTTTACCCGCACAGCGCCCGCCCGGCATATCTTCTGTGCGAGTAGTTGTGACCATTGATTCACTTCCCTCCGGTCTTCGTCTTCATTGCCGTCACGTCTGGCAGCGCGTCCACTGCCGCGCGCAAATCATCGGCGGTCAAGTGTGTGTAGTGATCGCTGATTGCTTGCGTTTCGTGCCCGGCAATCGCCCGCGCCACGGCGTCCGTTGCCCCGCTCGCTTTCAACAGACTGACGGCGGAGTGCCGCAGGCTGTGAAACGTCAACGGCGAGACTTCCCGTGCTGCACTGCGCCCGGATTTCTGCGCCTTGTGCGTCTTTGCCGCCACAAGCCCCGCGTCCGCCAATAAGTCACGGAAGCGATTCGACAAGGCCGACACGTTCACGTCCGCCGTCCGCGCCGCTTGCGGGAACACGGGTGCTGCCGGGTCATCGGGTGCGCTCAGGGTCAACAGGTGGTCACATAGTGGGGCGGCTAACGGCAACTCCAGGCGATTCCCAGTCTTGCCTTGCACGAATCGAATCACGCGCTTGTCCAAGTCCACTTGCTGCCACGTCAACCGCGCCAAGTCGCCCAACCGTTGCCCGGTGTAGATGCCTGCCAGAATCAGACCGCGCCACTCACTCTCCCCCGCCTTGTCCAGCAAGCGCCGCAGTTCAGCCAACGTGAACGGACGGCGGTGCATACGTTCGCCGCGCAACTTCAACACGGGCACACGTCGCGCCGGGTTCGTGGTCAACAGTCCGCGGCGCTCCGCTTCTCCCAAACAAATCCGCAACACCTTCACGCTGATATTCGCCGTCGCGCGTGAACGCGCCTTCGCCTCAGCGTCACGGAACCGCGCCACGTCTTCCACGGTCACAGCGGCTACGTCTCGCTTCGCCTTGGCGCCGATAGATTCAATAAACCGCTCCGCGATTACTTTGTAGCGGGCGCTGGTGCCGGATTCAGTTTCGAGTTCCTTTGCTGAAAGCCACCGGTCAACCCACTCGCGGGTTGTGGCCTTCGGCAACCCTTCACGGTTGCTGGCGAGGAAAACGTCCGCGACGCCGCGCGCAATCACTTCCCGCGCCGCTTCGGGCGTCAAGATACCAGCGTGCGCCGTCCGCGCCGCCTTCTCCCACGAATCGGCGATCTGTTGCGCTTGCGTCTTGCTCGTGGTCTTGGTGGACTTGAAGTGCCGCGCCAAGGTGCCGTCTTCGTGGCGGGTGGAATAGCTGGCAAACCAGAATGGTTTGCTTGGTTGCTTGTGTATGCTTGCCATGTGTCGCGCTCCCTTCGTTTGTTGGCATAACACTAAGGCATAACGTCACAGGCGTCAAGCGCATTCACGCTTGTTTGATTACCGTAGAAAACGGTGGAATTGTGGGCTTACAATGAAACAGGGGTTCGATTCCCCTTGGGGGTACCAACTTCGTTTCCCCGTGTCCCCCCCCACAAAAAAACACCTGACGGGAGAGATTCGCATAATCCGCGGAAAGCTATTGAACAAATGCAGAAACAAGTCCGCGAACTGCTGCTGGAAAAATTCCCGGCCGAGAAAGCCGACGAACTCGCCCGGCTCCTCACCGCCGGCACGTGGACCCACGATTACCCGATCACCTGCGAACGCGCCCGGCAACTCGGCCTGCCGGTCAGTTGCGAGATGCCGGGCGACATCCTCCACCTGATGCAGCTCTATCCCCAGCCGGTCCGCCGTCAACCGACCGTGGAATACGTGCCGCTCCCGCGTGGCCGCGAAGGCGACACCTGCCGCGCCAGCCGGTAGGGACCGCCGACCGGGCCGAGCGCAGCAAAGGCGGGTGGCGTCGTGCGACCCCGTCCTGAGCGAAATCGAAGAAACAAAATCCAACTCCTCCGAGGGCGGCACGGAAGGGTTGGCTCATCCATGATCAAGAATCACTGGATTCTGCCTGTTTCTGCTCGGGCGCGGCGTCGTATTCCTTGAAGATGCGATGGATTTCCATTTCGCCGAAATGATCTTCGAGCAGTTTGCGGAACTTCTCATCATGAAACGTCTGGTAGGCCACATCCTTGAATGCGTGAAACACCCGCGGCTTGAAATCGGTGTTCACCCGGTTGACCTCGGCGCGGACTTCCTTTTCAAATAACCGCCGGATGTCTGCGTCCGTGGGCGTGGTGGTGGCGAACTGCTTCTTCCAATGGTCGGGCGGGTTGGCTTTCAGGGCATCCTTCAACGCGGCCAGCAGTTCGTCCACAATCTCCTCCGTCCGCCGTTTGATCTCCTTCTGGACGGCCTGTTTGTACGCCTCCATCCTGGCCTCCAATAGCTTCAACTCCCGCTCAAACTCCTCCACGTCCTTGCGCAGAATGAGCAATCCGAAGTCGCCCGCCTCGATGATGAAGCGGTCTTTGATGCGCTGGCGTTCCTCGTCAATGCTGCGCGGGCCGAATCGTTCCTTGACCGGCTTGCCATCCGGTCCCGGCACCTCGAACTCCACGGTCAACGCCTCCGTATCGGCAAAAAGATGATAGCGATTGCTCAACCGCCGCGCCACCTCGGCCTTCTTCACGCCGAACAATTCCGGGCTGAGCGACAACGACCGGCTGGTCAATTTGTAGTCCTCGATCCGCAACTCCACGAACTGCAGCATGGAACTGAACACTCGCTCGACCCGGGCCACGTTGAATTCCTTGGGCGGACGCTCGACGAGTTCGCGTTTCACCGTCTCGACGGCTCGCGTGTCAATGACATCCTTGCCCACTTCCAGCGTGGCGTGACCTTCCGCGCCGACGGCGCAGGCGTTCGCCAACGATACGGGTAACTCGGCATTCAACAGGATGGCGTTGGGCTTGTCCGGCTGCCGGTTCTCCGTCTCGATCAACTCCGGTGTGGGGCTGTAGATCAACGTCACGTCATCGGCAATCAACAATCCGATCCGAATGCCGGGATGGTGATTGACTGTCACGCCATGTTCTGCAGCGGCTGCTTGGAGCAGTCCCATGCCCTTGAAATTTTTGTCGCCGTACCCCAGCCGCGCCACTTCCGCATCCACGTCCAACACCAGATGAATCGCTTCCACCGGTACGACCTTCATCGCGTCCCTCAACGCGAGTGCCACGGCAGGCCGCAACCCAGGGGCAATAAACACCAGCCGTCGCGTTGCCCGCTGAATTGCGGCGACCAAAACGCTGTCATTGACGCTGACAAAAGTGCGATTCATGCGTTCACTCCTCCTCCCCAGCGGCGCGGCCGAGGCGGTATTTGATGTCGTAGTTCACCACAAAATCCAACTCCTCCGCCGGCAGCACGTAATGACACGCCTAGAAACCCCTGATCGTTTCGAGCCGAGGATTCGTTACGTTGCTGGCCCAAAAAGCAGACCGCCTTTCTGGTGTCCGATAGCGTCGCTGACCGTGATGCCACCGCGCCACCGATTGGTAGCGTCCTGATAGCGGTATTGCAGGCGCTTGATCCGTTCGCCAAATCGGTCGCGAATGACCATGTAGCGCATGTTCACGTGCAAACTGTTCACATGCCCTTGGCAGTACGCATAGACGGCCATCGGAAACAGCAGTGCCGAACACAGCAGGTCTGCCAGTTGGATTCCGGCATGGTTATCACTGTGCCCAAATAACGGCATTTCCAGCAACCGATTGTACGCGTCGCCAGCGGCCTTGAATTTCTGGGTGAACACCGAATGCGAAACGTTTACGTTCAACGGCTTATTCCGGCTGTCCATGATCATCAAGCCGTCATCTTGGGCCGAATCGAGGAAATGCTGGAAGTGCCTGGCCATGTGTTGCACCGCCGAAGTGTAGACCGCCCTCCCGTCAAATGGCCCGCCGACAGGTTTCACGTAGAGTTGTCCCAGGATTTTGGCGTCGTGTTGCTCCAACACAGCCAGCAACTTGTCCATGACTCCCAGCGCGTGCCGTCGTTCGTCCCGATTTGTCCCGCGAACCTGTCGGCGCAGATCAGCGCCTTTGATTTCGGCGGTAATCCAGTCCAAAAAGTCAGCGGACGGCGGCAAGAGGCGTGGGAAGAACCGTTGTTTCAACTGCAACAAGTCGTGTGTCACCGGTTGCAGCCGATCTTTGCGCAGCACGATGCCCGCAAGAATGAACACTGGCTGCACAGGGGATGTCGCTGACGGCAACGCCCCGGTACAACCAGCCTCATCGGTGTAGAACACAAACATGGTTGCTGCCAAAACAACTGTGGCCATCCCGCTGGCGCGGAATGGCCACAGGATCTGCCGCCTGGTTGACCCAGTTCGGCGGTGGTTTATCTCTGCCAGAACTGTAACAAAACCGGCCCCGGATGCAAGCTCTCTTTCGTGCGCAGGACGGCGCAGACGTGTTCACTCCGCATCCTCCTCCCCGGCGGCGCGGCCGAGGCGGTATTTGATGTCGTAGTTCACCACAAAATCCAACTCCTCCGCACTCAACCCGTAGTGGCCAGCCAAGACCCCGTCTATAGCCGTCATAGCTTCTGGGGCGATATTGTAGTTTACGTTGTAAGCGTACATGCCTTTGTTTAGCTTGGCGGTCTGACAACGGGGACGCACCATTTTGAGCTGATGGACGAGCCGATCATGCTCGACGACAGCGGCAGCAAATGTTTCGGGGATCGGAAAGCCTTCAATCACCGTCCGCGTTAAGTGAAAACCATCACCAGACACACGCCACACCCAATAGAACAAGTTGCTGTTCAACACACATTCAGCCGCATTGCGATCTTGGTGACCGCTGAAACGTAATTCGATTAGTCCCGACCTATTGAGCTCCTCTGGCACTGCCGAAATGAAGTAGCGAGGAGTCGCGGCCATCTGGAGAAACTCCTTGCCGGCGGTGGACAGCATACGGCCCAGAGCTTTCGCACGGCTCATCTGCAGTTTCTGAAACACCGACGTGGCAATCTCCGAGCCGAGAGCTGGCCAAGTTGGGGTTTTTGCAGATTGGCCGACTCCGTAAGAGATTGTCGGGAAAAGGCACGGCCGGTAGTCGCGATTCCAGCGCAAGAAGTGTGTGGTGTGAAACCCAACTTGCTGCGCCTTTCCTGCATCGCATAGCACAATGCAAACGCGTTGACTCACTACTTTGTTTGTGTTCTCGCTCTTGGTCTTTGCTGAACCCGCAAAAAGACCGTCAGGAATGTTGTCGTACGAGCTAACCCACAAATTCCTGCCGTTCTCCACGAGGCATGTCCTCAGTGTTGAAAACCCCTCTGCAAACGTAAGGTTCAACATCAGAATTAGCCCGGTGCGACCAGGACGCTGATTGAGCTTCAAGGCGCGTTCCGTCACGAACGCGTAGAGATTCGAGCAGGGACCGGTGTCGTAATCGCGGACTGTGTAAGTTCCGCGCACCTTTGCGTAATCCACATACGGAGGATTGCCGACGATGACGTCGAAGCCGCCGTTTTGAATGATGGAGTTGAACTCGACGTACCAGTGGAAGGGTTGATGGGTGCGTTTCCACTCGGCGAGATCGCGCGCGCCGTATTCGCTGAACAGGCTGCGGTCGAGTTTGTCCTCAATCTCGGCCAGCAGGGTGCGGATGTGCTCCTTGTTTTTGCGCAGGGCCGTGGCGGAGATGCCGATCTCGGTCTGGCAGTTGCGGTAGGTGCGGAGTTGGATGTCCACTTGCCGGATGCGGTCGAGGACGGCGCGGCCAAAGAGGGATTGCTGGACTTCGGCGAGCGTGGCGTAGCCGACCAGCGTGTTGCCGGCTCGAATGTTGAAGTCAATGTCGGGCAGCGGTTCGACCCGGTCGGGGTCGTCGGTCTCGGCGACGAGTTTGAGAAAGAGGCGCAGTTTGCAGATTTCGACGGCCTCGGCCATGATGTCCACGCCGTAGAGGTTGTTGACGATGATGTTTTTGTAGATGAAATGGCGGCGGTTGGGGTGGCGTTCGACGCGCTGCAATTCTTCCACGAAATCTTTGTATTTGATGCGGAGTTCATTCACGCGGCGTGACGCTACACCAACTGTAGAAGCGGCGTCCCGCCGCTTTGTTGGAGGGACAGGATTAAAGCGGCGGGACGCCGCTTCTACGGTAGAAGACGCGTCCCGCGTCTTTATTCCTGAATCATTCATACGGCGGGACGCCGCTTCTACGGCTTTCGGATTGTCACGGATGTACTGGACAATGCGGTCGAGTTGGTCGGGGCTGCGGACGATGTGGTCGAAGGATTCTTTTTGCCAGACGCGCGAACCTTCCAAGCGACGGGACGCCGCTTCTGCGGTAGAAGACGCGTCTCGCGTCTTTATTGCTGAATTATTTAAGCGGCGGGACGCCGCTTCTACCTTCACAATCTCTTTGGCGGTGAAGGATTTCCATGAGTGGAGGATTTCTGACAGGGTGTGCTTGCCCAGCGGTGTGACGAGGACGTGAACGTGATTGGGCATGACGACGAATTCGCCGAGACGATAGCGGTCGCCGTCAAAATGACGGAGCGCATTTTCGACGATGGTTTTCACTTCGGGAATTTCGAGCACGCAACTGCCGTAGTTGGCATCGAGCCATTGCTGGAAGCGGGCGGGAAAACGTTCGTGGTATTCGAGGCGCTGTTCGGGTGCGTGCGGTTCAGGGTTGGCTTTGAGCCACGCTTCGCGTTCGTCGAGCCATTGTTGGAGTTTTTCCTGTGGCATAGAGTCGGCAAGCCGGAAGGTGACAAAGTATGTTGCGCCTTGCTGACGCCAGTGCGGGAGGTTGCCGGTGAGATTGGCGATGGGTTCGGAAGGGTCGAAGAAGATTGTCGTAGAAGCGGCATCTTGCCGCTTTATTTCGGAATCATTTTCAGGAAAGCGGCGGGACGCCGCTTCTACGAATTCCTCCATTTTGTCGAGGCAGAGTTCGTAGAGGGGTTCGAGGATGTTGAGGGCGGCGAACAGGAACGCGCCGCTGCCGCAGGTGGGATCGAGGACGGTGAGTTTCTGAAGGCACTCGAAGTAGAAGGCGCGCAGCACGAGCGGGTCGGTGAGGTTGCGGAGGAAATCCTGCGCGTAGGCGACGATGTCGAGGTTGAGGGTGATGAAGTCGTTGATGGTCGTAGGTAGGGCGACACCGCCGGGGTCGCCACTGTCCGCAACATCGGAACGGCTCGGCGCGCCCGGCGGTCGCGCCCTACCGAAGCGGGCGCGGATGGCTTCGCAGCGTTGGCGGCGGGCAATGACTTCGCGCCAGATTTCGGTGGGCAGGGCGTATTCGGGCGGCGCGGGTTTGTTCCATGCCTGGCGGAGGCGGATGGTGGGGATGTCGTGGATGGAGGCGACTTCGGGCACGGGGTCGCGGAGGCCGGGCGGGTTCAGTCCGGCGGCGATTTCGGGCGGCAGCGGTTTGTCGCAGCCGTGTTTGACGGCGGGGTAGATGTACGGCTCGATGTCGGCGATGGGGAGCGGGTTGACGGCGCTGGGGTGGAAGGTGGCGAGTTTGTCGAAGAGGAACGGGATGATGGTGTTTTTGCAGATGTAGTCGGTGATGTCCTCCTTGGTGTAGTACGCCCCCATCTGTTTTTGGTTGATGTATTTTTCGAAGATGTAGCCGAGGACGTCGGGGTTGATTTCGTTGTCGGCGCGATGAGGGCGGTCGTCGAGATGCCAGCGGTATCGGTTGAAGAAGGCGAACAGCCGGTCGAAAGCGGCGTCGGGGATGTCGAGGTTGAGGTTCTGCTTTTCAATCTCGTGCGGGAGGAAGATGCCGCCGTTGAGGTAGGGGATTTTGCCGAGCAGTTGGCGGGTTTCGGGGGAACGGTCTTTCTCTTCGGTGGCGAATCCCTCGAAGAAGAGTTTGGTCAGGAAGTGCCGGTAGAACTTGTCTTTGCCGCGGGTCTTGGAGGCGGCGAGTTTGTTGGAGAGGTAATCGGGGTCGCCGTCAAGGAAGCCTTTCTTCTGGATGAAGTAGATGAACATGAGCCGGTTGAGCATCACCGAGGCGTACCAGCCCCGGTGGCCTTGGTCTTGGATGCCCTGAAGGAATTTCAGGAACCGGTCGTGCTCGGTCTCGAAGCCCTGATAGAACTTCTTGGTGACGGTCTCGACATCGAATTGTTTGGCCACGCGCTGGACGACGGTGATGATCGGGACGCGGCCTTGGGCGTCGAGTTCGTCGAGGTCGAAAAACAGGCCATCGAGCTTCTGGAGGAGCGAGTCGCCGGGCTGGCTGGCATGGTAGGTGTGTTCACGAAAAACCACGGGCTTGCCGGATTCACGTTTGGCCCAGAGCCAGACGGAGCGTTTCCGGGCGGCATCGGTGAAGATGATCAGGTGCTCGAACGTGCGTTTGGCGACTTCCCGGTCCACGGCCTTGCGGACGTGCGAGGGCGCGAGGCTGTCATTGTCCACCGGCTGGCCTTCGTAGATGACCATGCCGCCCTGCTCGGCGATGGGGACGAGCTTGCAGACGTGATCGTCAGTGCGAATCTCGAACGGCTTGCCGGTGTAGTTGGCCCAGCCGAGTTCTTCGATGAACAGCTTGCGGAAGTCGAAGGCTTGGAGGGCGGCGCGGGCGCGTTGGAGGTCGAGTTTCATGGGCGGGTTTGTTTTTCGCGGGCGGCGAGTCGGGCGCGGGTCATGCGCTCGCGCAGGCCGCC
>Ga0078972_1017917_pt1 | contig 10001 bp, 8 predicted proteins | sample YelNatPaOPGAMG01_FD_67568 | JGI IMG/M metagenome (GOLD analysis project Ga0078972, IMG submission 67568) | Hot spring thermophilic microbial communities from Obsidian Pool, Yellowstone National Park, USA - OP-RAMG-01 (SPADES assembly) (version 2) | ecosystem: Environmental > Aquatic > Thermal...
GTTTAAGGATTTCAGCTGGATTAATGGCTAAAACAATCACTGACATTAAAACAGCTAAAATAGCTACAACAATAAGGAGTTCAATAAGAGTAAAAGAGGAATGTTTGTTGTCTTGAGGAAAAAGAAAGAAATTCTTTTTAAAAGACATATCTTTGTTTGGATTTATTAGTATTATGTGGTAGCCCATAAGAATATATAAATTATTATATATAAATTTTAAACAAAGAGAAAGAGGAAATTAAATAAGTAAATATGGATAATTATAAAAATTTTATCTTTATTATATAAATAAACGAAATAAACCATTCTCAATATTTACTAAATTAATTTTGACAAAATTATTATTTTTGTTATAATTAAGTAAGAAATTAGAATCTTAAAAATTTAATATGGATCTAAACAAAAAGGAGGTGAATCATGAAAAATCAAGAAAAAAAATCAGAAACAAGATTAATTAATGAAATCATTGCCAAAGAAGAACAGTGCCATTTATTGTTTTTTGGTAAAACCTTTGACCTCACTGATTTTGCCAATATTTTAAGAAAATATGGCAGACGAAAAATTAAATTTTGGCAAACACTCGGTCTCGAACCCCATTTTTTGCCTAAAGTCCCGATGATGCCAGAAAATAATTATCCAGGATGGAAAATAAAACCGGAAGAATGGTTTTATACACAAGTAAAAAAGGGGAGAATACTTCAAGAAATCAACGGTAAATTAACAAAAATCAAAACCGTTGAGTTGGGAGGAATTTCGGTCTTAGTTGATACTCGACTTAAACCTGATTGTAATAATGGTAAGGAGTGGAAAAATGATAATTTTTGTGGTCCGATTATCGAAAAACTAAGAAAAACTAAAAAAATAGCAAATTATGATCCCCCATTTTCCCGTTTCAATGTTTCAATTGATGAGTGGGAAGAAAAAATCAAACCTGCTATAGCTAATCGCTTAAAGGTAAATCCGAATTCTGTTTTATTGGAATCGGTAATTATCGCTAATATAATCCCTCAAATGTATCCGTACATGGAGCGTAAAAATGATGGAAAAACCAAAACTTGGTGCTGGTTTGAGGATTATTTTATCGAAAAAGCAAATAATCTCTGGGATTTTCGATTAATCGGTATTCCACATTACAGATTAAACGGTATTTTTTCTGAAGATGGAGGATTAGCTGATGTTTTCTACTTCCCTACACATTTCCAACGTCCTGATGGCTCTTTTCGTCCTTTAATAGTATTATGAGGTCAAAGATCTTTTATTTACCCCGCACCGTTTGAATCATTTTTAAAATGACGCGAGGTTTCAGTTTTGGCTCTGAAAAAATTTTCAGAGCCTTTTTTATTATATAAACATAATACATAACTATCCTAAAAAGGTGCGGGGTGAACCCCGCACCTTTCGAGGATAGCCAGACATTATTTAAAAGTCAGAAATGTTTTATAATACAAGAGCAGGATTTTTAAAAAATTGCATCCAGTGAAATGACTTTAAAAATATAAAAAATAAATCACGAATTTTGGTAAAATTCACAAATAATGTTTAAAATAGTTTATAAACAACCATATATCAAACGTAATCTTTAATCCCCGAAAGGTGCGGGGTAAATTTTTAAATTTTAAAATCTGTGATAAAATAAAATTAACTTATAATTATTTTAATTTTTAACCTAGAAACTTATGCCTGAATTACCCGAGGTTCAAACAATTGTTAATGAATTAAAAAAACTGGTAATTGGAAGAAAAATTACCAATTTTTGGATTGATACACCTAAACTTATTAAACACCCGGATTTAAAAACTTTAGAAAAACAGATTAAAAATCTTAAAATAAAGAATATCCGGCGCAAAGGAAAAAATATCTTGATTGATCTAAGCAATAATTTTACTTTGCTCATTCATCAAAAATTAACTGGCCATTTATTATACGGCCAATGGAAAATTGAAGGTAAAAAAATTACTCCCCTCCTTAAGGGGCCCTTAAATGATCCAATAAATAATTTTATTCATTTGATTCTTTTTTTGGACAATAATTATCAGTTGGCGCTTTCAGATTTAAGAAAATTTGCCAAAGTCATCTTTGATAAAACCGAAACCATTGAAAACCTTAAAGAATTAAAGGAATTGGGCCCTGATCCATTGGAATCAAATTTTAATTTTGAAATTTTTAAAAAGGCTATAAAATCAAAAAAAGGAAAAATCAAACAAGTTTTAATGGATCAAGAGGTTATTGCGGGCATTGGCAATATTTATTCTGATGAAATTTTGTGGTGGGCAAAAATTCATCCTCTAAGAACTACAGTTTCTTTAACTGAAGAGGAATTAAAAAAGCTCTATCACTATACTTTGGAGGTTTTAAAAACAGCAATTAAAGCGCGCGGCGCTTCCGTAAGCGATTATCGCGATCCAAAAGGTGAACGCGGAAAATATGATGAAATTCGGCGCGTTTATCGCCGCGAAAATCAAAAATGTTATCGTTGCGGCACATTAATTAAACGGATTAAAATCGGCAGTCGCTCCAGTTGTTTTTGTCCTAATTGTCAAAAACTATGATTTATTTTCTTTTTGGCAGCGACAATTATCGCATCAAAGAAAAAGTAGATGAGATTAAAGAAAGATACCAAGAAAAGTATCCTAATCTTTTGGGATTTGAAGTTTTTAATTTTGAAGAAAATACTTTTGAATCTTTTAAAAATTTTTTTGAGAGCGTTTCAATGTTTGCTTCCCAAAAGCTTGCTTTAGCCAAAAATCCTTTTAACGGACCGGAACTTAAAAATTTTATTGATTTTATTAAGACGCATAATTTAAAAGAAAGCAAAGACAACAATTTAATTATTATTCAAAATAATTTTGATAAAGAAACGATTAAAAAACTCAATCAAGAAAAAAAGAATTGTTTTAACTCGCTAAAAAAAACTGCTAAATCACAAGAATTCCAATCTTTTGAAAATTTTTCCGAAGCTATTCCTTGGTTAAAAAAACAGCTTCAAAAATATCAGATTGAAATTGAAACGCCAGCCTTAAAATTATTATTTGAAAATTTTAAAAATAACTCTTATCAATTAATTAATGAACTAATTAAGGTCTCTCTTTTAAAACCTGATGAAAAAATCACTCTAAAAAATTTAGAAGTAATTATAAGTTTTGAAATTCATCCGGATTTTTTTGCTATTTTTGATAGTTTTTTTGATGGTAACAAAAAAATGATGATTTGGGATTTAGAAAAAACCTTAAAAGCTGGCGAAGATGAAAGTAAAATTTTTAATTATTTTATTAAACAAATTCGCACGGCTCTTTATATATTAAATAATCAAACAAGCTCGCTTGAGGTTAATCCTTTTATTGTAAATAAAATTAAAAAAAAATTAATGCGCTGGCATAATGCTAAAGAAATTTTAACAAAAATTTATGATCAACTAAGTAAAATCGACTGGTTAATTAAAAAAGGAGTTATTGATTATCAAACGGCTTTAGAAATTTTAATTGCGCGATTAAAATAAGTTATGACAAAAATTTCCAAAAAAACAGTTTTAGTTGGTTTATCAGGCGGTATTGATAGCGCTACTGCCGCTAAATTGCTAAAGCAAGTTGGTTTTAATGTGGTTGGCGTTCATTTAAGACTCTGGCATAAAAAACCCAGCGTTTTAAAAGAAAGAGAGGATTTGGTTAAAGGGGTGGCTCAAAAAATTCAAATACCTTTAATTATTTATAATGCCCAAAAAGAATTTAAAAAATATGTGATTGATTATTTCTTAAAAGAATTAAAAAATGGCCGTACACCCAATCCTTGTATTGATTGTAACTATTTTATTAAATTCAAAATTTTATCTCAATTAGCATCAAAACTCAAAGCTGACTATATTGCGACTGGTCATTATGCCCGCATTAAAAAAATAAAGAAAAACAACAAGGTTATTTATGAACTTTTGAAAGGCAAAGATAAAAACAAGGACCAATCTTATTTTTTATGGAGATTAAACCAAAATATTTTAAAAAAAACAATTTTCCCATTAGGTGAATTTAAAAAAGAAGAAGTAAAGAAAATGGCTGATTTTTGGCAAATTAAAATTACAAAATCAATCAAAGAAAGCCAAAATTTATGTTTTACTAATGATTTAGAAAAATTTATTTTAAAAAATTTTAAAACTCATAAAGGCGCGATTATTGATTTAACCAAAAATAAAAAAGTTGGCGAGCATTTAGGTATTTATTTTTACACGATTGGTCAAAGAAAAAATATTCGCGTTCCCTATAAAGAGCCTTATTATGTGGTAAAAAAAGATAAAAAAACGAACCAATTATTTATTGCGCCGGCTTCAAAAAAAGAATTTTTCCAAAGTAATGAAATTGAACTTGAGCGCATTAACTTTGTCTCTCACAAACCAAAATTGCCTTTAAAATGTGAAGTGAAAATTCGCTATCGCAGTCAATTTATTAAAGCTATTCTTTTTCAAAAATATAAAAAATACCATCTTAAAATTCTTAAACCAGTATCTTTTGTAACACCCGGCCAATCAGCAGTTTTCTATCAAAAAGAAAAATTAATTGGCGGCGGGGTGATAAAATAATATTTTTTGTTATAATTAAAAATATGGCTGATTTTGCGGAACAAATAATTAAATTAGAAAAAATTCGTAAACGTAAGAAAATCGTGATTGCGATAATTCCTGTTTTAATCATTATACTTTTGATATTGATTAAAATCTTTTTAATTAAACCGGCGCCAAGTTGTTTTGACAGCATTAAAAATGGTCAGGAAGAAGGAATTGATTGCGGCGGACCCTGTCTACCTTGCGGCATTAAATACGCAAAACAAATTGAAATTGTTAGCACAAAAGTGGTACCGGAAACAAATAACACCAGCGCTGTTTTAATTCAAATCAAAAATAGTAATTTAGAATATGGCGTGAAATTTAAATATACTGTTAATCTTTACAGCGCTTTTGGCGAAAAATTAAAAACATTAACTGATAAAGATTTTATTTTGCCCTTCTCAACAAAATATCTCTTGATTCAAAAAATTGATTTAACAAAAGACAAAATCAATCGGGTGGAAGTAAATTTTGATTATACAATTAATGATTGGTTTTATAGTAGTTTTAAAACACCGGATTTGTTTGATGTTGTTGATAAAAAATTAAGGAAAACTGAACCAGGGGAAGTGGGATTTTTGGAATTAACCGCGCAATTAAAAAATAAAAGTAATAAAAATTTCTCTGCAGTAGACATAATAATCTTGCTCTATTCAAAAACTGGTGAAATTATCAATGCCGCAAAAACCAAAGCTTTTAATGTTGAAGCTTACGGTCTAAAGACCATCACTTATACTTGGCAATACGCTTTTCCTGATTTAAACATTTTAGATTCTTATCGCTTCGATGTTTTAACTGATGCTTTAGAATAAAAATTTTTTGATTATGAATTTAACTTGGAAAAAAATTTCCATTTCTTTAGTTGCACCTTTATTTATTTTGGCGATTTTTAGTTTGCTTACTTTATATAGCTTATCGCTTTCGGACGCTAAACCATTACAAATTTTTCAAAAACAAATTTTCTGGTTTATTTTTTCTTTTGCTGTTTTTTATATTATCGCCAATTTTTTTGACTATCGCATTTTAAACACTCAGAATTTTTTTATTGCTGGTTTATATCTTCTTTCCTTATTACTTTTAATTGCGGTTTTAGTTTTTGGTTCGCGAATTAAAGGTTCGGCTGGCTGGCTTAATTTTAAATTTTTTAGTTTCCAACCAGCTGAATTGGCTAAACTAACTTTAATTCTGCTTTTAGCGCGCTATTTTGCTATCTGGCATATTGAAATTTGGCGACCCCAGCGACTTTTAGTCACAGCTATTTATTCAGGAATTTTTGCTTTTCTCACTTTTCTCCAACCCGATTTAGGTTCAGCAGTATTTTTTATTATTATCTGGATGGGAATGCTTCTTTTTTCTGGTTTAAAATTTAAACACTTTATTATTTTGCTTTTAATTTTTCTCATTTTAGCTGGCATCGGCTGGCAATATTTTCTTAAACCTTATCAAAAAGATAGAATTTTAACTTTTTTAAATCCTAGTCGAGATCCGCTAGGTAGCGGCTATAGTGTGATTCAAGCAAAAATCGCTATTGGCTCAGCTGGATTTTTCGGCCGCGGTTTGGGACATGGACTTTTAACCCAATTACGCTTTTTGCCTGAAGCAAAAACCGATTTCTTTTTTGCTGCTTTTGTTGAAGAATGGGGAATTTTTGGTGTTATTCTGTTATTTTTGACTTACATCTGGCTTATTTTTCAAATTTATCGCATTGGTATTAAAGCTGAAAATAATTTTTGCCGGCTCTTTATTTTTGGTTATCTATTAATGTTTACTTCTCAAATTTTTATTAATCTTGGCGCTAACCTTAATTTCCTGCCAGTAACAGGTTTGCCTCTGCCCTTTTTAAGTTATGGCGGATCGAATCTCTTGATAAATTTTATTGCTTTGGGTATTATTCAAAATGTCGCTAAAATCCATTCTTAAAAATTTTCTAATTTAACTTTAATCATCACTATGAAACAATTTCTCATTTTAGTCACAACTATTTATCTTTTAGGAATTATATTTTTCGTTAGTATGTTCTTTTATCAATTAAAACCAATATTTGTTTCTGAAGAATTAAAAAGTCAAAAAGTAGAATTTATTGTGGAGAAAGGCGATGGATTTAAAGAAATCGCTGAAAATTTAGAAGCGCAAAAATTAATTAAATCATCAAAAGCTTTTAAGGTTTATCTTCTTATTAATGGCTGGGCAAATAAGTTAAAACCCGGCATTTATCAAATTCCTTATGAATTACCCGCTCAAAAAGTGGCAGAAATGCTTTTAGCTGGCACACCCAACGAAAAAACTATCACTATTCCAGAAGGATACACTCTTTCAATGATTAACAATAAATTAAAAAACGAGGGGATTTTGGCTGATGATGAATCGCTTCTCAAATTAAAAATTGCTAATTTTCAAAAGGATTATGAATTTTTAAAAGATGCGCCTGTTAATGCGTCACTCGAAGGATTTTTATTTCCTGATACTTATCGCTTTAAAATTAATTCACCCGCTTCGCTAATTGTTAAACGAATGCTTGATAATTTCCAAAATAATTTAAATGGTAATTTAAAAAATCAAATTGAGCAATCAAAATTTAATCTTTATGAAATTATTACTTTAGCTTCTTTAATTGAAGGCGAAGTCCCCCATTTTGAAGACCGACCAATCGTGGCTGGCATTTTAATTAAAAGATTAGAAAATCAAATGTCTCTTCAAGTTGACGCAACCATCGTTTATATTAAATGCGAAATCTTCAAAATAGAAAACTGCCGAAAAATTTCTTCTGCTGATTTAAAAATTGACTCAAATTATAATACTTACAAATATTTGGGATTACCCAAAGGACCAATTAATAATCCAGGACTCAATGCCATTAAAGCAGCTGCTAATCCATTAGAAAGTGTTTACTGGTATTATTTGTCTGATCCCAAAACCGGCTATACAATTTTTTCAAAGACATTAAAAGAACATAATGAAGCTAAAGCAAAATATTTGAAATAAAAAATTATTTCGCTTCCTTCAAGATTTTTTGCCGAATTGCTTTATCAATTTCATTCAAAACTTTTGGATTCTGATTTAAAAATTCTTTCGCATTATCTAAACCAACACCTAATTTTGTTTCACCATAAAGATAACTATTACCTGAACGATTAATAACTCCTGATTTAATGCCACAATTAATTAGATCAGCTTCTTTAGAAATTCCTTGATTATAAACAATGTCAAATTCTGCCTCTTTAAACGGTGGCGCAACTTTGTTTTTAACAACTTTTACTTTAACGCGCGAACCAACAATTTCATCTCCTTTCTTTATTTGCGCTATTCGACGAATATCCAAACGCACTGAAGCATAAAACTTTAAAGCGCGGCCACCCGGTGTTGTTTCTGGATTACCAAACATAATGCCCACTTGCATCCGAATCTGATTAATAAAAATAATGACGGTTTTTGTTTTGGCCGCAATAGCAGTAATTTTTCTTAAAGCCTGTGACATTAATCTTGCCTGAAGTCCAATATGTTGAGCGCCCATCTCGCCTTCAATTTCCGCTCTTGGTGTTAATGCTGCTACAGAATCAACAACAATAACATCTAAAGAACCTGAACGCACCAATTGCTCCATAATATTTAAAGCCTCTTCTCCATTATCCGGTTGAGAAATAAAAAGTTCATTAATTTTCACGCCAATTTTTTTAGCATATTCAGGATCAAGCGCATGTTCAGCATCAATAAATGCCGCTTTCCCTCCATGTTTTTGAGCTGAAGCGACAATATGTAAAGCTAAGGTTGTTTTCCCGCTTGACTCTGGTCCAAAAATTTCAACAATTCTGCCGCGCGGCACACCACCAACTCCTAAAGCTAAATCTAGTGAAATTGAACCAGTGGGAATCGCCTCAACATCAACCCGCGGCGCCTCACCTAATTTCATAATCGCGCCCTCGCCAAATTTTGATTGAATTTCTTTTATTGTCGATTCTAAAATTTCATCGCGTTCTTGTTTTTGTCCTTTTTCTTCTATTTTCTTTTGTTTTGGCATATTTATTTTTTTACTCGGCCATTTTAATTACTTTGATATATTATAGCAAAAAAACAAAATTAATCCATAATATATATAATGCAACCTTATTTTAAACCTTTAAGACGACGGAAACCCGATTTCTGACATCGCAAGCAGACATCACAAGTCGAAAAATAAAAATATAACGACTTGCGATGTCGTTAAATAAAATTTATTAATTTGATTATCCAGTTGTAAATGTGTTTTTTTGTTTTGGTTTTTAAATTTTCCATATACCTTAGATTTTAGATTTCAGATTGCTACGGGTCTACCGGGCGCAACGGAACCCCACACTGCTGCTCTGACTCGTCGTGCCCCAATACAAGTAAAGCGTAAAAGCCCCAGCGATGTCACCACCGTTCCAATACCCCCCCCGCCGCGAAGAAGAACGCGAGAATTATTAGTACCATCATAATGATAAATCTTTCCCATTCCTTGAGTAGAATTCCAAGAAGAATTAGATGGTCGGATTTCATTATAGGAAAGATCTCCATATGATGTCCAATTAGAAGTAAACTCTGACAATTTCCAAGTATTATCTGATAAAATAGTAGGGTGGTTATTAACTAAAGTATCATTTATATCTTTTTGAACATGTTCCCAAAGATTACTAGCAAAATCCCAGATTTCTGAACCATTAGAAAGAATCAATTTTGCTTTAGGATTTCTATTAGTGCCTTTTTCAGGATTAGCGCCGTTATAGCCGCAGGAATCATTTACTCCATTATTTCCTCTAAATAGACAACCAGAACCAACTGAACCAGAAGACCAATTTCGAGGAACTTGTTCTACATTTCTGGCAATAGTCATCCATTCTTGATTAGTTATTAAATGGCCTCCTAATGATTGACAAATAGCTTTGGCTTCAGTATGAGTAACACCAGCAATTGGCGAGCCATAAGGAGAAGAAATAACATTGGTATTAGACCAAGATGAAGGACAATCAGTGCCTGTTTTGCCCCAATCCCAGGTATCATAAGAAGAATTAACATAACAATTATTAGCATTATCAGCTCCATTTCCATTTTTTGAATATTTAGCTTCATATTTCATTACCCAGAAATCAGAAGTGTTATAGGTTGAATTGCCTGGGACTTTTATCCAATTATGAGGAAAAGTTAAAGGAGCAAGAGTTAAATTAGAGCCAATTTCATAACCATTATCAGAATCTCCGCCATCATTAGGCGAAACTCCAGAAAGATACTTATCTGATTCAAAGATAGTGTTTAACTCCCAACTTCCTCCTATTACATAGGTATAATAATTACCAGTTGAGGTTTGGTTAATAGGATCAATAGGTAAAGCAGAAATAGGAGCGCCAATATCCATTGAGGTGAAGTTTAAAGGAATCCAGCCAGTACCATCAATTTTTCGATA
>Ga0078972_1017918_pt1 | contig 10000 bp, 6 predicted proteins | sample YelNatPaOPGAMG01_FD_67568 | JGI IMG/M metagenome (GOLD analysis project Ga0078972, IMG submission 67568) | Hot spring thermophilic microbial communities from Obsidian Pool, Yellowstone National Park, USA - OP-RAMG-01 (SPADES assembly) (version 2) | ecosystem: Environmental > Aquatic > Thermal...
CGCAGTTGTCCTGCAACGCGGCCAGGCCCGACGAAATTGGAACACACCCGGCGTAGAGCGCCTCCAGCCGGTCCACGTGCTCCTCCATGGTCATCGGCGGGCGGACACCGGCGCGCAGGCGGAGAATTGTGTGAGAAATATGCCGCTGGTGCCAAGAGAGATAGGCTCACAAGGTATAAAGGCACAATGGTGAAACTGGGCGATGGTGGAGGTGCGGGTGAAGTTGACCACGAAGGCCAACATTGGTGCTGAAGGCAGCAAAGCCATATATATCAAGCCAATAACATTGCAGCCGGCACCGGCGTGAGCGATTACTTTTTATTTATAGAGATGACGATACCTCCGCAGCACCCGCCAGGGACTTTCCACTGGTTGCATCAAGTTGACCCAACTGAAGTCCCGAGTACTGGCCTGAGTAGCTCGGCGTTTCCGCCAGAGTTTGCGGATATCGCGCAATGCCGCCAATCGCCCATTAATGGCACTCCAATCCCCCCTCACCACCAGCGAATAGGGCAACGTGCCCCAATCGTACAACACAATAATGGGCAAATACTTAAGCAGATAGGGCATAGGATAATTCTTGGCCAAAAGCCATATCTTGTTGCGACCAAGGAGGTAGTTCTTAAAATAGGAACCCTCTTTTGCTGTTGCGGAGTGGTGGTGATACACCACAGCATTCGGAACGTATAAACAGCGCCACCCAGCTAAACGAGCACGCCAAGCCAGATCTACATCTTCTAAATAGGCAAAGAAGTCCTCATCAAACCCTCCCAATTCCTCTAACATCTCACGACGATAGAGTGCTGCACCCGCACAGGGGCCAAAAACTTCCACAGGCTCGCTCTCTTGCTTATCGTCCAGTTCACCTCCCTGCCGATCCCACGCGATGCCAGCCCAATCCAGGTTAATGCCGGTGGAGTTAATCATATAGGGTCTATCCGCAAAGAGCATTTTAGAGGCGCACATTCCAACACTGGGATCGCTCTGCGCTGCCCGGACAAGTTCTGCCAGCCAAGTCGGGGTTGCCCACGCGTCATTATTCAAAGTGGCGATGTACTCCCCGCGGGCCGCATGGAGAGCCTGGTTATTCGCTGCTGCAAATCCAAGATTACGGTCATTCGCGATCAGGTGTACATTGGGAAAGGTGTTCTGTACCCACTCTACTGAGCCGTCTTTAGAGCCGTTGTCCACAACGATGATTTCCAGAGGTGAAAGCGTTTGGGCCATCAAAGAAGGGAGGCATCTTTCCAGATACCTCCGGCCGTTCCAGTTCACTACCACAGTTGAGACAGAAATGGACATCAGATTATTCCGTTACAATTACTGGAGTGTCGCTATACCAAATGGCGGTATTGAAACCGTCATTCACCTCGGCGCAGATATAGTATTTACCCCCATTTACAGATTTTGTGTCCCATGTCACTATGATACCATTAGGGTGAGGTAGATCATTAAGCACTCTGGTCACGAAAGGCAGGTAGACTTTAAAGGAGTTATTAGGCTGCGACGGAGCATATACAGTCAGCAGATTTCTTCCGTCTTGTGGGTTTCTATTCGTGTCGTACCACAAAGTCACCGTCGCTCCTGTGTTTTCACTGATTTGATATATCACAGGGAACAACTGCCCCCTTTGAATTTGCTCATCAGCTGTAAGCATCACATAATCCAGATGAAATGATGTAGGAGCGGCTACTTCCACAGGGTCCAGCCGGAGTGCTCGTTGGTAACCGAACCAGCCTGCCCCACCGCTACTGGGTTCAAGCCCCACTTTACTTAAATCTAATGAATAGACCTGCCAGCCTTCATATACGATGATGTCTTTAGTCACCACATAGTCTACCACAGGGCCTTGATCCCACCAAATCACACGGGTCACCCACCCCCGACCGATATCCTGGGTTCCTTCAACATACATCCGGTATGTCAGGTATTTATAGCGGCTGGTGTCAATGGGACGTTCCACGTTGAGGAGTATTTGAGGATCGCCGGAACTATCGCTGATACCATGATAAATACCATTACTGAAATTGCTGTTAATAATATGCTCCATCCCTGCTATATCATCAGTATTGCTCATATCCCAGGCATCACCAATAACAGCAGTAGCGTAGTCCTCTCCGCTTACAAAACTGGGGCGCAGAAACGTGACGATAGGTGTGGCATCAACAGTGAGAGGGGTTGAGCTGTAGCGAGCAGGCTGATCATTTACCACTACATACACATAATATTGGCCTGGCTGCAACGATTCAGGCAAGGGATAAGGATATTGGGGGTCTCCCTCATTGAGGAGCGCCTTGCCCCATTGGAAGGTACCATTTTCTGGGGCATTTGTTACCTCGCCTATCTTTGTGCCATCATAGCCAACATTATCGGTGTCTACATAAAACTCCAGCTTGGCCCCTGCAGGATTCACATGCCAGGTGATGGGCACAGATCTTGATGTATCGGCTGTAGTCAGACGGATCCAATCCAACTGGATGTGCACATTGGAGCCCCCAGCAACCGGATCAAGGGAAAGGCCTACTGGTGTACCATTCCACCCCGTCGCTCCCCCCCAGCCGCTCATGAATGCATGGCGCAGATCAATTACATAGATGCGGCAACCAGAGATGACGGGGAAGAAGCGCGAATAGGCGACTTTGGTAAAGCTCTGATCATAGAACCAAAAGACCTGACCCCAATCTGAAAGACTAGAACACATTCTGAAAGAAAGCAACACATAACGGCTGGCATCAATGGGAAACCGGCTACCCACGTTGAGTGCTGGTTGCGCTAATCCAGTTGGGTGAATGTTGATACGGGGGTCGTCGTTCATTGTGTACATGCTCCACTGCCCCCCTGCAACAGTGAAAGAGGAGCGGTGAAAGTTTCCCAAAACTGTGGGAAAATCCGGGTAGGGGGGAGCGCTCATATCCCAAGGTGCCCGGAGAACACGGGTGGCAAAATCGTCTCCTTCTGCGATCACAGCGTTATCAGGCAGTGTAAGATTTATAGAAAAAGCCGCTATATTCTGAGAAGCCGATGGCTTTAGCCAAAATGGTAGGGCAAGCACCAATAAGAGAGCATATAACCGGGCTATTACACGTTTCAGTTGCATAGGCACCTCCACGTATAATAATATACTACCTGGTTGGTTCGGTCGTCAATGGGACATCAGTCCTATTTTGGTAGCATCGTTGGGTCTGGACAGATATACGTTTTGAACGCTAAATCGTAATCAGCAGATTGCCCATCCAGTATTGCTGTCCCCAAAGGATATGAATCACCGTTGGAGGACCAAATAGCAAGGTCTTCGGCAACCATTGCCCCTGACCATCCTATATAAAAAGAAAATAACTGATCCTTTGAGTTTGGTATTGGCGGAAAGAATACGCCAAACCAGGCGTTATCCATCACACTTGATGGGGGGATTACCTGGTGTACCAAGGTGCGACTAGAATCAGAGGCGTTGATTATATAGAATGTAACCGGCTGAAGGTTCTCGTGTCCGAAAGTAGCAAAAAGGACCTCTACTCCACATAAGTTAGAAGCATGTGCCTTGAAGGTTTGCCCCACCGGGTGATCCGCATATAGCCTGATCGGTTTTTCAAAGCGCAGCTGAGCGATATCAACCTCCACTGGCAGTGGAAATGAAGCCCCTTCTTTTTTGCGATACACTGTTATTGGAAAAGGGTAACCATCCTGTTCGATCTGTCCTACTATCTCATAGGCTTCTTGAAACCAAGGTTGAGCCACCACCGGATGCATCCACCCGGCGAATAAAGGGTTATAGAGTACGTAATCAGGCTGATAGAATTGGTAAGCCCACAGAAAGTTACCCTGCTTCAGGTGTTCAGACACGCCTGGGCTAACTAATCCTAGAAGGTCGACAATACGCCGCTCGGAATAATAACCGATTTGCCCAATCTCAATGTAGGCGACGCTGCTGGATGGCGGCGTATTCTTCTTTAACCACAGGCCTATCTTCACATACAAGCGGTTCGCTGGATTTGGCTGCCCCCAGTGATACCATCTCACGCTCCAAACTGATAAAATAATGATTGCGCAGGCAAACGAAATCAAGATTGCTATCCCGGCAACTCTTACAGATCTACTTGCCAGGCTGGGTCCATGTATATAACTGGATAGAGATGCACCTCTTGTTAGCAGATTTACTCCCCCCTCAACACCCAACCCAATCGCGAGAGCGAGCCCCACTCCCAAGTGGGCTATATACCAGTGGTAGAAAGGTACGTCCAAGATGAGGTAGGCTATGCTTTGGGCTATGATCCAGCCGAAAAGTGCTCCCCAGTGGCGCCATTGACGTATGCCGATTATTCCTCCCAAGCCAACCAAAGGCACAGCCACTAAAGACCAAGGGTTGTTATGCAGGACAATGTGTCGGACCCAGTATGCCGCGCTCGGAATAAAGGGAGCAAGCCCAATACGCCGTTGTGCAATTTTTGCAGCCAGCGAATGCGTAAGCGGCGAGCCGAATTGGATAGTCGCATAGATGAGCCATGGCGCCAATGTCAGTGCAAGCACCAGTATGGGCTTCCAGGGCAGCCGCTTCTGCGTGAGCAGGAAGTGAATTCCCAGCACTCCTACCACGACGATGCCCTCGCTGCGGTTCAGCATGGCTAGCGCCAATAGGAAAGCACATAAATTGTACCTCTCCCGGGCATATGCATAGAATGCGGCGCAGACCAACATCAAATAAATGGGGGTTTCACCTCCCAGCGTCATCACCACAAATGGGCTGAAAAGTGTGAGTACAGCCGTAAATGTTCCAGCAAAGGGCTGGTGATAGGCCTTGCCCAGAAGGTACAGGAAGATACTGCATCCTAGCAAGGCCAGACCACTCAGTATTCCTCCCCATTCCGGAATAGTCAGCCACGGGAATATCATCTTAAACACAACGAGTAAGCCAACGAATAGGGGTGCTGGTGTACCCAAGAAATGTTCGCCAGGGTTGAACACGAAACCCTGGCCGTGAACTATATTATGGGCATACCGAAAAGCCAAAAAGACGTCGTCGTAAGTAATGTAATAAAATGAAAGCGTAATGCCAATACCCCCGGTGATCAACATCGTTAAAACCAACCAATGGGCCCATCGGGGCCAAGCCGGGGCTTTTTCCGGCTGGCTTAAAACCTTTTTGAAAATAACGCTAATATTGCTTGTTAATCGGTAAATTACACGCATGTTTTGCCTCCTCGTTATTCCCTGCCCGGATTTGAAATAGGCCTAATGTGACCAAGCCAATTGTCAAGGCCAGCAACAGGCTGCGAAGGATGTCGCCCAGTTTCTCAGCCGGAAAAACTGTTGAGATGAGCACCCGCACGTCAGGCCAGCGCATGACCTGCACAAACGTGGGCGCCACAAGATGAACAGTGAATGGATTGCCCCAATCGCACAGTAGCAGTCCTGCATGCAGCAGAAGCCAGAAGCCGTAGGGAAAGAATCGCCCCACGCGTTCTGTGTTGAGGTAGAATCCGACTGTTGGGACAAGCCATACCAGCCAGAAAGGGTGAAAGTTTACCAAGGGGAAGATGAACATTAGCGTGGCAAACTCGTATCTCCATAGGTCCGCCAAAGATGCCACACCATTTCGTGCCTTCCAGAAGGCATGGAAGAGTAAAAGTCCATAAATAATAAAGTAAATATATAACTGGTGTCCGTAACCGATGCCCCACGCTGCATCGGTTAAACGTTGGTTTTCTCCCCCTGTCAATAGCGCATGCCCCTGATGAAAAGCCTCGGAATTGGAAATGTCAGGTATGAGAAAATAGGGCAGGAAGGCAAGGATGTAAGGAACCACGCCAACCAGACCGGCAAGCGCCTTTCTCCAGAACCGTGCTTCTGTAGCAAGCAGGATCAGGAAGGGAAGAAACAAGAGGGGGTATATCTTAAACGCGGCACCTATACCCAGCCACACTCCGGCCCAAGTTGCTTTTCCCTCCCGGGCATAATGAAGCGAAAGTAGGGTAAAGAACATCGGGATAATGTCGAACTGCCCCCAGGCATACGTGCCAAACAATAGCAACGGATTGAGCATCCAGAAGCGGAACAGGCGCAAGCGTGAACGCTCAGTGTTACCCCAGCGGGTAAACAGCAAAGCCCCCGCATAATCAAATGGTAGGTAGTGCACTTTCAGCAGAAACAGGTATATCGGACGGTGCCAGGTATTGAACCACCCAAACAGGACATTACTGTCCAGAACGTCTCCTATGTGGTAATAGGGCATTAAGGGCTTGAGCAGGAACTGCATCAGCGCCATCAGCAAATAGATGGGCAAGGGGTAAACCAACTGGTTGGGATACAAGGTATCGCCTATTAGCTTCCCATGGTAGGCCAGGAAGTGGGCAGAAAACTGCATGATCAACAGGTCACCGTGAACAGCAATGGGCATCAGGAACAACCGCAAGCCCAATCCTATGAGTGCCCATACTCTCGCCTGTCTTGAACAAAGGAAGCTGCCAGACCAACGCCTCATAATTCTTTACCTCACCGTATTGGCAAGGAGACAACCTCACTCTGCTCGCCCAACAGTATTACCCTATGCTGTGGCGCGCCAGCGCAGGTAGTCTCTAATGGCACCTACCAATCCCATGACACCTTTCCGGCGAAAAGTCTGCCAAGCCCGGACAACAACAGGAGGCCGGGGGCTGACCTTTGCTTTCTTGACCTTTGGCAAGGGATACCTATCGGCAGCCCGATACGGTTGACGACAGAATGCCAGCAGTGGCGCAGCAGCCTCCTGCCATGTCAGACCTGCCCGGGCAGCCACAAAACGCGGCTCTGCCTGTTCACGGAAGTGCGGCTGTCCCAACAGCTCCAAGATTGCGTCCCGCACACCGACCCAGTCACCTGGCTCCACTACTACTCCCAGGTTGTGTTTGGCTACCAGTTCACTAATGGCATCACCTTGCGTGACAATCATCGGCAGACCAGCCCATATATAGTCCAGAAGACGGGTGCGGAAAGAGAAGCGGGTTTCAACCTGCTTAAAATGGAGGCTGATTCCTATGTCTGCTTCAAGGAGATAGTTTTCCCGCTCTTCGTATTCTACCCACTCGTTGAAAAACACCACGCGGTTAGTCAAACCTAGCGTATCGGACAGATGTCGCGCCATATCACACATACGCATAGGAGGTACATCCGGGTTGGGGTGTTTTGTCCCGGCGAAGAAGAGTCGCACTCTGGGATATACCTGCGCCACTTCCGCAACAGCCCGAATGGCTGTAAGAGGGTCAAACCATTCCCATATTCCCCCGCCCCAATAAATAACCTTGTCTTCATCGCCTATGCCTGGGTATACTCCTTTCAAAACCCGCCGCTTATGGCATGGTGGTTCATCTGGCAATCCGAAGGGCACTATGGCGATCAAGCGGTCTAAAGTGGGATCACTTGCCACAGTAAGGGGGTTGATACGGCCATTGGCTGCTAACATGCCCAGCCAGAAATCACGCTGAGCCTCGTGGGCACATAAGAAGAAATCTCCTAACTTCAACTGTTCATTAAGTACAGCCAGATTAATGGTATTGATGTCTATTTGCGTCTGGATGGGCTTGTCACGGTGAATTACCAGGGTTTCTAAGATAAAAGGATCATACAGGTCAACCACCAGTGGTTTACCGGTCTCCTTAAGGAATGGATAATGATACAACAAAAAACCCGCCGTGATTATAACGTCGGCCTTGGCGGTCAGGGTCAGGAGAGGATAACCATCCTGGCGCCGGTATCCTTGTACCTCAAATCCGCTCCCACTTGCTGTTGGCTCGCCTGGTATAGCCAAAACAACGGGAAATTCCCGTGCTAACACCTCTGCCAAATGCCAATAGCGGATAGCCGGGCCAGACATCCGCGGACCTGGTGCCTCATGGCTGATCATCAGCACATGCGTGGTCATAATTTAACCGTGGCCACTGTTCTTAAAGAAATCATTTATATGAAATAAAGAAACCAATCGTTGTTGGAGATCAAAATAGAGAGGGTCAGGCGGGTGGGGGTGAAATGGATCACCAAACAAGGGCAGTATTTCGGCATCACTGCGCACTCTCCGGCGCTGGATTTCCTCTCGCCGCCTCCAAACATCTGGAAGTGCTTCCGCCAAGTCATCTAAAGCCATCAAAGGGCTTAATGCCACTCGTGGGATTACCGCTACATCACGCCGAATCTGCAACACAGTGCGCGCATAGAACCAGCGCAGGATTCGGCGGATCGCTTCCTTCAGGACCGCCCACACGCCAAATTCTTCCAGAAGCTGCTTAAACTCGCGGCGAAGGCTGCTCCGTATCAACAACGCCGGCCCTCGCGAGGCTGGCCAGATGGAATGAGGTTGTACCTCATTCCCCATTCGAAAAGTTCGCTTGTCACAACCCGAAAGGAGAGACGATCGCTTTGCAGTAAGTAGCAGGGCTACTGGTAGAATTCTTTCTAAAGTGCTCTCCTCGTAGTTCTTGATTATCATGTACAGAGCGTTTCGCTCGTAAAGTACCGCGCGTTGTTCTGCAGCGAACTTTTTGCCTGTAGCATGGCCTCGGTGATAAGCTATGGCCTTTGGTTGCAAAAGGACTCGATAGCCCAATATCCAGAGACGCCAGCCCCAGTCCACATCTTCGAAATAGGCAAAGAAATCTTCGTCAAATCCACCACTCTCAAGAAAAACCGAGCGCCGGGCAAGAAGAGCCCCACCACAAGCAAAGAGTACTTCCCTCACACAGTCATCGCCATGTTGGCTCTGATCTGTAGGCTGAAACCCCATCCCATAAAAGTTAAGTGTGCCCCCGATGAAGTCTATTTCGCTGCCATCCCATGAAAGAATCTTACTCCCTACAGCAGCCACATCATCACTTTTTTGGATTGTCTGCACTAGCTCTAACAGCCAGCGCTGATCTACACGCATATCATTATTCAGAAATGCCACGTACTCGCTGCGAGCAGCCCGCGCCCCCAAATTGTTACCTTTCGCAAACCCGACATTGGTCGGTAACCCAATCACTCGCACAGTCGGGAAATTCAGCGCAACATAGTGAGCAGACCCATCAGAAGAACCATTGTCTACCAGTATCACCTCTAACTGGTCTTGCGGATAGTCAAGCGCAAAGATACTCTCTAAACAGTGAGGCAAAAGATCCCGGCCATTGTAGTTAAGAATGACGATCGTTACAGTGGGTAGCATTGATGAAACCTCCGCTTCCTGTAGCCTGCCATATTCCCCCGAGCGCCACCACTCCATACCGCTCCCTTATCCCAGGGAGTACCCAGAAACCATACATCCGGTCATGATAATCATACATCTCCGTATCCTCCCAGTTGTGGGCGGAGACGGAGAGGTAGTAGAGGCCCTCCAGCAGGGGGAGCGCGGGGATGGCGTAGGTGACAATACCCTCCCCCTCCACCGCGGGGATGTCCAGGCCAGCGAACTGGGTGTTGGGGCCGGTGATGTGGATGCCGTCGCTGCGGTGGATGGCCAGGCCAAAGACGGGCCACTCCACCCGCTCTTCGGCCCGATAGTGCATCTCCACCACCAGCGGCTCGCCGGTCCGGAACTGCTGCCGCTCCCGGCCCTCGCCGTCCAACAGCCGCACCCGGATGATCCGAATCCGGCCGGTGCCCCACCGGTGCTCGTCGCCGCCGGGCTGGGCCATGGTCTGTCGTCCCCAGGAGTGCTCCAGGTACCGGCGCACCACCGCCTCGGCGGCATCATCCGCCACCACGCGGCCCTCGTGCAACCAGATGGCCCGGTTGCAGAGGGCCCGCACCGCGTCGGCGCTGTGGGAAACGAAGAGGACCGTCACCCCCTGCCGCCGCAGGTCGTCAATCCGTTCCAGGCATTTGCGCTGGAAGGCCTGATCCCCCACCGCCAGCACCTCGTCCACCAGCAGAATCTCCGGGTCGGTGTGGACGGCCACAGAGAAGCCCAGCCGCACAAACATCCCCGAGGAGTAGTGCTTCACCGGGACGTCTATGAACCGCTCCAGTTCGGCGAAACCGATGATGTCGTCCAGGCGGCGGC
>Ga0078972_1017919_pt1 | contig 10000 bp, 7 predicted proteins | sample YelNatPaOPGAMG01_FD_67568 | JGI IMG/M metagenome (GOLD analysis project Ga0078972, IMG submission 67568) | Hot spring thermophilic microbial communities from Obsidian Pool, Yellowstone National Park, USA - OP-RAMG-01 (SPADES assembly) (version 2) | ecosystem: Environmental > Aquatic > Thermal...
CTTCTAAGCAAACCAATCATCCGTCCTCCTCTTGTTGGTGTGGCTGGATTGTATCGGGTTTCTCGAATTAAAAAAAAATATGATATTGTTAAAGAGCTTGTTCTTTATCCCAATAAAAAAGGACTACCAACTTTAGTTTATAAATTTTATCCCTCAGAAAGTGAACTGGTTTCGGCTTATAAACTAGGGGAAGTAAAAGAGATAAGAGTTTATAAAAAAAGCTTAGCGGAGACTTTTAAAAAATGGAAAAATACCAACGTTCAACGTCTTATTGACTACTCACAAATAATGATGCTTCTTATTAACCATCAAAATGAATTTTTAAAAGAAAAAGAGGTGAAAAACGCTCTTTCAATGGCCCTTCCCGAAGACTTTTATAAAGATTTTGGGGAGGTGGCTTTGGGACCGATACCACCTTCATCTTGGGCTTACAATGAAAGTTTAAAACAAAATATTTACAATGAAGAAACCGCCACAAAAATTATTAAAAAAAATTTACCAAAAAACGCCTCTTTTAGTTTGTTTACTTCGTATGATCATTATTCGGTGGCAACAAGTTTAAAAGAATATTTTGAGAAAGTGGGTTTACCAGTAAAAATTAAAATTTTTTCTTATCAAAGACCAAAGGAATTTGATTTTTTGCTTGTTTCTTTAAAATTAGAAAGCGACCCCGATCAGTATCTTTTATGGCACTCAACTCAAGAAAACGCTAAATTTCTTCATTATAAAAATGTAAAAGTTGATAAACTTTTGGAAGAAGGAAGAAGCACCCTTTTTGTTGAAAAAAGAAAAAAAATTTATCAGGAATATCAAAAAGTAATTACCGATGATCCGCCAGGTTTATTTTTATACCATCCTTATGTTTATGTGATAAAAAGAAGATAAGATTTAATTGATAAGATAAAAAAAAATTTATATAATTGAAGAAATTGCCTGGGTGGCGGAATTGGTATACGCGCAGGACTTAAAATCCTGTGTCCGTAAAATCGGACGTGAGGGTTCGAGTCCCTCCCCAGGCACTTTTCATCTTGACAGAAAAAAAGTTTTGTAGTATTATTTTTTATAGCAAAATGAAAACTTTACTTTCTTTATAAAGGCACGATTGGAGACTGCTATTTTTAAGTTCTCCTAACAGCCAAAAAACATATTTTATTTTAGTTTTAAAGATAAATTTAAGGGCTCGTAGTTCAGTTGGAAGAACACCCCGCTTGCACCGGGGAGGTCACCGGTTCAAGTCCGGTCGAGTCCACGGCACATTGACAAATGGGATTTATAAACTAACAAGAATGATGGGAGAGAGTTTAAGGCTAACGGTGGATGCCTAGGCAGTTTGGGCCGAGGAAGGACGCTTGCTAGCGGGCGAAAACAACGGTAAGGCCGCAAGCAGCCGTTACTAGCCGTTGGTTTCCGAATGGGGTAACCCGTCCCAACGGAAGTTGGGACATCCCGCTTTTTGCGGGAGGGGCACCCGGGGAACCGAAACATCCAAGTACCCGGAGGAAAAGAAATCATATGAGATTGCCTAAGTAGCGGCGAGCGAAAGGGCAACAGCCTAAACCCCGCCTTTTGGCGGGGGGTTGCGGGACCTTCCACAAAACAAAGTCTTTTCTAGGAGAATGACTTGGAAAAGTCAGCCATAGAAGGTGAGAGCCCTGTATCCGAAAGAAAAGACTTTGTTGGAAGGTATCCCAAGTACCACGGGGCACGGCAAACCCTGTGGGAAGCTGGGTCGGTCACGATCCAAGGCTAAATACCCAAACTGACCGATAGCGCACTAGTACCGTGAGGGAAAGGTGAAAAGAACCCCAACATAGGGAGTGAAATAGAGACTGAAACCGTTAGCTAACAAACAGAGAGAGCTCCGCCTTTGGCGGGGTGATCTCGTGCCTATTGAAGAATGAGCCAGCGAGTTCTTGCTATGTGTCTTTTTGCTTAATCCCCATATTGGGGAGGAGGCAGAGGGAAACCGAGTCCAAAAAGGGCGCTTATGATACATAGCAAGAGACCCGAAACCGGGTGAGCTAACCATGGCCAGGGTGAACTCCGCCGAAAGGCGGGGGGAGGCCCGAACCCGTTGCCGGTGAAATGGCATGGGAGGAGCTGTGGTTAGGGGTAATATGCCTATCGAACCCGGAGATAGCTGGTTCTCCCCGAAATATATTTAGGTATAGCCCTTGTTAAAACTTACTTCGGGGTAGAGCTACTGGATGGTTCGCCAAGCTTTAAGCGAGGCGAATCAACCAAACTCCGAATACGAAGTAAGGTTAACAAGGAGTCAGTCCTGCCGGGATAAGCTGGTATGGACGAGAGGGGAACAGCCCAGATTCCCATCTAAGGTTCCCAAATGACTCCTAAGTGTTTTCTTAAGGTCGTCAACTTCCTAAAACAGCCGGGAAGTTGGCTTAGAAGCAGCCATCTTTTAAAGAGTGCGTAACAGCTCACCGGTCTAGGAAGTTGGCGCCGTAAATGATCGGAACTTAAGGAGTCTACCGAAGATGGAACTCTTCGACGTTACGTCGAAGGGGGTAGGGGAGCGTTCCTAACGCGGTGAAGCCCCGCCGTAAGGCTGGGTGGAGCGTTAGGAAGTGAGAATGCTGGCATGAGTAGTGATTCTTTCCGGTGAAAGCCCGGAATGCCGAAAGCCTAAGGTTTCCCTGGCAATGTCAATCAACCAGGGGTTAGTCGGAACTAATCTCGCTGTCGTTAGGCAGCGGGAGATGTACAAGCAGTTAATATTCTGCTACCTAAGAAAAGGCGCTATTACTTAATCAACGACGAGGTTTGTTGGCTCCAGCCTCGCCTTTGGCGGGGTCTAAATAGCAAGTCCTTCGGCCTTGTGTTGAAGGGCAAGCTATGATGGCAATTCTTCAGCAATGAAGGAGAGTGGAGTTCAATAAGCCTCCGGGAAAAGTTGATTAAGGAGCCTTTTCTTAGACCGTACCGCAAACCGACACAGGTAGGCTGGTGGAGGACACCAAGGCATGCGGGTGAGGCCGGCTCAAGGAACTCGGCAAAAAAGCTGAGCGTAAGGTTTCCGAGATGCTCTCCCCGCCTTTTTGGCGGGGCGCAGCGAAAGTTTGCCAGCCGACTGTTTATCAAAAACACAGGTTCCTGCAAACCCGTATAGGGGATGTATAGGAGCTGAGACCTGTCCAGTGCCGGTAAGTTAAGCGCTGGGGTTGACCCCGCCTTTAGCGGGGGAGGCTCTGGTGCAAGCTCCGGTGAACGACAGCTCTAACCTTGAGAGTTCTAAGGTAGCGTAACCCCTTGCCGGGTAAGTTCCGGCCCGCATGAAAGGTCTAACGAGCTGGCAACTGTCTTGAGCCGGTGCCCGACGAAGTTGAAATGGCTGTGAAGATGCGGCCTGCTTGCACATGGACAAAAAGACCCCGGGAGCTTTACTGAAGCTTGGCATTGGAAGAGAAAAGTTAATTGTTGAGCGTAGGAGGGACCCCTCCGTAAGGCGGGGGCCAATGAAACACCTCTCTTTAACTTTTTTCTTCCTTATCCTGCCTTTGGCGGGAGACAGTGCTAGGCGGTCAGTTTAGCTGGGGCGGCTTCCTCCAAAAAGGTAACGGAGGAGCACAAAGGTCAGCTTGGTCCGGATGGAAATCGGACTGGAAGTGCATACGCATAAGCTGGCTTAACTGTGAGAGTGACCACTCAAGCAGAGGCGAAAGCCGGTGTAAGTGATCCCCCGAATCGCTGTGATCGCGGTCGGGGCTTAACGGATAAAAGCTACCCCGGGGATAACAGGCTAGTCGTCTCCGAGAGTTCCCATCGACGAGACGGTTCGGCACCTCGATGTCGGCTCACCGTATCCTGGGGCTGAAGTCGGTCCCAAGGGTCGGGCTGTTCGCCCGTTAAAACGGTACGCGAGCTGGGTTCAGAACGTCGTGAGACAGTTCGGACTCTATCCTGTGCAAGCGCTTGGATTCCTGAGGGGGTACCTCGACAGTACGAGAGGACCTCGAGGTGGCAATCCCTGGTGTACCGGTTGTTTATCGCAGCGCCGGGTAGCTATATTGCCATCCGATAAGCACTGAAAGCATCTCAAGTGCGAAGCGGACCCCAAGATGAGGAATCCATATTCAGCCTTCCGCAAGACTAGCGGATTGATAGGCGCTTAGGTGTATGCCGAGGCGTACTAATGGCGATCTCTCCCATCATTTTTGTTAGTTTAAAATTCGATGATTATTCTAGCGGTTGATCCCGGTTTGGAGAAATTGGGCTACGCTTTTTTTGAGATAAAAAAAAATCCAAAAAACTATTGTTACTTAACTTCAGGAATAATTAGGTCAAACAAAAAAGAAAAAAGAGAAAAGCGGCTTTTTTTTCTTTATTCTTCGCTTAAAAAGTTAATCGAAAAATTTTCTCCCGAAGTTTTGGTTATTGAAGAGTTATTTTTTTTTAAAAATAAAAAAACAATCATCCCTGTCAGTCAAGCCCAGGGAGTGATTCTTCTTTTAGCTGCAGAAATGAATATTAAAGTTCAATATCTTTCTCCTTTGGAGATTAAACAAGCAATTACTGGTTATGGGAGAGCTGATAAAAAATCTTTAGCAAAGATGATTACTCTTTTAGAAAATATTCCTCAAAAAAAAGAGGATGATGAGATGGATGCCATTGCCTGTGGTCTTGCTTATTGTTATCTTTTTTAAATTCTTATTGAAATCCTATAATTTTGTGCTATAATATATTTTAGATCCTAAGGTTTTTAAGAGTTTTTCTTAAAAGCTTTAGGATCTTTTTTTATGGGAAAAAAAATCTTTTTAATGATTGTTTTGTTTTTATTTTTAAACCCGTTTTTTGTTTTTGGAAAAGAAGCGGGTGAATCGGCAAAAATAACTTATAAGACAATATTACAAGAAGAACCAAAAACAGTTTTTTATCAAAAAGCAGCGATTAAAAATATTTTAGAAAAATATCACTCGCCTTTAATAGGTGAGGTTGATACCTTTATAAAAGTCTGTTATCAGTATCAACTTGATTGTTATCTTCTTCCCTCAATTGCCGGCATTGAATCAACTTTTGGTCAGTATCTTATTCCCTCATCGTTTAATCCTTTTGGTTGGGGTGGTGGAAAAATTTTTTTCAAAAATTTTAAAGAGGCGATTGAAAAAGTTGCCTTTGCTTTAAAAAATAACTATCTTGATCGGGGTTTAACTACCGTTGAAACAATTGGGAAAGTTTATTCTGAAAGTCCCTCTTGGAGTCAAAAAGTTTTATTTTTTATTAATCAATTTAAAAAAGAAGAAGAAAATCTTCGATTGTATTTTGAAAAAAATACGGTAAAATTATAAGAATATGTATTCCTACAAAAAAAATCTTTTACCCAAAAACACAGTTGAACTAATAATTGATATCCCAAAACAAGAAATTAAAAATGCTTATCAAAAAGCTTTTCTTTCTTTACAAAAAGAACTGACTCTTCCTGGTTTTCGAAAAGGAAGTGCCCCAAAAGAACTGGCGGAAAAAAATATAAAAAAAGAAAAAGTTTATGAAAAATTAATTGCCGATCTTATCCCAAGAATTTATGAAGAGATAATCAAAAAAGAAAATTTAACCCCTCTCTCTTTGCCCAAAATAGAACTTTTAAAAGCCAAAGAAGAGGAGGATTGGCAGATTAAAATTACTCTTGCCCAAAAACCAATCGTTGATTTAAAAAATTTAAAAACAATCATTCAAAAGATTAAAGCTGAGCAAAAAAAAGAGGAGATTTGGGTTCCAGGAAAAACACAAAAAGAAAAAGAAAATCAAGAGGTTAAAAATCAAAAACTTCTCAACCTAATTTTAAACGCTCTTTTAAAAGAAATTCCTTGTGAAATTTCTGATCTTTTAATTGAAGAAGAACTTAGTAACCGCTTAGCGTCATTATTAGATGATATCAAAAAAATTGGTCTTACCGTTGACGCCTATCTTAAATCAAAAAATCTTACTGTCGAACAGCTAAAAGAACAATATCGAAAAGAAATCGAAGAAACATATAAGTTAGAGTTTATTCTTTTGGCAATTGCTGATAAGGAAAATATTACTGTAGAAAAACAAGATCTTGAAAAAATTTTTGTTAATCTTTCGCCTGAAGAAAGAAAAAACGCGGAAGCAAACAGCTATTTTTATGCCTCTATTCTTCGCAAACAAAAAACACTTGATTATCTGCTTAACTTATAGTAAAATTAAAATATGAATTTTTTCAATCTTTCTCAAAATCAAAAAAGTCAATCTAAAGTTCCTTATAAAAACCCGGCTGAGACTTTCGGGAATAATCCTTTTGATTTTGACTATTCTTCTTTTGGTGAAAAAAAAATCAATCAACAAAAAGAGCAATCTTCGGCGCCGATGAGAAAAGAATTTTCTTTATTTTCATACCAAGAATATTACGAGCGGGAGTTGGTAAAAAAACAGATTAAAGAGTTGGTCGAACAGATAAGAAAAGAAATAGAGCTTATTAAAAAAGCTGATAAAACGCTTCTTAATCAAGTTTCTGAAATTGAACACATTGCGGTTGAACAGTTGCCGGAAAAACCGGGGATTTATCATGTCCGGTTTTTGGAAATTGTTCTTCGCATTCTTCAATCTCTTCGGCAAAAAATTGGCGAATCAAAAACTTGGCTTTCAGCCATGATTTCACGCAAGAAAAAGAGAGGTTCACTCTTTTTGGCCTTATCAAAGAAAAAAGGAACGCAGTATTCTCTTTCCCAAGAGCTACAAAGCGCTCGTTCTGTGCAATAATTTTTAGATAATTTCCTCCTTCCTTTTTCTTACAAAAGCAATCCACTCTTCAATGATTTCAAAAAGAAGTTTAAATGGGGCTTCAATGATAAAATCAAAAAGGAAGATAAAAAAGTTGAGTTTAGCAATTTCTTGACTAAAAAACTTTCCCAAAGAAAGAATGGGCATAAAGAAAAAATCAACCAAAGGAGTAAAAACACTTTCTTTTTCAGAAAGTTTTAACTCATTCACTGATTGTTTTATTCGATAAGAAAAAAAGGTGACCACCGAAACAAAAAAAATAAAAATGGCTTCGCTTATAAGGTTAAAATTTAACTGGGTTAAAACTTCATGGATTAAACTAAAGGTGATCAAAAAAGTCAGCGAATAAAAAACAGTAAAACCAAAAATTAAAATTGGTTTTTTCATTTTTTTCTTTTTAGTAAATAAAGAAACGGTTTTTTCAAAGGTTTGATCTTTGTTTATAATTTCAATTAATCTTTGAAAGATGCGTTTGGTATTTTCTTCATCAGGCATTTGGAAAGAAAGGACAATTAAAGCCATTAAAATTGGTGGAAAAAGAGTGTTTATAGTAATAGAGCGAAAATCAGCTGCCCCATAAAAGTAATTGGACAAGGGAAACTCTAAAATTAAGGCAAAAATCATTTTGGTTAAAAAGATATAAATAAAAGCTCGGATGGCTAAATTGCGAATTTTGGTTGCTAATTGTTGATACTTTTCTCGACAAAGAAGATCAACGGTATTTTTTAGTTTTTCTTGATCGGTAAGGATACTTTCAATTTCATTACTCTTTTTTTCCAAAATATCAAAAAGGATAATAAAAGGAGGAAGATTTTTTTTAATAAATTTAGAAAGAATATCGATATAAGGGCTTTTAATAAACTCATCAATCCGTTTAAAAATCTCTGGAAGTTTGGGAATTAGTTTTTCCAATTCTTCTTTACTATACTCACTTAAAGGTTGATAAAAAGTAATAAAAAGATGATAACGTTGGTAGGAACGATCACTTTTTCGAAAAACTTTTTCTAAGGCAGCCAAAAAAATAGCATCTTTTTGGGCTTCGTTAATTTCTTCAATCTTTATTTTTTTTCGCAATACTTGATAAATGTAAAAAGTTTTTGCTGCTTGTTTTTGGGCTTTTTCGGGGGATAAGGTTTCTTCAATTTCTGAAGTTAAAAGATCAAAAATAAACTCGTTTAAATAAAATTGGATTTCTGACGGTCGACCAATAAGTAATTCTTTTCTTACTTTCAAGTAAGTATCAATAATCTTTTGGACTTTTAAAACATCGTCTTTGCCAAAACTGCCATTATCAAAATACCGCGCCCAAAGCAGTTCCCGAAGAAGATTTTCCGCTTCATCGTGACCTTCTGGATTTATCGCTAGTCTTCGTTTTAAAATTCTTTCAATGGCCGCTCGCAGAATCAGATGATCCTCGCGAAATTCTACCGCATTGCGCATTTTTTCATAAACTAAGGCAAAAAAAGAAACGGTTTGGGAGACTTCAATTTTGGAAATTTCATCGGGTCTTGGACGAGGTTTTATCGATTTTAAGGCAGAAATTAACGCTAAAGTGTATTGTGAAAGCGCAATTTTTTCTGTCTCATTCATAGAATATTTTTATTATACCACTTTTTATTTTTCTTTAAGTTTAAAGTTAGTGTTTTTTAAGACCCAAAGACAAAAGAAGATTGATTAATTTTTTGGTTTTTTCCTCAACCTCCTTTTTATCAAAGCCTTCAACATTCAATCGCAGAAGTGGTTCGGTATTGGAAGCACGAATATTAAAACGTAATCTGTCGTAAGAAACTGACAATCCATCAAGCCAAGAAATCTCCCCATCGGTAAAATTTTTAGCCACTTTTTCCAAAATTTCTTTTGGAGAAACATTTTCTTCTCTTATAAAATTAATTTCACCCGATTCATGGGCGGTTTTGACTTCTTCTTTCAATTTTGAAAATGGTTTATTTTTTTCCGAAAGAATCTGAAGAATCAAAAGAACAACGCGGATAGAACTTTCTCCCCCGCCAATTTCTTCAAAGTAATAATGACCCGAAGACTCACCGGCAAAAACCGCTTTTTCTTCGTTTAGTTGTTTGGTAATCAAAGCATGGCCAACCGGAGAAATACTCAAAATTCCACCAAGCTTTTTAACTTGGTTTTTAACATTTAAGATATAGCGGATATCAATCAAAACTTTACTTTTTGGTTTTAAAGCAAAAATTTTTTCTAAGATTAAAGAGGTGGTTAAAGTGGCCGGAACAATTTTTCCTTTTTCATCAACAAAAAAAATTCGATCGGCATCACCATCAATCATAATCCCCAAATCCGCTTTTTTTTCAACCACTTTTTTCTGCAAATCTTGCCACAAATCAAACTGAAGAGGATCGGCTTGATGGGCGGGAAAACTACCATCTAAATAGTCATTGATCATCTCAATCTTAAGCGGCAGTTTTTCTTTTAGTTTATTAAAATATAAAATCCCCATGGCGTTGGCCGGATCAACAATTAATTTTAATTTTTTTAAATTGTTAATTTTTAAATCAGAAAAAGCAGCTTCAATTTCAAAATCAACCGCATCCCAAACTTCAATTACTTGACCAGAAAAGCTACTTTTTGCCTTAATAAAGTTATTATTTAATGCTCTTTCTTTGATTTCGTTCATGCCGGTATTTTTTCCTACTTTAATTAATTTTTTTCCATCTTTTACCGCAATTTTTATCCCATTGTATTCTTTGGGATTGTGAGAGGCGGAAATTTGAATGCCAAAATCGGCATTAAAACGAAAGATGGAAAAGTAAACGGTAGGTGTTGGAACTAAGCCAAGATCATATATGGTTGTCCCATATGATAAAAAAACTTTTTTTATTCTTTCAAAAATTATAGGTGAAGAAAAACGCATATCACGACCCAAAACCAAAGTTAATTTTTCTTTTTGAAGATTTTTGATCAAAAAACTGGCAATGGCTGTGGCAATTTGATCGATGTTTTTTTCGTTAATATCCTTGGGCCAAAGACCGCGGATATCATAGGATTTAAAAATATTTGGGTTGATCATAGGTTTTTATGATAACAAATAAGTAAATAATAATTCAAGCGATTCTTTTAAATCAAAAGGGGTGGTTCCTGTTTTAATCTTTTTTTCTATATTAAAAAGACTTTCATAGAATTTAATTAGTTTTTCTTTTGGCCAAAGTTTTGCTTGAAAATTAAGTTTTCTAAACTGCCAAGATTGAAGGTTTTCTATTTTCTGATTAAATTTTATTTG
>Ga0078972_1017921_pt1 | contig 9998 bp, 12 predicted proteins | sample YelNatPaOPGAMG01_FD_67568 | JGI IMG/M metagenome (GOLD analysis project Ga0078972, IMG submission 67568) | Hot spring thermophilic microbial communities from Obsidian Pool, Yellowstone National Park, USA - OP-RAMG-01 (SPADES assembly) (version 2) | ecosystem: Environmental > Aquatic > Thermal...
AAACTCTTATAAAATTATTATTAAGTCCATAAAAATCTGAACATTCCCTGATAAGGATTCCTCTTTCAAGCATGTACTGAAAAACACCTTTCTTCGGGATTTCAATTAAATAAAAGTTTGCTACAGATGGAAAGTATTTCAGTTTAAGTTCATTTAATAAGCCTTCTAAAAATCCTTTTCTCTTTTAATAAATTCATAACTCTGCTTTTTAAAATATCCATCTCTGATTATTTCCTCTGCTATCCATTGAACTAAACTGCTTATGCTCCAGGGCTGTCTGTACCTTTTAATTTTTTCAATAATTTCAGAGGAAGCAACAGCATAACCAAACCTCAATCCTGCAAGTCCATAAAATTTTGTAACTGATAAAAGGAGTAAAAAGCCTCCGAATCTGCTGTTTAGTTTTCTATTTCTTAAAAATACCTCAATTTTTTCGATGAGTTTTCCAATTACTATGACAGGATGATATTTTTTTGGGTCTCCAAACAAAAAATCAATCAAAAAAGCTGTAGCTACGATCCAACTTTCAACATAAAATATCTTCATAGACAAGCTATTCCCCATATTTTATCCATGTCAAGATAACTTTCAATGGTTTCTGAAAGACTATCTAAAAAATGAGCAACCTTTATACCTCTCTGCTTTACAATTCTGCATAAAGCTGTAACAAGTATACTTTTCCCACAACTTGAAGATGTTCCCTGTATCATTGAAAATTTAGCCATAGCTTCTCACAAAGTAAAAAACAAAAAAGGAAAACTACTTCTGTTATTTCAACAGTAGCTCCAAGATGGTCTCCTGTTATTCCATTGAATTTCCTTTCAAAGTATTTTTTCAAAATAAAAAGAATAACGCAGAGGAAAAGCACAATCAAAGGCAGAAAAATGAAACTTCTTACAGTAAAGTAAATCAATAAAAAGACTGGCAAAACAGTAGAAATAATAAACTGCCATGCAATGACTTTTCCAACAAATATGGCTCCAAGTCCTGTGTTTCTCGCTGGTTTACTGCAATATATTATTGGAATTACTGACCATCTTGAAAATGTAAACATAAAAACAAATATCATAAATTGATTGATATCAATGAGCTCCTTAATAAAAACAAATTTGCAAAGAATATCAAATACTGAAGCTACAACTCCTGCAACACCAACTGTGCTATCTTTCATTATTTCAAGTCTTCTATGTATGTCTTTTTCCTTTTGTACTGTTCCCTTATAAAATATGGCATCAAATGTATCCGAGAGTCCGTCAATATGAAATATTCCTCTCAGTGAGAATAGAAATAAGAGTAAAATAATTGAAATGACTGCAGATGAAAATATATGATTTAGTATTATCAATAAAAAAACAAAAAATGTCCCCTCTAAAAGCCCTACAAAAGAGAAAAAAATAACTGAGCCTGCAATCTCTTTTTCATTGATTCCCTTTAATTTCAAAGGAAAAACAGTTAAAAATGTAAGAGCCATTAAAAATTTATTTATCACTTTTACTTACACCTGCTTCTTCAAATGTTGCCATCTCGCTATAGATTTTTAGCCCTGCCTCAATAATTGTCATGGCAAGTGCGGCGCCAGTTCCTTCACCAAGCCTCAGATTTAAATCAAGTAAAGGTTTGAGTCCCATAAAATCAAGTGCTTTTTTATGCCCTCTTTCAACAGAATTGTGTGAAGCAAAAATATAATCTTTAACAGCTGGATTTATACAGTAGGCAATCAGAGCTCCTGCGGTTGATATAAATCCGTCAATAACAACTGGAACTTTTAACTCTGCACAGCCCATGACAACACCTGCTATGGCACCTATTTCAGGGCCTCCAACCTTTGATAAAACATCTATCGGGTCTGAAGGGTCTGGACTATTTATCTCAATTGCTCTTTTGATTACTTCAACCTTTCTGTTAAAGGTTTCATCATCTATTCCTGTTCCTCTTCCTGTAACTTCCTCAACCGAAGAATGAGTAAGAACGCTTACAATTGCCGAAGAAGGCGTTGTATTGCCTATACCCATTTCTCCTGTGGCAAAAAGATTGTAGCCTCTCAAATGGTATTCTTTAACCAGCTTAATACCTATTTCTATACATTTTATTGAGTCATCACGGCTGAGTGCAGGAACTTTTGCTATGTTTCCTGCTCCTTTTACAACTTTTTTTGATACCAATCCTTTAATTTTCCCAAAATCATAATCAACACCCACATCAACAATCACAACATCTGCTCCCGCATATCTTGCTAAAACATTAATTCCTGCCCCGCCTCTTAAAAAATTAAAAATCATTTGAGAAGTAACTTCTTTTGGATAGGCAGAAACTCCTTCCTCTGTAACTCCATGATCAGAGGCAAAAACAAGCACAGCTTTTTTCTTAATTTCAGGCACTGGATTTTCATAAATGGCAACAAGCCTTGCTGCAATCTCCTCAAGTCTTCCAAGACTTCTTGGAGGTTTTGTGAGACTGTCAAGTCTTTTCCATGCAATATCAACAAAATCTTTTTTAACTGGTTTAATATCAAGATTTAGCATTACATATCTCCAGAAACAGGTTTTTGTCTTTTTGTATCCACTTCACAGCAGAAAATCTAACAGGGAACTTAAAAATCGGTCCATCATAAACAAAGGTGTGATATTCTCCTCTTTCACCACAGAGGTCAATATTTCCTGAGGCTTTCAAATCTCTGATGAAATCAGAGTCAACTTCTTTACCAAGCCATTCGCTTCCTAAAAAAGAAGCATTAGTTGAGCATAGTATGGCTTTAAATCCAGAGTTTATAAGTTCTTTCATAAGAGGCTCTCTTTCTTCATTCCAGAGAGGCAAAATTGCTTTTATTCCTGTCTCCATGCATACTCTTTCAACCCATTCTCTGTGCTCCTGGACATCAATATCACCAAACACTCCAGCAGAGACCCCGTCTTTTTTTAACTGCATGATTGTATTTTTAAATTCATATTCATAGCTTTCCCATGTGGTATTCTTTTGAATAATTGGAATTCCGATTGCAGATGCTTGTGCTTTAAGCAATTCAGCAGTTAATCCATGAGAACGAGAATACTTTCCTGTTTCCCCAAGCATGTTAACAAGATAAAGAACTTTAACACCGTTAACCATTGCTCTATAGCAGGCTAATGCACTGTCTTTCCCTCCACTCCAAGAAACAAAGGCTTTTAATATATCCATTTAACTCCTCCAGTAATTGTTCTACTCAGCACACGATAATACTGAACATATTTATAGGCTATATCAAATAGATTTTCTTCAGTAAAAGTTTTAATATCTTCCTGAGTTATAACCTGAGCTGAATAGAATACATCATTTTTGGGCTTTTCAGTTCTTATTGTAGTTACAATGATTTCTTCCAGTCTGACTTTATCTGCTAAAATAATTTGATAAGAGAGTAAAACAAAAGAAAGGATAAAAGCTAAAAATCATGGCAAATCCCTCCCTCGAGGATTAGAGGACTCACAGAGTTCTCAGTTGGATAGGTCTTCCGACTCAGGGCTCCACCTACTTGCCACCTTCCCGGAGATTTCTCTCCAGTGGGTTAAGGCAGTTAAACAGGGCTTTAGAATGGATTTCTAATTCCCATTCCCTATCCACTGCCTTTCTTGACTTTCGTTCCCAACACGGCTGCGGGGCAGCGGGGGTTTCTCACCCCTCTTCCCTTAATCCAACCACAAAAATTATAGAGAATTTATTTTGAAGATGTCAAACATTTGTATATATTGGTAATGTCAACAATTTTGTTTAAATTCTTTAAAAGCTGTTTTACCTATTCTCTATTCTTGCAAAATTAATAATACCAAAGTTCTCAGGATTGTTGGCTATCTTTTTTAGAAAATTTTTGAATTATCTGGGAAGGAAATTAAAAAGGCTTTAAATTTCTCATTCATGTAAAACAAACACTTATGAAATAAAATCAATAGCTATTAGCTTAAGAAGATTAGGATTGTATGGTTCTATTTCGTCTCTCTCTATAGAAATTTTACCTTTAAGAAAATCAGATAAATCTTTTACAAGATGCTTCCAATTCTTGTGATTGTTCTTATAATTTCTCCATGCAGCCCTTAGATTCTGCAACCTCTTTTTTATCAGGCTGACGGTGAGCAGTTTTTCCCTTGTTTCGTCCCATATTCTCTCAACTTCTTTATCTTCCGGGAAGTCAAGGAGGTATTCATCAAGTCCGAGATCCATCTCACGAATAATGCTTGAGACAAACTTCTTGCTTTTATCGCCTGTTAATTCGACAAGCGCAGGATCAACTGCTTCCCGCTGCTCAACTTCTTTATATGTTGCCTCAATATCCTTTATGATCTCTTTGTTTATTTCATATACTTTGTCAAAAAAATCGGGGATTACTCTCGCCTCATCAGGAGGACACGCAATGAAGTCAAGAATCTTAGTTTTGTTTTTGCTCATTTCCCGTGTTAAAAGGTTATAAAGATACCAAAAATGAAAATCGTCTCCATATCGGTAATAGAAGAAGATCCCTTTTATTTCTTTTTTGAGCCCACTAAAAATCCCAAGAGGAATGGATTCAAGTTCTTTTGCAGCTTTAGCCTTAAGATAATCCATGAGAGGTTGATAGAATTTCTCGCCACCGCCAAAGACTTCCTTTTCAAGTTCTTCAAAGACTTCCTCATCCTTCTCTTTAATTTTTCTTATAATCCCAAATACCTTGGGATTAACTGTTTCACCGAGCACTGTTGTATCAAGTCCAATAGAACTATCAATATTCCTTATCTTGTTCTGTAGTATATTTACAAGGCGTAGCAGATCCTCAAGTTCCTGTTCAGGGAAGAAATTATAAACATAGATTTTCTTAAATGGAGAGCCGATTCTGTCAATCCTGCCAGCCCTCTGAATCATACGAGTGGGGTTCCAGTGAAGATCATAATTAATCAGATATTGCGCCTTCTGAAGGTTCATCCCCTCGGAGAGCACATCTGTACTCATGAGTATATCGATTTTTCCACTCATAAAAGCATTGACAATCTCTGCGCGTTTCTTGGATGATGTTATTCTCCCGGATATTTTTTCTATTTTTAATTGAGAAAACGAGGGGTCTTCAGCAACGTTTTTATGAATGTAATCCAATGTATCCGCATAGTAGGTAAAGAGAACAATCTGATTCTTATTGCCATCAGTTCCGGGCTTAGTCAATCCTATTAGTCTCTTTTTCAGTTCTTTAAGTTTTGCGTCAGCATCAGCGTTTATTGAACCTACCTTTTCACCCATCTCGCTAAACAAAGTTATATCTTTGTCTATATCACCAATGAGCTCCTCTTTTCTGTAATCATTAATATTACTGACAACACTCCCTCTATATTATTCAAAACATCTTCATCAGAAAATCTTAAGACAGTTAGTCCCAATTCATTTAATCTCTTAACTTTTTTTCTATCTCTTTCAAAAGTTTCTTCAAAACTATGCGCGTAGCCGTCTATTTCAATTACCAGCTTTAACTTGTTGCAAAAGAAATCTACAATGTAATCACTAATAGGCTTTTGTCTATGAAAATCATATCCTTTTAATTGTTTACCTTTTAAATAATTCCAAAGCTTTATCTCAGATTTTGTACTATTGTTCCTTAATTGTTGAGCTAATTCTTTAAGCTTTGGATTGTAATATATTTTGTTTATTACACACCCCCAACCCCTCTTGATAGAGGGGAGATTTCACACACTCCTTGCCTTTTCAAGTCTGTTCTTTACCAGTTCGCATACAACCTAATAGACTTCGTTTCTCTCATCTTCTGTTAGACCAAGGATGTAGAAGATGATGTTACCGAAGGCTTCATGAGGATAAATTACAGAAAAAACCTGTGGTTCTCCTAAAATCTTAATATTCAATTGTCAAGTAAATATTCTATAAAAATAAGCATAATCCCAAAAGTTCATTGGAATTGTTTATAAATTTATAATAATAAACAATTTTATATATAACAAAAATCTTGTTACTTTAATTTAAAAAATGTTCATCTACTAATTGCGGTAGAAGGAACTCGGGGCCGTCTGAAAAGGCGGTCGCTGTTTTTTAGAACATTGCGTTTTCTAATCTTGCAGCTAAGCCCCTATAGCCTTCAGCGTTTCCATCTCTTTACGTAAGATGGTATTTACGACTTTGTCAAGGCTGATTTTTTTCTTTGATGCTGTTTTGCTGAAAAACTCTTTAACTTCTTTGTCAAGATACACAGGAATTTCGAGTTTTTCTATGGGTCTGTAGAATTTTCCCTGTTCAGCCTTGGAAAAATCATATTCTTTTTTCATAGTATCAGCCTTCTCTCCTTTCAAAATATTGTTTTTCTTCATGTTTCGTTGCTTTTCTCGCAGAAATAATTCTTACGAATTCCTTACCTTTTATTTTTCTATATGTATGAATAACCACTAAAATTCTTCCGTTTAATGTTTGCCCTATTGATATCCATCTGTCTTCATCGTCTGAATGTTTCTCATCATAAAGGGTCAACATGTATTTATCAGCAAAGATATAACACGCTTCAAGAAAAGTAACTTTATGTTTTCTCCTGTTTGCCTTTTCCTTTATAGGATCCCATTCAAATCTCACTATTAAATCCTCATACGATAATTAAGTATAACAAAATCGATAACAATAGTCGGCTGTCTATCATGCTCAAGATGACAACTTTCGTCACAATAAATATTGTATTCCATTATGATTTCACTTTTTTACATTTATATTATCACTCGTTAACCATTTAAGTTTTTTTATAGGAGTGCCTCTCATAAATATCCCTCAAAAACTCATGACCCCTTGAGCCATAGATGTTGCAAATCTTGCTTGCACTGTCTGTTATGTTGGCACTATTCTATATAGAAATTCTACTATTGAACAGATAAGGTATCAACATATCCAGCATATAACACCAAATCTTCACGGATTGCTTTTTGGCAAAACATTCTTAGCAATCTCTAAAATCTTAACACTTCCTTCACTTCCGTCTTTTGATGAATCTATGTAACCAGTAGAAGTATTACTAAAGACAGCTTTTGCAGCTTCAAGAACGACAGCATCTTTAATTTGTATATCTTTTACAGCAGATGAGAAAGCCTGAAGGGTTTGAATGCTTAATGCTCTATGCTGATAAACTGCCGATTGATGCATCAAAGCTCTGTAAATTTTACCGCACCAAACAGTAGCAGTTACCAATATACCAAGAACTACTATCTTTGTTGTAATCTTCTGCCAAATTTGACCTTGGTCTAAACCTGCCTCTGTATAATACCAAAGTAAAGCAGCTGCAAATACTGTAATCAAACCAACGATTGCTGTAACTTTAAGCCATATTTTGGCTGTTTCTTTCAATATAGAAGCTTCTTTTTTAAAATCCTGAGTGAAAACGGCGGCACCAGCTGATGCCGATGCTTCACGGGCTTTTATTATAATATCATCTATTTCCTTCCACTTTTGATCGATATTGGTCTTAGCTTCTTTAACCAATATCTCAGCTTCCTTCACAGATGCTGTCAGTGATTCAATGTTGCGGGCTACGTCGCCTTTCTGATATACAAGGAAAGGAATCCAAGGAGATGCTACAGTGTAAAGTGAATCTGCCCGATTTTGAATCTGGGAAATAAATTGATCTCTTTGCTGAGCCGGTGAACCAGATTCTATTGAAAATTTATTAATTGTCTCAAAAAGTCCGTTGATTTGCTGTATCTCGTTTGTAATGGAACTAATAGCATTTTTGGTAAGTAACTCGACTGGAAGCACTTTTAGAGAATTAACTATTAAATATATGCGGTCGATGTCACTGCGAACATCTTCAAGTGTAATAGTTCCCCACTCCGGCCTGGCAATCAACTTTTCTTTATCAAACTGTAAAAATTGTTCAATTTGTTTTTTTTAGCCCATCAAGATGCTGCGAATTTCTTGTCATATTTTTATCCCTCCTGGTTTATAAAAATTCATATCTCGCCCTTCTCCCCATTCAAACATCTTCTTTAAATCATTACAGTGACTGTGAGGAAGTTTGTCCTCATGCTGGAGTCTCCCTACAACTATGCCAGAAGCGATGCCGATTTCAGAGGCAAAAGTTTGAATTGCTACTTTATTGAATCTCCCAGTTAGTATGAACTGCATATATCGTTTCGGTGGAATCAAAAGATCGGATGCAAACCTGTCAGCCTCATATTCTTTTTCTTTGTAGCTTTTGCTATCTCCCTCGATAAAGACTTCTTTCTTCCCATGTAGAAGTATATGTCCTGCTTCATGGAAAAAGCTGAACCACAATTGATCATCACTCTTATAACGAAGGCTTAGTTGAATTACAGCCTTGCTTGGGCTTACCCACCATGTTGCACCGCATGCCCGTATACTGGGTAGCTCAGGCACAAAAGTAACCGCTACACCTGATTCGGCACAAAGCCGAATAACTTCTGGGTGAAAGACCTCAGGAGGTTGAGTTGTCAGCTTCCTAATTTCGTAAAGGGCCTTTTTAAACTTGGTTGCATCATAAGGTTTACATTTAATCTTTTGAGCGATTAGCTCTCCTTTTCTCAGCCATGAGGCCACAGCATAAGGGTCACTCTGAAATACAGCAGATTTCCGATACGAAACCTGAGCACCCATCCATCGCTTTTCCCATTGTTCCGGTGAAGCAATACCAAAGAAATTCAGAACTTCCTGAAGCTGTTGAACCTTGTCTGAATGCTTCCTTACCCAACCCATCTTGATAAGCGCATTCAAGGGCATCTTCTTTAGCCAATCTATTTGCCGCTGCAAACTTTTTTGCTCGTTAAGTCTTGCCAGCGTCTCCTGATAATTACGTTCTAGGTTATTCCAAAAACCTGCGGGTATTCCTAGAACACGTTCAAACTGCAATGCTGTTTCCGGGGTGATAGCAGCCTTTCCTTTAACGATTTCATTGATTGTCTTTTTAGGTCTGCCTGTGCGCTCTGCAAGCTCTGCTTGAGACATGCCGATTGCTTCTAAAGTTTCAAGAAGCGTTTCTCCAGGGGGGACGGCATAATCAGGCATAAACTGATTTTTTATATCTTCACTCATGTGTATCCTCCACACCAAAAATTTTAATCATGGTCACTTTAGTCCAATCAAGCCCTCCATCAGGCTTTTTGGGTATCGGGTTGTTCGCAGGCTCGAAAATAAGTCGATATGGATGGTCAAGATCTACAGATAGTTGACCTTTTCTATTTCCCTTCAATTCGTGGCAACGGAGTTGAGGGAGATGTCGCAAATCATCCAGTACATTTGCAGCATAAAGCTCATTTAGCCTTCTTTTTAAAAGATTAGCTCTTTTGGTGCCGAATCTTTTTATCATAAGATTTTCATTGTTGCACTCTTTTTCAAGCTTAGCTGTCTTAAATAGAATAATCATATATTAATTTTTTGTCAAGAATATTATTAACCCAAAGGGTTAATAAATTAAAACTCACACACTCCTCGCCTTCTTAAGTCTATTCTTTTCCATTTCACAGACTGACCAATAGACTTCATTTCTTTCATCTTCTGTCAGACCAAGGATATCAAAAAAATTCCCCTCTATTTTTGTACTATTGTTCCTTAATTGTTGAGCTAATTCTTTAAGCTTTGGATTGTAATATATTTTGTTCATTACACACCCCCAACCCCTCTTTATAGAGGGGAGATTTCATACGCTCCTCGCCTTCTTTAGTCTATTCTTCACCAGTTTGCACACTGCCCGATAGACTTCATTCCTTTCATCTTCTGTAAGTCCAAGAATGTCAAAGACAATATCATCAAGGGCTTTGCGGTCAGAAAGGGGATTGGGCTTTTGTTCAAGAATAAAAGAGTTGGGTTGAAGTTCTATTTATAGTTCACGTTGTAACTGCATGAGTGACAGGCGTAACTTCTACAACTATCCTATTCAAAAGACCTTCACCTAAAATAACACTTGCATTTAATATCTCTAATCCTGCGAGTTTACCATCAGGGCTATAGTTTGCTATCACATCTTCACTCAATTCTCTATTTTCAGCAGTAGATGGTTTGAGGGGAATAAA
>Ga0078972_1017924_pt1 | contig 9996 bp, 12 predicted proteins | sample YelNatPaOPGAMG01_FD_67568 | JGI IMG/M metagenome (GOLD analysis project Ga0078972, IMG submission 67568) | Hot spring thermophilic microbial communities from Obsidian Pool, Yellowstone National Park, USA - OP-RAMG-01 (SPADES assembly) (version 2) | ecosystem: Environmental > Aquatic > Thermal...
TTCAGATACTTATGGGTTACCTTTAAAGTTTGAAAGACAATTAAAAGTCACTAGTCCCATATTTGAAGTTGTAAAGCCTAAAATGGAAGTAAGGGAAGTTGTGCAATATATTGATAAACCAATAAAAATAGAAAAAATAATCCCATCTTTAACATGTCCTAGATGTTCATGGAATTTAACTGATAAAATGAGATTAATAAATTGTCCTAATTGTGGCCTATCGTTATTTGATGCAGTTAAATTAGCAGTAGAAAAAGAACTAGGAAACTCATCATTAAAAGAGAATAAAAAGAATAAGAAAAGGTGGATATTTTGAGTAGTGAATATGAAAGGCAGGTAAGAGAGTTTCAGAGAATACTGCAACAAAGGATTAAGTTTCTAGATGAGCAGAAAAGCAAGAAAGAGAAAGAACAACTACAGAGAATGATTAAGCGAGTATCTGAATACTTGGAAAAATTAAACAGAAAAGATGTAGAAGTTGATGATAAGCCTAAGTTGTGGAGAAAGGGAAGGATAAGAAAATGAGTAAACGTGTTATTGTTAGGTTTCCAACTAGTGGTAGGGTAGTTATTGTTTCTAAAGATGATAAGAAAATAAACTGTCCTCATGACGATGTTGTTCCTTATGCAATAAAGGATGGATGGAAATATAGTTTTTGTTTAAGATGTAAAAACATGATACGTGAGAAATTAAAGGAGGGAAATAAATGAGAAGTAAAAGAGAAATAGAAACGTTCAATAGGTTAATGGAAAGTCTAAAGAAGGGACAAACACATAGTGTTTTAGTTAGTAGTTTAAATCCTAAACTTATTGTTGATGGTTACAAGCGTAGAATAGCTGCAATAAATTCTAATGTAGAATTAAAGACTGAAGTAAGGGAACATAAAACAGTAGATGAGTGGTTACAAGATTTAATGAATCATGCTAGTTGTCCAGAAACTAAAGCAAGTGTTAAAGACAAGTATGAAGCGTTAAAGACTGCTTTTCCAGAATTGGGAACAGAAAGCATTATACAGATTTTAACGAAGATAACTGGTAAAGCTAGAGCAACATTATATAGATGGTTGGATTTAGATAAATCAGTCTCAAATGAGACTAATTCAAATAAGCCTGCTAGAGGAATGAAGAAATGCATGGTTTGTCCACTTCAACAAAACAATAAGAATTTAGAAGAACAATTAGCAAGAATTAGAGAACAATATAATAAAGCAATAAGCAACATAGAAGAAGTTGTAGCAAGCGACGAGTTTAAGTTAGCAAGGGCTATTAGCTTATTCTTAGAAAAACATCCTAATAAAGAGTTTACTTCAGATGGTAGAATAATCGAGAAATTAACTGAATAAGGGTTTACTGATGGCAATACTTGATAGATGGCAATATCGTGAACATAGACCATGGAATTTAGGCGACCAATCTTATGTACAGATACCATTGAGTGTAGGTGTATGGTTTAGTGGTCATGGAAGGTGTGTAAGAGTTAGTAGTGGTAGTTCAATTTATGGTAGAGGATACTTTTTTCGAGTATTTAATAAAACGTTTTTACAAAACAAGAAACTTAGAATTCAATACAATTGGAGTGCATTAAGTTTTGGAGGAAGTTACCATAGAATGAAAATAATGTTATTGGATGGAGATTATGACAGAAGTAATGATAGTTTGTTTCCAGATTTAGGTGAGTTACAATATAAAGGTAATGGGGTTATTCAATTACTTAGAGAAAGAGGTTCTACTGGCGGATACTTTTACTGGTATGATGAAACATTTAATTTAGATGTAAGTAATGCTACAGAACAGTATGTAACTTTAATGATTATGGGGGAAGATGGACAGTGTTATGAACAAAGTAACGATTTTAAAATAACTATTGAGGATATCCAACTATTGGATCAAAATAATAATATAGTGTTTAGGTGGGATTTTGATTATGGACAAATTGTTTATGAAAGACAGAACACTACTAAAGACTATGCTTATTTCAGTTACCCAAATGATTTACCTTATAACATAACTAGAACAGTACAAGAAGTAGTAGGAGTACAAGAAACACATGACGTTTTACGAATTCCTAAACTAGTATTAAGACCAGATAAAGTATTGATTGGAATAGATGAGTTTAACAATTATGAATGGAAAGGTATTAGGAGTGTGAGTTATAGAGAAACTAGTCCTTGGGTACACATAGATATTCCTTATGGAACAATGCTACATCAACATATAAAAAGTGTAGAATATGATATAAAAGTTGTGTGCAAAGATTTTAACTCATTATATAATGCAGTATTTGAAACGCCAATAGATGATGAGGGACATACAGCAATAGACACAAGTCAATATTATAATAAAAATGTTATAGGTTATTTTACAATTGTTGTAGTTGGAAATGATAAGAGGAAATATAAGATAAAGTTTGAAGATGTAAAAGTTAAGAGTATTTATCCTAGTAATGTAGAACTGGGTTTAGAAACTGAATGGGTAGTGGAACTTACAGCTAAAAAAATAAAATATGGTGTTGTTTAATGCTGACTTGTTCTTGGGTCCAAGAATGAAGAGGGTCTGCAATATGATAGAGTGGGGAAAAACTCCAATAAAAGAAAAATGCTCTCCCATAATGAAAGATGATTAAACTCCACAACAAACCTAACAACAACCAATTATGTCCATTTCTAATATAAACTATTATTGAGTGAAACTGTGGGTTGAATTTTTAATTGGATATTTTTTGTACGGGTGTGTATTGTACAGGTAAACAGTTGAACTGGTGGTTAGTACTAAAGTATGGTAATTTGTAAGTTATGGAAAATGTCGTAGCCTTATAAAAAATACTGTCGAAAATGTCCATCAGTTGTTTAGCTATGGAAAAACTACATGCTTTAAACTGTACATAATAGATTGATTTGTTGTAGTAACGGTTTAACGGTAAATAACACTTAAAACTTATTGAATCAGTGCAAAATTGCACTAATCTAACATTTGCCATTTGTCACATGGACAACCCTATAACATTCCCAATTAACCCTTGAACCAGTCTCAAATGAGACTAATTTAAAACTTAATTAACCCATTATACTAGTGTTTATTTTATTGTATGTTTAAAGTCCTTGGGGATTTAGGGGACAGCGTGCTAGTATAAGTTTATATTTTAGATGTTATTAGAGAATTGTTGGGAGAAGGCTTAACAATGAACAACAATGAATTATCCAAGCTAGACGACTACCCCATTGGAATAGTCGAGTGCCCTCTTGCTTATTTGCGTTTCCAGAGAAGGGGTTTAATTATGATTTTGGGATTTTCCACTCTAGCAAGGTGGTGACGCATCAACACTAGAGGTTTAAAAATTATATGGGAAATGCGAGACAATAGGCTAGGATGTTGCCGGTGATGGAAATGGGTTTGGATAAAATTGAACCTTTTCTACGTATTATTGTGATTGCGATGATTTTTTCAACCCTTTCTCTAGTTAAGTTGGAGTTGACTCAAAATCTAGTTGATGACGGTTCTAATTCGGTGCTCGATTTTCCGCCAGCATATGCTGGGCATGTAGATTTTTTTGTTGAAACGGATGGGGAGCGTATATGGAGCGTTAACGTTTCATCTAATGAAATTATCTTGGAATCTGAAGATTTTGGCGAAGTTTTAGAAAATATCACATGTGTAGCATCGGAAGCTGACGGTGGGGTCATTTTAATAAAATCCGGAACCTACATTATTGCGCAACGCCATGTTATATTTCGACCCTATTCAGACTGGGTTTATTTCGCAGGCGCCTTAATTTATAAGCCTCGCAATATAATGATTGTCGGCGAGGGAAATTCCACAGTCCTCATTTCAGGTGCCAATGTGACCAATCCAATATATGTTTATAATGCCATCAACTTTACGTTTGCAAATTTTGTTGTCGATGGCGCTAAACACTTGCAAAACAGACCATACTATGACTGTTACAGCTTAATATTCAACGACGGCGGCGGAGAAAACATAACATACCATGATTTACTATTAAAAAATGGCAAATATATGGGAATTTATGTTGGCAACAATGACTTCTTATGCGATGTAGTTCCCCCAAGAATTGGCATGGTATTGCCCAACCAAAAACATCACAATATATAGTGTTGTGACATGGGAGTGCGGAACAGGCGTCTTTCTAGACCATGTTTTCAATGGAAAAGCATTCAACATAACTTCTGTCCATGATTGGGCTGCAATAGGATTTGCGGACTGCAGCTGGAGTACACAGATAAAACTTTTCAAAATGTAACCGTCGTTGATCCAGTCGGCTGTGTTTTCACGGGATGGTATCCGCAAGGCAGACTTAAAAATATAGACGTTTATCTATCCAGCTCGTCTTACTGGAGGCTTTTCAACTTTGAACACGCCACAACAATAGAAATAGAAAATGTCGCCATATACGCTAGACGCCGTTAACCGGCTGCCTCTTCTATGCGAATGGCGGCGAAATAAAGCTTAATGGCGAAATAAAGGTATGCGAGTGGAAAGAGCCACCCCTACAATTTCCGTTTAAAGAAAGATGATGGCGTTCAACATCCTAACAGAAAAGGTTCCAGAACCGCAGGTTCTGAATTGGCGGGCCCGCCGGGAATTGAACCCGGGACCTACGGGTTAAGAGCCTCAACCCATCCCGTGCAGCGGTTTGGTCCGCCGCTCTACCTTACTGAGCTACGGGCCCGGCATTTTTCTAGATTATGCAATTTAGAGGCTGTTAATAAGCTTTCATATGAGCTTTGTGAACTTATCCCTCCTTGAGGTTGCTGGTTTTTGTTGTTGTTTCTTTTAGCATTATGCCGAGGATGACGTCGACTTCTGTTAATGCGACGCATAAAATTAATGCTGGGTAGAAGGAGTTTGTGACTGCTTTGAGGTGGCCTGCCAGCCATGGGGCTACCATTGCGCCGAGGTATCCGCCCGTTAGCATGAACCCGCCAGCAGTTGCCGAGTACCGTGGACCTACGATTTCTACGGGCATGGCCAGAACTATTGGCGCCATACCACCTATCAGAAAGCCGTAGACGATGACCGAGGCCCATAAAGCGATGTCGGTTGTGGTTCCAACAATGTAGAGCGTCAAGCCCGCCATAAGAGATAAAGCCCAAATGAAGGGTTTCTTTAAGCCTATTTTGTCGGAGATTATTGGTATTATGAAGCTTCCGGGGATCATAAACCATGAAATTAGCGATGTTATTATGCCCGCTGTTGTTGGCTCCAACCCTTTCAGTGTAAGCATAGATTGGAGGAAGCCGAGCAAACCCACTTGTGGTGCTAGGAGGAAGAAGGTTGTCAGCATTAAAATCCACATCTGCCTGTTTTTAAGGACTATGAATAGGGATTCCTTGAATGGTGCACTCTCCAAATTTTTGACAACTTCTTTGGGCTTTTCTCTAGCCAAAAAAATCCATATGAAATTAAGTATAAGGCTTAAAAGGCCTATAAATATGAAGACACTGCGCCAAGACCCTGTCCATGGAAGCAGTACTGAAGGGATTATTATGAAGGGTAATGCCATGCCGACTTCCATGCCGGTGAATATGGCACCACTGGCGATGGCGTATTCGCTGGGCGGGAACCATACGCCTGTTATTTTTGGTAGGTTTGGATAAGCTATTGAGTAGCCCACACCACACAGAAATGTTGTCAGAGCCAATGTTGTAAAGTCTATGGCGAATCCCCTCAGGAGACCGAAAAGGCCGAGAAATACTCCGCCCAGGAAAACTGTTCTCCTAACGCCAAAGCGGTCGGCGAGGAGTCCGCCTGGAATGCATAGGAGCACTAGGGATAGGGGGACAAGGCTTATGATTAAGCCCACTTGACCAAAGTCCATGGATAACTCATCCATTAAAGTTAGTTCCAGCGGGGCGAAGCAAAACCAGCTAACGCCAAGAGAAAACATCATTAGCCACGTTATTGCAGCCATAGCCCAGCGGTATCGTGAAAAATGCCCGCGCATTTTTAGCACCGTTAGGGTAGCATTTTGACATGGATAAGATTATATAACTTTTTCATATTGCGTCTCATTTAGCACAACAATTTTAAGGTTTTTGGCGTCTGGTTAATGGGGAAAAAATGGGCGAACTTGTGTTTGTAGGTTTGGGTTTACATGACGAAAAGGGAATAAGCCTAAGCGGTTTGGAAGAGGCAAAGGCAGCAGAAGAAATCTTCCTGGAGCTCTATACAAATTTTATGCCTAACTTTTCCATTGAAAAATTTGCCGAAATCTTGGGGAAGAAAATCCATGTTGTTTCAAGGCGACAGCTTGAAGAGGAAAATGGAAAAACCGTTTTGGAAACTGCAAAAAGAGGTAAAGCCGTTTTGCTAGTTCCAGGCGACCCGTTAATTGCCACAACACATATAGCCCTAAGAATTGCAGCCGAAAAGCAAGGAATAAAAACCCGCGTCATCCATGGAGCATCCATAGTTTCCGCTGCCCCTGGGCTGTCTGGCTTGCACAATTACAAGTTTGGCAAAAGCGTTACCATTCCATTCCCTGAGAACTTTTCGGAAACCCCTTACATGGTGATTGCCCAAAACAAGGGGCTGGGACTTCACACGCTTTGCCTATTGGACATAAACGTGGAGGAAAACCGCTTTTTAGGCGTTAGGGAAGCCCTTGAAATCCTCTTAAGGATCGAGGAGAAGCGGAAGATGGGCGTTGTTACTTGTGAGACGCTTGCTGTTGGTATAGCCAGAGCTGGAAGCCCAAACCCAACGGTTAAGGCTGGCTTTGTCAACGAACTCCTAAATTATGATTTTGGGGGTCCGCCATACAGCCTCATATTCCCAGGAAAACTTCATTTCATGGAGGCTGAAGCCCTAATTGTGCTTGCCGGCGCGCCTTCAAGTGTTGTGGAGCTGGTGGAATGAGCCTAGACAAGCTTGTTTCAAAATATATTACCTCTGCAGACCAAGTTTTCAGCGAAATAAAGATTGTGGAGGGTTACGCTGGCTTTTCTATAGACGATGTTAGGCGGGTTTTGGAGCTTGCAAAAGCCTATTTGCAAGACGCAAAGTATTATAGGGATGAGGGAAAACTTGAGGTCAGCCTCGCTTCTGTGGCCTATTGTGAAGGCTTATTGGACGCCTTAAAAATGTTGGGGATGGTGAGGTTTGAATGGTCGAGGAAAAAGGAAGAAGAGAAGAGCGGAGAAAAAAGCGGAAGGTAGTTTTGGCTTCAGGAACATTTGACCTTTTACACCTTGGACACGTTCGTTATTTGGAAGAGGCAAAAAGGGCTGGTGGGAAAAACGCCGAGCTTATCGTTATTGTTGCGCGGGACAGCACTGTTGAAAAGCGTAAAGGCTCAAAGCCAGTCATACCTGAAAACCAGCGCCGGGCACTGGTAGAGTCCCTAAAAGTTGTGGATGAAGCCATTTTGGGCTATGAGGACTTTAACATAGGCAAGGTTATCGAGAAGATTAAGCCCGACATTATAGCGGTGGGCCACGACCAAAATGGAATGGAGAAAGTCGTCAAAGACTATGTGAGGGAGAAGGGCCTTAAAATCAAGGTTGTTAAGATTGGCAAGTTCGGCGAGGATGAGTTAGACAGCTCTTCCAAGATTAAGCAGAAAATCATAGAGCATTATAAAAGGCGGGAAGAATGAGGCAAAATCCTATGGAAGGGTTAAAACTTCCACCTTAACCTTATGTCCGTCTTTTAGCGAGAGATGCTTCCTCAAGCATATTGGCGCTATCAGCTCAATAACTGATGCGTCGTAGTGGCTTCTTAGGGCTGCTACGAGGGCACCCTTCACTTTGTTCTCAATTATTGCGGGATAGCATTTCACCGGTCCGAAAGTGCGGTTTTCATTCTTGAAGCCTTCAATTTCTATGGCGGGGTAAGCCTCAAGCTCGGAACGCGTTTTAACATCATAGTCCGTTACAAGTTTTAGGTTCAGCGTCCCCGGATAGGGGTCGAAGCCCAACTTTTCTATAAACTGCCTTCGGTATGGGTCTCTTGTCACGTAGTAGGCGCCTTCGCCCAGACCAGTGAAGACAACGCCTTCAAGGGTTACCGATGGCGGGTAGGCAGCCTCCATTAGGAAGCGTAGGCTTGAGTATAGCCTCTTAAGCTCTGCCACGCCAGAATCCGTTATTTTTATTAGGCATCCTTCCGGCGTCATTGTCCTCTTAATCCAGCCTTTATGTTCAAGCTCTATTAGGTGGCGGGATGCCGACTGCTGGGAGACGCCAAGCTTTCTGGCTAGAAATTCTGTTGATATTTTGGCTGTTCTACGGTGGGCTCCCAGCTCCGCCAATTTTAAAAGCGTGAAAATGTGGCGCCAAGCCTTTGCCTCGCTCATACTGCCACAAGCCCTCTAGCCTTTTCAATTTAGAAGTGGCACCATCCATATTTAAGGAACACGAAAATCTGCTGGAAACCAGTTTTAGAATTGGTTACACGTCACATTTGCCTTAACAAATATGCCTCGCAAATCATGAACGTGTACTGAAACTTGCACAGCGCCAGAGTCTGCGCTTGTCATGAAGGATATGGCGTTTACGCCATTGCCATAATCGGTTATGGAGAGGCTATTCGAAGAGTTGGCTGGCACCCAGCTTCCATCCACCTCATAATAAACTGTTATGTTTTTGGCTAGTGCTGGTTTTCCCTCGTTGAAGACTTGGCATGTTAGGTTGACGATTTTTCCAGAACCATTCGGCGTGAAGTAGCCCTCAAGCCTTATGGCTGTTGTTATGTTTATGGTGTAGCTCAACATGGTTTTTTCTGTCAAGCCGTAAAATTTCAGCGTAAAGTTTGCGTAAGCACTTGATACGCCCAATCCGTCGGTGTCTTCCCATGAGAGCCAAACGCCATCCATGTAATGCGAGTCGTTTAAGGCAGTGTAGGACAAGTAATAGAGTCCATAAGCGTTTAGGCTTCTGTAGGTTTGGGCTAATCTGTTAAGGTTTGAAGCCAAAACCGTTTTTTCTCCCCCGTTTGAGGCGTTTGCTAATGCGCTTATAACGGCGTTTCTTGTGCCTTGCTTTATGGCTAAAATGAAGTCAGCCGCTGGATAGCTTTGCGTTGTAGCTGGTTTTTCCTTGCTGACTTCGTAGACGTAGGCTGTTGTTGTGGCTATCAGTATGGCTATGGCTAGGGCTGCCACTATCAAGAGCTGACCGGAACTTTTCGCCTTCGCCAGCCTTTCAAGCCTCTTCATTTAACCACCGCTAAACGCAATTGTACCACATAACATTTGAAGTTGGGGTTTTGGCTCACGCAAACATATTTTATTGAGGCTACTTCTTGGCCGTTTAATTCGCCATTTGCTATGGCTTCCGTGTTTATTTGCCGCATTTCATCATCGTAAACTGTTAGGTTGAAGATTACGCCCTCTGGAAGGAGGAGGCTTAAGGTTTCCCGCAGTCCAGACCAGTCTCCATTGTCTATGTAGGCGCCCAAGCTTCCATTAGAATCCAGCTTTGTTAGGGTTTGCAATCCAACGGATGCCAAGTCGCTGGATTCTACGGTTTTATGCTCCGTTGTTAGACTTGCGGAAATGGCCAACGAGGAGAAGATTATTAAGACGGCTAGGAAAGCCTCAATTATCCTTATCTGCCCTCTCCTCTGTTTTCTCACTGTTTTGGTCCCCCAATCCAAACTGTGCAACGGTAAAAGGCAGAGTTTATAGCGACTGTGAAAGTGTATGCGTAAACATCCGCTAGGCTCACGGATTCCGATGGGCTTATGCCCACAGCCACTGGAATCTGCGGGTAAACAGTCCATTCTATAAAGAACCGTGTGGAATTCCATCCGGTGGCAACAAGCACTGTTGGGCTTGAATCCAAAAGCCTTGGAATAGCAAATGCGATGGACTGGTTTTGGCTAGTCGTCTGCTCTAAAGTTGAAGCGTAATTGAAAGTTAGGGCATAAACATCCGTCAAGGTTGTGTCCACGTTTTTAGGCACAACAGTGAGCGTATGGTTTAGTGGAGAAAGCTTCAAAAAGCTGCCTTTCGCTTCTGGGTTTTGGGAGTTGTGGG
>Ga0078972_1017926_pt1 | contig 9995 bp, 14 predicted proteins | sample YelNatPaOPGAMG01_FD_67568 | JGI IMG/M metagenome (GOLD analysis project Ga0078972, IMG submission 67568) | Hot spring thermophilic microbial communities from Obsidian Pool, Yellowstone National Park, USA - OP-RAMG-01 (SPADES assembly) (version 2) | ecosystem: Environmental > Aquatic > Thermal...
ATGTTAAGAAAATTTTTCTGTTTTGCTCGCCATCAGGCGAGCGGAAACGCTGGGCAGGATTTCTACCCGTCATGACAGAAATTCTTGCTCAAAAAAGGTTCGCACTTCGTTCAGTAATTGCGAAAGTCATTTTTCCTAATCTAGGAGGTTGGGAAAAATCTTTTCATTTCTCTGTTCAATTCAAAATCAAATTAAAAAGATAACCAGTGAAGATTATTCCCGCGCCGACAACAGAAGCAAAAATCAAAATCAGCTTTGTTTTCATCACTCTTTTCAAGATCAAAAATTCGGGAAGGGAAAGACCGGTAACCGCCATCATAAAAGCCAGCGTCGTGCCTATAGTGATTCCTTTTTCTGCCAAAACGCTCACCAGGGGAATAACGCCGGCGGCGTTGGAATAAAGCGGAATGCCAATGAGAACCGCCAAGGGTACGGCGTACCACTTGTCGGCGCTTGCGTATTGCGCCAAAAAGTCGGCGGGAACATAACCATGAATCCAAGCGCCAAGACCAATGCCGAGCAAGATATAAAACCAGACTTTTTTGATAATATCGGCTGTATATTCCCGGGCATAAGCTATTCTATCTTTCCATTCCATTTTTATATCGCTTTGGGAATTTTTGATTTTGCCATTGAAAACAAACTTTTCAACCAATTTCTCAGCCTTTAGTTTTCCGATGAAAATGCCTGACAAAATCGCAATAGTCAAGCCGCTGGTGATATAAAGAAGCGCGATTTTCCATCCGAACATTCCCAAAAGAAGAACAAGAGCGACTTCGTTTATCATCGGCGAAGCTGTCAAAAAAGAAAAGGTGATGCCCAGCGGTACGCCTGCCTCAATAAAACCCAAAAACAAAGGAATAGCCGAACAAGAACAAAAAGGCGTAATAATACCAAAAGTTCCGGCAAGAAAATGTCCGAAAAATTTATTTTTTCGGGATAAGATATTACGGATTTTTTCCGCAGGAAAAAAGGAACGAATTATTGAGACAGTAAAAATAATGACTGAAAGCAAAATAAAAATTTTTATAGTATCATAGATAAAAAAGTTTACCGCTTCGCCAAAAATTGTTTTTGGAATCAAACCGAAAACAGAGTAAGCTATCCAATCGGCAAAAATTTTGATGGGGTAAAAAATATTCATAGCAAGATTAGGCAGATTTTTTGATGATTTCTTTTATTTTTTCTTTATTAGGTAAAAAGCCAGCCAAAACCGGTTTTCCGTCAATGACTAAAACCGGGCTGGACAGCATGCCCATTTCAACAATTCTTTGAATATCGGTGATATATTCCACTTCTATTTTCAAACCCAGTTCCTCAACCGCTTGTTTTGTGAGTTCAAATAATTTTTTGCAGGTCGGGCAACCCGATCCTAAAACTTGAATTTTCATAGTTTTATTTTCCATAGGAATTTAGATAGTTATTTAATAATTTGGAATATTTTTTTATGACATTTTTGTTGGTTGAATAAATGACTTTTAGTCCCTCTTGTCTTGATGAAACCAGCCCAAAATCTTTTAGCACCTTCAAATGGTGAGAGACAAGATTTTGGGCTAAATCAAGATATTGCCAAATATCGCAAACGCACTTTTCGTTTTCTTTGAGTAAGCAAAGTATTTTCAAGCGGTTTTCTTCGCTTATCACTTTTAGAAATTTAGCGACTTGCGACATTTCAGTGGTAATTTTTTTATTGTTGAAGCATTTCGGTTTCATAATTTTGAGACTATATCAATCGATATTGATATTATATTGAATCTGATTTTGATTGTCAAGTCGGAGGTTTTTGGTATGCTTAGCTTAGGGAGAGAAGAATAATTATTCTAGCGAGGGCGAGTGTTTTTTGCGGCGGGATTTGACAATATTTTCTAAAATATAAAAATTTGCTACTATATAGACAAGTATAAGAAAAAAATTATGGCCAAGAACACTACTCGCACCGGTTGCGTGAAGAAACGTGACCAAGTTTGGAATCCCCGAAACAAACGCTGGACGAAAAGAAGAACCGAAACCGGCCGCTTTATGGACCAGAAAGCGGACAAAAAACCCTTTAAGGGAGTAAGAAAAAAGTAATTTCTGTAATTAGTAATTTGCAATTTGCAATTTGCAATTAGTGTTTCCGCAGGGGCGGATCAGTCTTTGGCTTTAAAAACAAGCGCTAAAATAAATAATCCAAATTTAATTATTTAACAGCGTAAGCGCAAAAAATATGTCCACGAAAAAAAGTTTCACAACTGAACAGGCAAGAGAAATTGGGGAAAAATTGGGGGTCAAGTGGGATAAGTTTGATGTTGAACAATTTCGAATGGGAATGGATGTCGAACTTGAACATGGAACAGTGGATCCCAACACCAACGTTTCTAATGATGATCCTTTAATTACTGGAAAAATTGCTCTGGCGCATCTCAATGAATTTCCGGATTACTATACTCGCCTTTATGAAATGGAAGAAGAAGCAGAAAAATTTTGGGAAAATAAAAATCAATAATTTTATCCCCAGTTAAATTCTTTTCTTAAAAACCAAGTCCTTTGTTAGAGTTTTGCTTTTAGGAATTTGGCTGGGGCAGAAAAAAAATGGAGGAAGAAACAAAAAATAGGGTAAACCCGAAATATGTTTGGTTCTTTTTGGCAATGGCGGGAGCGGGAGCTATTCTTTTTCTGATTTTTCTTTTTGCCAAAAAAGTGTCTTCACCGCCGCCTGTTTCTGAAAAAATACCGGTCAAGATTCAAAAAGAAAAAATAGCCGAAGTGAAGAAATTTTCTTCCGAGCGGGAATTCAAAGATTATCTTGAAAAAGCGAAAAATATCTCCGGTTTTCTGGGAGGAAGAGGCGGAGGGACGCCTTTGGAAATGAAGGCTAGTGAGGGAGCCGAATTGCCGGAAGCTAGCCTGCCGCAAACCCCCAGGATGGGAGGAGAGCCTAGCCGAGTTTCTGAGACTAATGTTCAAGTAGCGGGAATTGATGAGCCGGACCTGGTCAAGACCGATGGAAAAGAAATATATTTTTCCCCTTCTTGGCCAGAAATTATGCCGCTTGACAATGCAGTTGAAAGTTCGGCTGATTCAAAAGAGCCTTGGCCGCTTCGCCAGAAAGGAGCGACAAAAGCGATCAAGGCTTTTCCGCCCGATGAGTTGAAGATTGACGCCAAAATTGACAAAAATGGAGATCTGCTTTTGGTTGGTCCGACCGCCGGCGAGACAGGAAAAATCTTGGTTGTTATCTCTTCGCAAAGATATTATTGGACCAAAACGGCGAACAAAATATACGGTTTTGATATTTCTGATCCAGAAAAACCAAAAGAAGTTTGGAGTATGGAGATAAAGGACTCAAGTTCTATCGTCGGAGCCAGACTCTATAAAGGAAAAATTTATTTGGCTATGAAAACTGATTTTTCTGATAATCCGTCTTGCCTTATTGAACCTCTGATAATCCAAAACTCTCCTTTTTCCGTGAAATGCACCGATATTTATCACCCGACCACTGTTGTTCCAGCAGAAGCTGCCTATACGGCTCTGGCAATCGATCCGGTTTCCGGAAAAGTGGAAAAAAGTGTTTCTTTTGTCGGCTCGAGCGACTATACTTCCTCGGTGGTATATATGTCTCCCGAGGCTCTTTATGTGACCTATTATTATCCGGGAGATTTTGTGAAAGCGCAGACTTCTTTTTTCTCAGAAAACAAGGGATTGGTTCCGGATTGGCTGGTTCAAAAGCTCAAAAATCTGGAAAATTATGATATTTCAAGTTCTGCTAAAATGACGGAATTTTGGGAGCTGCTTGGGCGGTATCAGAATTCCCTTTCCAACGACGATCGCTTGAAGTTTGAAAATGAAATTGCCGATCGAATGGGCGATTATCTTGCCAAGCATCGTCGAGAGCTTGATAGTACCGGAATAGTAAAGATAAACATTGACAACTTAGATGTTGCGGCAGCAGGGAGCGTTCCCGGAAAGCTCTTGAACCAGTTTTCACTCGATGAATACAAAGGCGATTTGCGCTTAGCAACGACAGTAGGAGAAAATTTTTGGGGCGGGTGGGGCTGGAGAAGGGGGCGTTCAAGCGAATCAGCCAATGATGTCTATATTCTCGGCGACGATATGAAAATTGAAGGTTCGGTGATTGATCTGGGGAAGGGAGAGCGAATTTACGCTGTTCGTTTTATTGAAGATAAAGGTTATGTAGTTACCTTTAGGCAAATGGATCCTTTTTATATTTTGGATCTAGCCGATCCCGTGAATCCCGAAAAGAAAGGCGAACTCAAAATTCCGGGTTATTCTTCTTATCTCCATCCGATTACCAAAGACAAGATTTTGGGAATTGGGGAGGAGGATAACAAGGTGAAAGTGTCTCTTTTCGACGTAAGTGACCCAGCCAACCCAACTGAAATTGCCAAGTATAATCTTGATGAATACTGGTCCGAAATTTCCCAGACTCATCATGCTTTTCTTTTGGATACCAAGCATGAAATTTTCTTTTTTCCGGGTTCAAAAGGCGGCTATGTTTTCTCCTATACCGGAGACAATCTCAAGCTCGAGAAAACCGTGGCTGACACTCAAATCAAGCGGGCGATATATATAAATGATTATCTTTATGTCATAGGTGAAGACAGGTTAGTTGTGCTGGATGAGAAAAATTGGGAGAAGGTGGGGGAGCTTGAATTGTGATATCTCTACGAACTACGAACAAATACGAAAATACGAAAGATGGTCAAGACGCGAAAAAATATCATTTACGCGGAAGAATGCTATAAAATTATGGGGTTGATATTTGATGTATTCAGCGACTGCGGTTTTGGGCATAAGGAGAAATTTTATCAAAAGGCCATTGCGGAAATATTTAAGGAAAATAAAATTGAATTTAAAGAGCAGGTAAAAGCAAAAATTGTTTTCAGGGGAAAAGAAATAGGCTATTATTTTTTAGATTTTATAGTATTTGGAAAAATTGCTATTGGACTAAAACAGAAAAATTTCTTCGCAAGAAAAGATATTCAGCAATTATATTCTTATTTGAAAGCAACCGGATTAAAACTGGGAGTTTTAGTTCATTTTACTCAAAAGGGTGTTCAATACAAAAGAATAGTAAATTTGAAATAATGTTCGTATATTCGTAATAATTTCGTAGTTCGTAGATAAGGGAAACGCGCACAATATGACAAAAGAGGAATGCGCTCAAAAAACCGACGAAGAACTTGTCGCCCTGACGCTCAAAAATCAGGATTTTTTTTCGTGTTTGGTTGAACGATATGAGCCGAAACTGAGGCGGTATATTCAAAGGATTTCAGCGGCGACTCAGGAAGATGCCGAAGATCTTTTACAGGAAATTTTTTTGAAAGTCTATCGTAATCTTCGCGATTTTGATCAAAATCTCAAGTTTTCTTCCTGGATTTACCGAATTGCTCACAATCAGGTGGTGAGCGCGTGGCGAAAGACAAAATCCCGTCCGCCAGTAATAAAATTTGGAGCCGATGAGGATTTTTTGAAGTTTATTGCGACTGATGAGGATTTGGCGGGAGACACCGAAAGGAAATTTAGCGATGAAGAGGTTAGAAAGATGCTTGAAAATCTTGATCATAAGTATAAAGAAGTTTTGGTTCTCAAGTTCTTAGAAGAAAAAAGCTATGAGGAGATTTCTGATATCTTACAAAAACCGCTGGGAACGGTGGCTACTCTCATAAACCGGGCTAAGAAACAATTTGCAAAAATTATGGAGGAGCAAGGGATAAAGTTTTGATATATTTTCCAAGGTTTTCCAAGTCTAAGCCTTAGGAAATTCCTAAGGCTTAGCCTTGACTAAAAGATGGAAAAGTTAAGTAACAAAATCCTCCAAAAAATAAAGGAGGAAAAAATTGAACCAAAACCTCGTTGGCAGTTTTTGCTTAAAAATTATGCCTTTTGGGCGGCTTTTGGCGTTTCGGTAATTATTGGAGGATTGGCTTTCTGTGTTGTTCTTGGTATTTTAGTTGATAATGATTGGGATATCTATAGGCTGGCGGCTGAAAATCCAGGGAAGAAAATTTTTCTTTCGCTTCCTTTTCTTTGGATTTTGGCGCTGGTTCTTTTTCTAGCAGCAGCTTTTTACTACTGCAAAAGAACCAAATGCGGCTACCGGTACGAAGTCTATTCCATTATTGGTTTGAGTATTCTGGGAAGCGTTATTCTTGGCTCAATTTTTCACTTCTCTTTTGGAATAGGAAGGGAAATGGAAGCTCTGGTTGCTGAAAAGGTACCATATTATCAAAAGTTTTATTCTCCTTGCAATGACAGGATCCTCTGGCTGCAGCCGGAAAAAGGGCTTTTAGCGGGAGAAATAATAAAAATCTCTCCTCCGAATAGTTTTGACCTCAAAGATTTCAATGGTTCTTTTTGGGTTGTTAAAAAGGATGAGGATACCTTCGTGCTAGAAAACGAACCTCTTTTTGAGAAAGAAGAGGTAAGGATAATTGGCAAACAGGAAGAAGAAAAAGTCTTTAGAGCAAAGGAAATTAGACCTTGGAAGAAAAAATGTCCGGCTTTAGAAAAGGGAAAATAGTTTTTGAGTTGGCGAGAGCTAAGCCTTCGTCAATTGAAGGCTAAAAGAAGCTGTCGCCAATTCAGTTTTTTAGCTTATTTAAGCCAAATAAGTCTTAGGATAAAAGAGCCAAAAGGCTATTTATAAACCAAAAATAATTTTTTGATTGCCGTTTGGCGACAAGTCCTAAAAATTTTTATTCCAAGCAGCAATCAATGGCTTTTCTGACAAGTTCGCCGAGTTTTCCCAAAAATCCCCCGCCCGCATTACTTCGTGAAGCATGGCGGGCAGGCTTTTTTTCCTGATCGTGGATATTCATCGCATCATCATCGATTTTTTTTATGTCATCTGTTTTGATGAGCTTCATATTCAGTCCCCAAAAGAGAGAATAAAGATCATAGGCTTTTTCAAAAAGATTTTGGGCTTCTTCTTTTTTTTCCATTCCCAAAGCTTTGGTTCCCACTTCCATTAGTCTCATTGAAGCGGCCAGAAGATGTTTGGAAATGCACCAAACCTCGCCTTCGTATTCTTTGATAATCCTTTTCAAGAGATCTTTTCGCATTGAACGGACTTCGTTGAGCAGATCGTAGTATTCGGCTTTTCCCGTTTTGGCGCCGGTGAAGAAAAAATGCTCTTCAATTGAGACGAGATTCATAATGGCAATGGAAAGATCCTGATCAGAGGAGAGATCCATTTTGTCGGCTTTTTTCATTTCATCCACTTTTTGGATGAGCTCGTTGATTTTCTTCAATTTATCATCGTTTGTTGCTTCGGTCATAGGAGTTCTTTACGAATTATGAATACCTGCCCGCATTGCTACGCAAAGCGTTACAGGCGGGCGCTTCGCTCGTGCGTTTATACGAATTACGAATATTTATGCATTCGTATATCCGAGTTCGTAGTAGATTCGCCCGCCTGCTTTGAAATGCTTCATAGCAACAGGCATATATTATAATTTTAGTAAGCTGACGTATTGCTCAAATGAGCATTGAAAAAACATCAAAGCATTTCGGGCAGGTAATTCGTAAAGCTAACACGTGAAATAAAGAATTACACTAGCAATTATTATTGGCGCAACTGCAAAAACTATCTTCTGCCCCTTGAAATAAGAAACATTATTGTTTCTCTTCCGGATATAATTGTGAAAAATCACTCCGGCGGCGAAGAGGGCGCTTCCCAAAATTATTCCAAACAACAACCTGTCTATGCCGCAGAATTTGTTGAAGGGATTTTTCCCTATAAATCCTTTTGCCCAAAGAGGGCTGATTATTATCAAATAATATCCAATTACAACAAGAATTTTTCTGCCTGTAAAGCGGATATTTTTTTTGTTTAGCCAGTCAATTGTCCAGGTGATCAGAGAAACGGTTAATCCGCCAATCCAAAGTCCGGAGATCAAATCGTCTATTCCTAGCCATTCGGCAAGGCCTAATCCGGCTCCCACGGCAACGGTGCAGACGGGACAGACGGCGTGGGCAAGCGGCACAACCGCGAATAAACCTAGTGCAAATATTAAAATTGTTTTTTTCATGGCAAGTTTTGCTTCAAATTTCTAATTTCCAATATCTAATTTCTAAATAAATCCCAATAACTAAATGACTAATTTCTTAGTTTGGGATTTGGGTATTGGATATTTTTTAGATCAATTATATCAATTAGAAATTAGATATTCTCATATTATCTTATTTTTCCATTTTTTGGAAGAGTGTGATAGCGTGATAATAAACTTGACACGCTTTTTGAGTATTATATAATTTTCAATAAGAAGTGGGCTTTACGAAATGCAAATAGATACAAATAGAAAACGCCTAAATTGTTTTTCTTAAGATGACATCTTGGGAAAAAATGAAAACTTGACTTAACTTTTGCCTTAGCTAAAATAAATAGTAAAGGGAGCAGGCCCTGATAATAAAAATAAAAAAATGAAAAATCAAGAAATTCGCAAAAAGTTTTTTAGGAAAGAGCGAAAGGGACTTTTCGTCCACTTGTCAAAAAGCCGAGGCATAAGAGGGTGGCTTTTGAAGTGGAGTGTAACTTTGGCTCTTTTTATTTTGGTCTTTGCGGCGGCAAGTTTTTTGAAAGTCCAAGCGGCTCAAGTTATCACCGGCTGGCTTTGGGGTGGGAGTGAAGACGGGAATATCGGCGGGACAATTGGCTCGATCGACGGCAATGAAACTGGAGTGGGCTGGATAAGTATGAATAGTGCTAATCCGGGAGCGAGAGGTTCGGTTAGTTATGGAGTAACTGTTGATGATTCGGGAAAGTTATCCGGATATGCGTGGAGCGAAAATATTGGCTGGGTTAGCTTTAATGAGTCAGACTTAACTGGTTGTCCTTCGGCTCCCAATTGCAGTGCGACATTGTCAAGCGATAGAGAGAAATTGCAGGGCTGGGCGAGGATAATGAGTATTCCGCAAGCTGGCGCCAATGCTGGCGGTTGGCAAGGGTGGATAAGCCTCAGCGATTCAAATCCTAATGACGGTGTCAACTACGGTGTTGAAGTCAGTAAAATGGACGGAACGGGAAATAGTCCCACTTATGCTTGGTCAGATGAATTGGGCTGGATTGATTTTTCGCGAGCAAAGCTTGAAAGTTGTGATCCTCCTGCCTGCGCGACGAAGGTTCTTTGCGAAGGGGATAAATTTACCACTTGTGACAGCAGTTTTTGTACTAATGGAGGAAGCTGTGCTTTGACGGGAGATACAACTTGGAAGTGTACTAGTTCTTGTGGAGAAGCTTCTTGCTCTGCTTTTATTCAAAAGCTGGAAAATGGGGTTTGCGGTCCGGCTGATGGAAAGTCGTTTTGTACAGGACAAGCGCCAACCGATGCGGATCTTTGCAGCGGCGGAGAACCAGATCCAAAAGCTAACCTACTTGACTTGAATGCTTATGAAATCAAGTGGCAATGTCTAGGTAGCTGCGGTGGAACCAGCGAAGATTGCAGCGCTCTAGGCAAGAAAACCTGCGGCTGGATTGAGACAAATCCCTAAAAAAATTTGACTTTGAGGAGTCTCCCGACGAATGGTCGGGAGAGGGAAAAATCGAACTTTGGAAAAACCAAAAATGCTCTACGAACCAACCCAAACCAAAAAATACATCGCTATCGGAGCCGCCGCGCTGGCCATTCTGGCGCTGGTCTTTTGGGGCGTCCAAAAAATGAAGCCAAAGCCAATGGAAACATCGCCGGCTTTACAAGGCTCCGCGCAAACTCCGCTTTCTCCGGAAGCGCAAGCCCAAAAACAGCAGGATATGCAAGACGCCATCAACAAAGCCAATACCGAAGCTCCCCAGATAGACGAAAATGAAGCAGCAAAACGCCAGCAGGATATGCTAAACGCGCTCAACGCGGCGAATAAGAAATAACAAATTAATCATTTTTTCATCATTATGAAAGAAAAAATCGCAAAGCAAGTCATCTACTGGCTCTCCGTGATCATTGTTGGCATCGCTCTTGGCCTTGGACTCCAATTTGTCCGCGCTTGGACAGAACCGG
>Ga0078972_1017927_pt1 | contig 9994 bp, 7 predicted proteins | sample YelNatPaOPGAMG01_FD_67568 | JGI IMG/M metagenome (GOLD analysis project Ga0078972, IMG submission 67568) | Hot spring thermophilic microbial communities from Obsidian Pool, Yellowstone National Park, USA - OP-RAMG-01 (SPADES assembly) (version 2) | ecosystem: Environmental > Aquatic > Thermal...
GCATCGCCGCTTCGAACAGCGTGATCTGGATTGGCTGGCCGTGCGCCCCGAGCAGCGGCACATAGATCAGGAACAATACCAGCGGCGCCAGCACCATCTTGAATGCCAGGCCCAGCGCCAGATTCCTGCCGTTGCCTGCGAGATGGCCCAGCCGCAGCTGGAAACCAACCGCCAGCAGCGCCAGCGGCGCCAGCGTGTTGCCCAGTCGTTGCAACACCGCCACCAGCCATTCCGGATAGCTCGCCGGAATCAGCAACAGCGCAGCCACCAGTGCAATGAACGGCGGGAACAGCGCGATGCGCTTCACAATCTCGGCAACACTCGGCCGCCCCGAGGAATACATACCGGCCACCGTGATGCCCAGCGTGGACAGCGCGAGGAAGGAACCGAGCTGGTCGACGATCACCCCGCTGGTCAGCCCCTGGTGGCCGTAATAGGCCTCTATCATCGGCAGCCCGACGAACGAAGTGTTGCCCAGCCCGCCCATCAGGATCAGCGCGCCCACGGTGCTGCACGGCAAGTCCAGCCAGCGCCCGATGAAATAAAAGACTCCCGCCGACAACAGGAACAGCAGCCAGCCCATCGCCGCCATCAACCAGATGTCGCCGCTGATATGCAGATCGTGCACGTACAGCAGCGTCAGCGCCGGCAGCGAGATATGGATGATGAAACTGTTGAGCACCACCGGGGCATTGGCGGGCATGCGCTTGAAGTGGTGCAGCAGCATGCCGGCGGCAAAACAGAAAATCAGCAGAATCAGATTATTCACTGGCGGCTACTTGTGTGAGGGTCCAAGCTGCGAATCTTACAGTGGCGGGCGCAAATTGCCGGCGCTGCGTGCCCAGACCCGCCAGGGCATGAACAGCGCCAGCAGCGTCAGCGTGCCGGCGCCAACGGCGAGCGGAAAGCGATAGTCGGGATGCGGAATCACGAACGGCAACAGGCCGATCGCGACTGCCGGCGGAAGATGCAGAGTGGCGGCCCGGACCACGGCCACCGAAACGGCAACGACCAGAATGGCTGCCAGCGGACCGGTTCCAATGATTGCCACCGCCGCAAAACCGGCCGTGGCAGTCAGCATGCAGGCGATGACCAGCCTGAACGGTTTTTCAGTCCAAGGACAGACATTGTGGTGGGCAAACATCTCGAACGCGATCACCACCAGCGGCGGAAACATGATGAAGCGCCAGCCGCTCAGGTCGACCAGCAGGTATGCCACTCCCAGAAATGCGAGGAAGAACGGCACCCATGCATATTGCGCCGACGGCAGCTCCATCACGTCAGCGTTGAGGCTTGCCGGGATCGTCGCTGCACGCTTGGCATATTGCTGCCGGTAGAAAAAGGAACTGATGGCAAGCAGCCCGGTGCCAAACAGGATGGCTGCCGGATACAGCAAGCTGCCCTCGTTCAGCACGACAGGCAGCAGTCCGGCGGATAGCGCAGGGGCGATCGGGGATTTGAGCAATTTAATGATCAGCAGTGATGCGGCGATGCTCAGCGCGACCGACTCCGCACCATAGCCGAATTGCCGCTCGATCAGTATGCCGGCAACAGCCGCAAGCACCGGGGTCGCCACCAGCATCACCGGCGCCTTCGCCCATGCGCCATCGGGCCGTACGAAAATGTCGTACGCAAGCGCAGCCAGTTCCGGAAACAGCACATAAGATATTGCCGACCACTTGGCGATGCCGACGATGATGCCGATATAAGCGAGTGCCGCAAGTTCGCCCAGCAGCAGTTTGATCGAAATCTTGTGTCGGGTTGCCAAATCGGGCCTTATGCGTGATTATCGTTAGCCCAAGTATACATGCCGGTCTGGCGCGACTACTGCGGCAGATTTGCGGCGATGTGGGCCTTCAGCTTTTCCACATCGGCGTCCATCACCACGCAGCGCTGCGGCAAACCCTCTATCCCGACGAGCTTTTCCGGGCGTTCCGGTTCGCACCCCAGCGCCTCCCATATTGTCTCGGCAAACTTGGCGGGCAGTGCGGTTTCCAGGCACACCAGCGGCAGGTTCGGGCGACGCTGCTCCAGCCCCACCTTGAGGCCGTCGGCGGTATGCGGATCGACCATCACCCCGTATTCCTCCCACACCTCGCGGATGGTCTTCAGGCGGTCCTGATGCGAACTCTTGCCGGAAGCGAACTCGTATTTCGGCAGGTCATTCCAGTACGGAGTACCCTTGATGTCGAACGCGCCGCCGGCCTCCACCCTGCCCCAGAATTCGCGCACCTTGGCCGCATCGCGCCCGACCAGGTCGAACACGAAGCGCTCGAAATTGGACGCCTTGGAGATGTCCATCGACGGACTGCTGGTCTCGTAGGTGTGGTCGGTACCGCGCGGACGATACACGCCGGTGCGGAAGAACTCGTCCAGCACATCGTTCTCGTTGGTGGCCAGGATCAACTGGCCGATGGGCAAGCCCATCATGCGCGCGATGTGCCCGGCGCAGATGTTGCCGAAGTTGCCGGACGGCACCGAGAACGCCACCTGTTCGTCGTTGTTCTTGGTCGCGGCGAAGTAACCTTTGAAGTAGTACACCACCTGCGCCGACACGCGCGCCCAGTTGATCGAGTTGACCGTGCCGATCTTGTACCTGGCCTTGAACGCATGGTCGTTGGACACCGCCTTCACCATGTCCTGCGCATCGTCGAAGAAACCGTTGATGGCGATGTTGAAGATGTTGGGATCCTGCAGCGAATACATCTGCGCGCGCTGGAACGCGCTCATCTTGCCATTGGGAGACAGCATGAACACACGGATGCCCTTCTTGCCGCGCATCGCGTATTCGGCGGCGGAGCCGGTGTCGCCGGAGGTCGCGCCGAGGATGTTCAGTTCTTCGTTCTGTTTCGCCAATGCATACTCGAACAGATTGCCGAGCAACTGCATCGCCATGTCTTTGAACGCCAGCGTCGGACCGTTGGAGAGTTCGAGGATGTGCACGTTGGGCGCCAGCGTGCGCAGCGGCGTGATCTGCGAGAAATCGGAATCGGCGCGGCCGTTGCCGTACACCGCCGCGGTGTAGGTCTTGTCCACGATCGCCTGCAGGTCGGTTGCCGGAATATCGGTGGCGAACTTGGACAGCACCGCAAACGCGAGCTCAGCATAGGACAGCTTGCGCCAGGCGTCGAGCTCCGCGCGCGTCACCTGCGGGTACTGCTCCGGCAGGTACAGCCCGCCATCCGGCGCCAGCCCGCCGAGCAGGATTTCGCTGAAAGTCTTGGCGGGAGAGTTGCCGCGGGTGGAAATGTATTTCATCTGTAACTCGCTGTATTGCCGCTACCGGCCGTATTTATTTACCGAGATTTTCCAGGCGCAGGCGCACCACCTTGCCCGCCACCACATTCAGCTTCTCGATCTTGGCGATCGCCGCATTGATGCGCTTCTCGCGCGCCTGGTGCGTCAGCATGATCAGATCTGTCTGCTCTTCGCCTTCTTCGGGTTCTTTCTGGATCACCGCATCGATGGAGATCTGCTCATCGGCCAGGATGCGCGTGATGTCGGCCAGCACGCCCGGCTTGTCCTGCACGCGCAGGCGCAAGTAGTAACTGGTGGTCACCTCGTCCATCGGCAGCACTGGGATGTCGACTAGCTGGTTCGGCTGGAACGCCAGGTGCGGCACGCGGTTCTCCGGGTCGGCGGTGTGCATGCGCGTCACGTCCACCAGGTCGGCGATCACCGCGCTCGCCGTCGGCTCGGCGCCGGCGCCCTTGCCGTAATACAGCGTGGGGCCGACCGCATCACCCTGCACCACGACCGCGTTCATCGCGCCTTCGACGTTGGCGATCAGGCGTTTGGCCGGGATCAGCGTGGGATGCACGCGCAGCTCGATGCCTTCCGGCGTGCGCCTGGTGATGCCCAGCAGCTTGATGCGGTAGCCGAATTGTTCGGCATACTTGATGTCCACCGCTTCGAGCTTGGAAATGCCCTCGATATGCGCCTTGTCGAACTGCATCGGGATGCCGAACGCGAGCGAGGCCAGGATGGTGATCTTGTGCGCCGCATCCACCCCTTCGATATCGAAGGTCGGATCGGCCTCGGCATAACCCAGCGCCTGTGCTTCCTTGAGCACGTCGGCGAACGGCAGCCCCTTGTCGCGCATCTCGGACAGGATGAAGTTGGTGGTGCCATTGATGATGCCGGCGATCCATTCGATGCGGTTGGCGGCCAGCCCTTCGCGCACCGCCTTGATGATCGGAATGCCGCCGGCCACCGCCGCCTCGAACGCGACCATCACGCGCTTTTTCTGTGCGGCCAGGAAAATCTCGTTGCCGTGCACCGCCAGCAATGCCTTGTTCGCGGTCACCACGTGCTTGCCGTTGTGGATCGCCTTCAGCACCAGCTCCTTGGCCACGCCATAGCCGCCGATCAGCTCGATCACAATGTCGATATCGGGGTCGTTGACCACCGCGAACGCATCGTCGGTGACGCGGCATTTGCCGCCGGTGAGCTCCTTCGCGCGCGCGACGTTCTTGTCGGCCACCGCGGTGATGCGGATGTCGCGCCCGGCACGGCGCGTGATTTCCTCCGCATTGCGCTTGAGCACGGCGTAAGTGCCGCCGCCGACGGTGCCGATGCCGAGCAGGCCTACGTTGATTGGTTTCATAATTCGTCAGTCCTAATAAAAATCCCCATGGGGCGTCCGAAAATCGTCACGAGCATTTCGAGGGCAAGGCGCACGGCGCGCAGGAACCGGAGTGTACCGGTGAGTACATGAGGCTTCCGAGCACCGCGCAACGCAGCCATCGAGATGCGCAGCAGATTTGCGGAAGCTCCATCACTTGCCGTAGCGCTTGCGGTAGTACTCGAGGAAGCGCGCGATGCGCCCGATCGCCTCGGTCAGGTCGTCCGCGTTGGGCAGGAACACCACGCGGAAATGATCGGGATGCGGCCAGTTGAAGCCGCTGCCCTGCACCACCAGCACTTTCTCGGTCTCCAGCATCTCCAGCACGAATTTCTGGTCATCCTCGATCGGGTACATCTGCGGATCCAGGCGCGGGAACAGGTACAGCGCAGCCTTGGGCTTGACGCAGGTCACGCCCGGAATTGCGGTCAGCAGCTGCCAGGCCAGGTCGCGCTGCTTGGCCAGGCGACCGCCGGGTGCCACCAAGTCGTTGATGCTCTGGTAGCCGCCGAGCGCGGTCTGAATCGCATACTGCCCCGGCACGTTGGAACACAGCCGCATCGAGGCCAGGATGTTGAGGCCGTCGAGGTAATCCTGCGCGTTCTTCTTGGCGCCCGACACCACCATCCAGCCCGCGCGGTAGCCGCAGGCACGGTAGTTCTTGGACAGGCCGTTGAGCGTGACGAACAGCACGTCGTCGGCGAGCGAGGCGATCGAGGTGTGCGTCGCGCCGTCGTACAGCATCTTGTCGTAGATTTCGTCGGCGAACACGATCAGCTTGTTTTCACGCGCGATCTGCACCAGCTCGCGCAGGAAATCCTCCGCATACAGCGCGCCGGTCGGGTTGTTCGGGTTGATGATGACGATGGCGCGCGTATTGGGCGTGATCTTGGCGCGGATGTCCGCGAGATCGGGCAGCCAGCCTTCCGCCTCGTCGCACAGGTAATGCCGGGGCGTGCCGCCGGCCAGCGTCACCGCCGCCGTCCACAGCGGATAGTCGGGCGCCGGCACCAGCACCTCGTCGCCGCTGTTGAGCAGGCCCTGCATCGACATCACGATCAGTTCCGAGGCGCCGTTGCCGATGTAGATGTCTTCCAGACCGACGCCCGCGATATTCTTCTGCTGACAGTAATGCATGATCGCCTTGCGTGCGGCGAACAGCCCCTTGGAATCGGAATAGCCGGACGAATTGGGCAGGTTGTGGATCACGTCCTGCTGGATCTCCTCCGGCGCGTCGAAGCCGAACGGCGCCAGGTTGCCGATGTTGAGCTTGATGATGCGCTGGCCGTCCTCCTCCATCTGCTTGGCGCGCGCCATCACCGGCCCGCGGATGTCGTAGCAGACGTTGGCCAGTTTGGCGGACTTGAGTATGGGCCGCACCATTTCGCTGTCGGCGATGTCAGGTCGTTTCACAATGCTCTTTCAGAGTAAGCTCGGCCCCGTGTATTCCAAGCGCGGCCGAATCCGGTAGAATTTCACCAGCAGCCCCTTGGAAACACCGGCTGCAAAGGCCGCAATTCTATCCGAGCAAGGCCTCGTCAGCAAATCAACCACGGCAAATTGGAGCCCCCGTGAAACTGCAACTCTCCAACTCAGCGCACCAGAAAATCTTCACCGCACACGGCCCGGGCTATGTCGCGGTCAGCGGCATGCGCTACGAACGCCCGGTGGTGGTCACCCCGCAACAAGTGCTCACCGACTGGCCGCCGCAGGACTTCGCCGCGCTCGCGGAGAGCCATTTCGCCTACCTGCTCGCGTTGCAACCCGAGGTGGTGCTGCTCGGCACCGGCAGCCGGCAGCAGTTCCCGCATCCCGCGCTGCACCGGCAACTGGCGGCGGCCGGCATCGGTGTGGAGATCATGGATACCGCGGCCGCCTGCCGCACCTACAACCTGCTGGTGGCGGACGACCGCAAGGTGGTCGCCGCGATCCTGCTGTAAGGAATCCCCATGGCCAATTCGCTGCACAACGTGATCGCCCAGGTCGAACAGGTCATCCTCGGCAAGCCGCACCAGATCAGGCTCGCGCTGGCCTGCCTGCTGGCGCGCGGCCACCTACTGATCGAGGACCTGCCGGGCGTCGGCAAGACCACGCTGGCGCATGCGCTGGCGCGCTCGCTCGGGCTGCAGTTCCAGCGCATCCAGTTCACCAGCGACATGCTGCCGGCCGACATCCTCGGCGTGTCGATCTTCCAGCGCGAGCGCAACGAATTCCAGTTCCACCCCGGCCCGATTTTCGCGCAGATGATCCTCGCCGACGAGGTGAACCGCGCCATGCCCAAGACACAGAGTGCGCTGCTGGAGGCGATGGAGGAGCAGCAGGTCACCATCGAAGGCGTGACGCGCCCGCTGCCGTCGCCGTTTTTCGTGATCGCCACCCAGAATCCGACCTACCAGATCGGCACCTTCCCGCTGCCCGAATCGCAGCTCGACCGCTTCCTGATGCGCATCCAGCTCGGCTATCCTGACATGCAGGCCGAGCGCGGGCTGCTGGCCGGCGTGGAACGGCGCGAGATCGTGTCGAAACTCACACCGCAGATGGAGGCCGCGGAACTGCTCGCGCTGCAGCAGCAGGCCAGGCAGATCTTCGTATCGCCCGCCCTGCTCGATTACGTGCAGGCCATCGTGCGCCACACGCGCGAATCGGCGCGCTTCGTGCACGGCCTCAGCCCGCGCGCCGGGCTGGCATTGTTGTCGGCCTCGCGTGCCTGGGCCATGCTCGACGGGCGCGATGCAGTGATTCCCGAGGACGTGCAGGCCGTGCTGCCGGGCGTGGCCAGCCACCGCCTGCAGGGCGTGCAGGAACTGCAGCGCCGCGATGGCGACCTGCTCGCACGCGAACTGATCGAGGCCGTCGCCATCCCGTGACGGGCACCAGCGTGCGCGCCGCACTGCAGCAACGCTTCGCCGCCTGGGGGGCGCGCCGCCAGCGCTACCACAGTGGCTCGGTCACGCTGACCCAGCGCAGCATCTACATCCTGCCCACGCGCCATGGGCTGGGCTTCGGCCTCGTGCTGCTGGTGATGCTGTTGGGCGACATCAACTACAGCCTCAGCCTGGGTTACGTGCTCACCTTCCTGCTCGGCACCATGGCCCTGATGAGCATGCTGCATGCGTTCCGCAACATGGCGCAGCTCGAGGTGCGCGCAGGCCACGTCGAGCCGGTGTTCGCGGGCGACAGCGCGCAGTTCGCATTCCACTTCCACAACTCCGGCCGCCTGCCGCGCTACCGCCTGACGCTGCACGACGCAGCGGGACACCACAGCGAATTCGACATCCCCGCGCAACAGGGCGTTCCAGTCACGCTCGCCGTTCCCGCAGTCCGGCGCGGCCGGCTCGCCACCGGGCGGCTCACGCTGCATACCGAATTCCCGCTCGGCCTGTTCCATGCCTGGTCCTATTTCGAGTTCGACACGCAATGCCTAGTCTATCCGCGCCCGGCCGCCCCCGGCACCCTGCCGGCCGGCGTTGCGATGAGCGGCAGCGGTGCCAGCAGCACGGCCGGCGACGAAGACTTCGCCGGGCTGCGCAGCTATGTCGGGGGCGACACGCTGCAGCGCATCGCATGGAAGGCGCTGGCGCGCGAACAGGGGTTGCAGGTCAAACAGTTCAGCGCACTGCAGGGCGGCGAACTGTGGCTGGACTGGCAGCTCGTCCCCGCCGGCGATGCCGAACAGAAATTGTCCATCCTCGCACGCTGGGTGCTCGATGCCGAAGCGCAGGGCCTGCACTACGGCCTGCACCTACCGGGGCAGGAACTGCCGCCGCAGCATGGCGCGGCGCAGCGCGATGCCTGCCTGCGCGCACTGGCGCTGTTCGGCCTGGAGGCAGCATGAAGCAGGACGCCGCGCTGCCGCCGTCCGTCGTCTATGGCCTGCTCGCCGGCATCCTGCTGGTCGGCGCGCCGCATGCCGCGCACCTGCCGCCGTGGGTCAGCGCGCTCGGCGCCGTGCTGCTCGGCTGGCGCGCCTACCTCGCCCGCCGCCAGCTGCCGCTGCCCAGGCGCTGGCTGCTGTTGCTGATCACCTTAGGCAGCATGCTCGGCGTGCTGCTCGCATACCACACGCTGTTCGGGCGCGAGGCCGGCATCACGCTGCTGGTGCTGCTTGCCGCGCTCAAGCCGCTCGAGTTGCGTACGCGGCGCGACGCCACGCTGGTGATCTACCTCGCCTGCTTCATCATCATCACCAATTTCTTCTATGCGCAGAGCATCCCCACCGCGCTGTTCATGCTCGCCACGCTGTTGCTGCTGGTGGCCACCTGGCTGCAGCTGCACACCGGACCGCTCGCATTCAGGCCGCGGCTGCGCATCGCTGCCACGCTGCTGGCACAGGCGGTGCCGCTGATGCTGGTGCTGTTCGTGCTGTTCCCGCGCGTGCAGGGGCCGCTGTGGGGCATGCCGCAGGATGCCTATGCGCGCAGCGGCCTCGACGACCAGATGTCGCCCGGCTCGATCGGCAAGCTCGCGCTGTCGGACGAAGTGGCGTTCCGCGTCGCCTTCCACGGCCCTGCGCCGCGCCGCGACCGCATGTACTGGCGCGGCCCGGTGCTGTGGAATTTTGACGGCCAGACCTGGACGCCGGGGCGCAGCGCGCGCATCCGGCCGCCGCAATTCGACGCAACCGGCACGCCGGCCGACTACACCGTCACGCTGGAACCGCACAACAAGACCTGGCTGTTCGCGCTGGAGATGCCGACGCGCATCTCGATCCCGGCCCAGCTCAGTTACGACTTCCAGCTGCGCCGGCAGAAGCCGGTCACCTCCAGGCTGCGCTACGACGTGCATTCCGAACTCGACTATCGCGCCAACGCCGAAGAAAACCCGTTCCAGCTGCGGCGCGCGCTGCAGCTGCCGCGCGGCCTCGATCCGCGTGCGCGGCAGCTCGCCGCCGACTGGCGCACACAGCACGGCGACGATGCCGCCGCCATCGTGCGCACGGCGCTGCGCTATTTCCGCCAGCAGGGCTTCCGCTATACGCTGGAGCCGCCGGCGCTGCCCGGCTCCAACAACGTCGACGACTTCCTGTTCGGCAGCAAACAGGGGTTCTGCGAGCACTACGCCTCCGCCTTCGTGTTCCTGATGCGCGCCGCCGGCATCCCCGCGCGCGTGGTCACCGGCTACCAGGGCGGCGACTACAACGCGCTCGGCGGCTACTACATCGTGCGCCAGTCGGATGCCCATGCCTGGGCCGAGGTGTGGCTGTCCGGGCGTGGCTGGGTGCGCATCGACCCCACTGCCGCCGCCGCCCCGGCGCGCATCGAGAACGGCCTGGCCGCTGCGGTGCCGGATGCCACCGTGCCGCCGCTGCTGGTGCGCAACCCACCGCACTGGCTGCGCAGCCTGCAGCTCAACTGGGACGCGCTGGCCAAC
>Ga0078972_1017929_pt1 | contig 9993 bp, 11 predicted proteins | sample YelNatPaOPGAMG01_FD_67568 | JGI IMG/M metagenome (GOLD analysis project Ga0078972, IMG submission 67568) | Hot spring thermophilic microbial communities from Obsidian Pool, Yellowstone National Park, USA - OP-RAMG-01 (SPADES assembly) (version 2) | ecosystem: Environmental > Aquatic > Thermal...
AGCAAGGGCAAGGAGATAGAGGTCGATCTGGGTTTTGTGGGGGAGGTGGAGAGGGTGGATCCAACCATTCTCACGAACCTGATAAAGAGCGGGTGCATCCCGGTGGTGGCGCCCATAGGGGTCGACAGCGAGGGGCACAGCCTGAACATAAACGCCGACACCGCGGCCGCGGAGATAGCGATAGCCATGAAGGCGAAAAAGCTCATACTCCTCACAGACGTTTCCGGGGTGCTGAGGGATCCGAGCAACGAGTCGACCCTCATATCGTCGCTGACAGTAGAGGAGGCGCAGAAGCTCATTCAGGAGGGCGTGATAAAGAAGGGCATGATACCGAAGGTCGAGGCCTGCCTGAGGGCAATTCAGGGGGGAGTGGAGAAGGCCCACATCCTGAAGGGAACCCAGCCCCACGTGCTCCTCCTTGAGATACTCACGAAGAGCGGCGTGGGCACGATGATAGAGCGTCAGAGACAAACCGATGCCCACTGAAGGAGTGGTCAGTTGAAGATCTTCAGGACGGCCGGGCAGTACCTTGCAAACACATACAGGCGGCAGCCTATAGTTCCGGTGCGCGGGCGCGGGATGTTTGTCTGGGACCAGCGGGGGAAAAGGTACATCGACTTCGTTGGGGGGATTGCGGTCTGCGTTCTGGGGCACTGCCACCCCGAGGTCACGAGGGCGATCTCGGCCCAGGCGAGGAGACTGATGCACGTTTCAAACCTCTACTACATCCCGCAGCAGGTGGAGCTCGCCAGGCTCCTCTCCACGATTACCCCGGCCTCTATCAGAAAATTTTTCTTCTGCAATTCAGGGGCAGAGGCGATAGAGGGCTCGTTCAAGCTCGCCTACAAGCACACAAAAAGGAAGCGGATTGTTGCCATGAGGGGATCGTTTCACGGGAGAACCTCAGCCGCGGTCGGCGCAACATGGACCCCGAGGTACAGGGAGCCATACGGCGGGCTGATCCCGGCCGTGTTCGACTTCGTGCCCTACGATGATCTGGACGCCGCCAGGAGGGCGGTTGGGGATGAAACCGCAGCCGTGGTGGTTGAGCCCGTGCAGGGGGAGGGCGGCGTTAACGTTCCTTCGGATGGGTACCTGAAGGGACTGCAGGAGATATGCGAGGAGAGGGGAGCGCTGCTGATATGCGATGAGGTCCAGAGCGGCATGGGCAGGACGGGAAGGTGGTTCGCATGCCAGCACTGGAATGTTGAGCCCCACATAATCGCGATGGCGAAGGGGCTCGGCGGGGGCTTCCCGATAGGGTGCTTCGGTTCAAGCCCGGGGATAATGGACTCGTTTTCCCCGGGCGACCACGCGTCGACGTTCGGCGGCAACCCGCTGGCATGCTCGGCCGCCATAGCAACCTTAAAGACGATGAAGAGGCTCAATCTTCCAAGAAGGGCTGAGAGGATGGGAAGGTACTTTAAGGAGAGGCTGGCTGAACTCGGTGAGAGGCACCGCGTGGTCAAGGACGTGAGGGGGATGGGGCTGCTGCTGGGCATGGAGCTAGAAAACGAGAGGCTTGCGGAGGCATCGGTCAGCATGGCGGCCGAGATGGGATTTCTGATAAACTGCACCGCGGGGAGGGTCCTGAGGCTCGTTCCCCCGCTCATCGTGGAGAAAACCCACATAGACAACCTGATCGGGGCGCTTGACCGGATTCTGGGGGCGCTGGAGCGATGAAACACATACTCTCGATTCAGGACCTGAGCGCTAGAGAGATAGAAGATCTGATGAGAAAGGCAGCGGCGCTGAAGAGGGAAGTCAGGGCCGGGAGAGTGAGGAAGGACCTTTCGGGCAGGACCCTCGCGCTTGTCTTCTCCAAGCCATCAACGCGCACCAGGGTCAGCTTTGAGGTTGCCATGACCCAGCTGGGCGGGCATTCGCTTTATCTCGGGTGGAATGACCTCCAGCTTGGGAGGGGGGAAACAATAGCTGACACCGCACGAACCCTCTCAAGGTATGTGGATGCTGTTGCTGCAAGGCTCTTCAGGCATCAGGAAATCGAGGAGCTTGCCAGGTATTCGAGCGTGCCGGTTATCAACGCCCTCACGGACCTTCATCATCCCTGCCAGACCCTTGCAGATCTCCTCACGATAAGGGAACACAGGGGGAGGCTGAGAGGTGTGAAGGTCGCGTGGGTGGGCGATGGAAACAACGTGTGCAATTCCCTTCTCCTGGGCTGCACCCTCGTTGGATCTGACATCGCGATAGCCTGCCCCAGAGGATACGAGCCCCCCGAGGATATAGTATCAACCGCGAGGAGCAACGCGAGGACGAGCGGGAGCGAGGTGAGTATCCTGAATGACCCGGTTGAGGCTGTGAGGGGGGCAGATGTGGTCTACACCGATGTGTTCGTCTCCATGGGGATGGAGGCGGAGAGGGAGAGGAGGATGCAGGACTTTAGGGGATTCCAGGTTGACGCCCGCCTGATGGAGGCTGCGAGGGAGGATGCGATCTTCATGCACTGCCTTCCCGCTAAGCGTGGCGAGGAGGTCAGCCCCGAGGTTATAGATGGGCGCTGGTCAGTGGTCTGGGATCAGGCGGAGAACAGGCTCCACGCCCAGAAGGCCCTTCTGCTCAAGCTGCTCCGCGGGCGCTAGAGCTTCCTGAGCCCATCGTAAACTGACCTCAGGCGCCTCCTCTCGGCTTCAAGCGCCCTCTTTTCCGCATTTATTGCCTTAGCCAGATTTTCCAGCCCCAGGTTGCCGGGTCCGCCGATATGCCTCTTCGACCTTATGTTCTCAACCGGATCCTCCATCTCCAGCCTGTCCAGCTCCGCAGCCACCTTCCTGTAGGCCTCCCTGAACGGCATTTTTCCCTCGGCAGCCATCCTGAGCGCCCTGTCAGCTGCGAAGAGCTCAGGAGTGAACGATTTCATGAGGGTTTCGCGGTTGACCTTCAGCTTTTCAAAGATCATCCTCATGGCAACGAGACACTCCGCCGTTACCTCAAGGGATTTCATGAGGGGCCATTTTGTCTCCTGAAAGTCCCTGTTGTATCCGGAGGGAAGGTTCCTCGTGGTGACGATCAGCTGGAGAAGTCTTGAGATGTTGCCAGCGGAGCGCGCCCTCGTGAGCTCCAGCGGGCACGGGTTGAGCTTCTGGGGCATTATGCTTGAACCCGGGCAGTACTCCTTCGGCAGTGAAAAGTACCCCAGCTCAGGTATGCTGAAGAATATCAGGTCATTTGCCAGCTTTGAGAGGTCCTCGGTTATCTGGGTTAGGGCAAAGACCACCATCGCCTCAATCTTTCCCCTGCTGTTGTTCGCATACAGCACGTTGTTCTGGACCCTCTCGAACCCGAGGAGGTCGCTCACCATCTGCCTGTCTATGGGAAGGGGCACACCGTAGCTTGCGGCGGATCCGAGGGGGCACTGGTTGTTCAGGGAGTAAACGGCCTTCAGGAGCCTCAGGTCGTCCATCAGGGATTCTGCAAAGGCGCCTGACCAGAGCCCCACCGAGGAGGGCATCGCCCGCTGCGTGTGCGTCCTCCCGGGCATCGGCACCTCGCGGTGCTCTGAGGCGAAGCGCGTGAGGGTCCCGGCTAACGCCAGCAGCTCGCCCATCACCGCAAGCATCCTCTCCCTCGCGTACATCCTCACGTCAAGGAGGACCTGGTCGTTTCTTGACCTTGCCGTGTGTATCTTCTTTCCTGTCTCCCCAAGCTCATTTGTGAGGTAGTTCTCGACAGCGGTGTGCACGTCCTCGTCCTCCCGCTTTATCTCAAACTTGCCCCTCCTGGCCCTCTCGAGCAGCTCCAGCAGGCACCTCTTGATCCTGGAGAACTCTGATCTGGTCAGTATCCCGATCTTGCTAAGCATGTATGCGTGCGCGATGTTTCCATATATGTCGAACTCGATCAGATCGCGATCAAGGATGTAGTCCTCCCCGACCGTAAACTCCTCCATGAACCTGTCCAGCTCGTATCCCTTGTCCCAGAGCTTTGGCATCCTACTTCACTCGTTTTCTCATAGCGAGGACCTGATAAATAAGCCCACCTATATGAGCGGCACCCTTTGACATGCGCTGATCGAAGCCCTTCGCCTTTATGGACCTGATCTCGGGCGCGAACAGCCCCGTGCTGGACCTCCTCCTCAATATCTCTATTGTTCCCTTGTAGAGCTTGGCCCTGTACTCCCCCTCCACTGGTTTCTGTGACTCGTTTATGAACGCCTCCAGCTCGTACCTGAGGGGATGGAAGGCCTGCCCGTGATACATCATGTAGGCCCACTTCTGATCGACTAGCTTTTTGAACATGAGCTCATCCTTCGTCAGGCAGAACTGCTCAAGATCCCTGTGCAGGGTTAGTATCACGTGCGCGGCCGGCGCCTCGTATATCTCCCTGGACTTTAGGTTCATTATCCCGTCCTCAAACATGTCTATCCTCCCTATGCCGTTCTCGCCCGCGATGTAGTTCAGGCGGTAAACTATGTCGAAGAGGGGAAGCTTCTCTCCGTTCAGCCTGACCGGCACGCCCTCCTTGAACTCTAGCTCAATTATCGTTGGCTCGTCCTTCGCCTTCTCCGGTGGCTTTAACCACATCCATATGTCCTCCGGCAGCTCCTGATCGAGGTCGATCGCACCGCTCGCTATCGACCTGCACCAGAGAGTCTTGTCGTCCCCGCCCGTTATGGTTTCGGCCACAGGCACGCCCCATGCCCTGCACAGCTCCTCCTCCTCCTTTCTCGTGAGATCAAAGTCCCTCACCGGAACCAGTATCTCCAGGCCCGGTGCAAAGAGCGTGAACACGTTGTGCATCCTGAACTGATCGTTGCCCTTTCCGCTGCTTCCCTCAAGGAGAGCATCGCATCCCAGCTCGACCGCCTTCTCCGCGACCTTCCTCGCGATGAGCTGCCTGGTCATAGAAGTTGATACCGGATAGCCCTCGTAATCTGAATTTGCCTTTATGGCCATGGCTATCCATTCATTTGCAAATTCCTCCCTTGCGTCTATTATTATGGGATTGACGCCCAGGGCCCTGCCGTGCTTCCTCGCCATCTCAAGCTCCTGCTCCCCCTGTCCAACATCAACCGTTATGGGCACGATCTCCTCTGCCTTGTATTTCCGTTTCAGGAGCTCTATCCCCAGGCTAGAGTCAAGGCCCCCGGAAAAGGCGCACGCTACTTTCTTGACCTTTGGCACCGGAGTGCTCTCTATCCTTCTTATGATCTCCTCAACGCTCATGGAGTTCCCAGACATACAGGCACGGAGGGTTTAAATATTTTTTTGGTGGGTGAGCATTAAGCTTTGGTGAGCAATGGCGAGCAGGGGACCCCTTCCGAGGTTCGCTGACCTTCACGTCAAAAAGGTCCTGGAGCTCCTCTCCAGGGACGGCAGGATGAGCAGGAAGGAGATCTCGGTGAGGACCGGGCTGGGGGAGGGAAGCGTGAGGACGATACTGAGGAAACTGAAACAGAGGGGGCTGGTGAGCTCCACGAGGGCCGGACATTTCCTCACAGAAAAGGGAAGGAGTGCAGTTGGGGGTTCGCTGGATGCGGTTGAGGTTTCGGTGCCAGGGCTGACCGTTGGAAGGGCAAACGTGGCGGTACTGGTGAGGGGGGCATCCCATCTTATAAAAAAGGGCATAGAGCAGAGGGACGAGGCGATCAAGGCTGGGGCGGGAGGGGCAACGGTGCTGGTGTGCAGGGGCGGAAGGCTGGAGTTTCCGGAGCCCTTCATGAGGGTCAAGCGCGCAGCTGAGGAGGAACTGATGGAGAAGCTGAAACCCAGGGAGAGCGATGTGGTGATAATAGGGACCGCGGATAACCTGAGGGCTGCTGAGGAAGGCGCCCGCGCTGCCGCCAGATCCCTCCGCAGGCTACCATGAGATGTAAGCTATCACCAGATTATCCCCGTCATGGAGCTGGCAGTCGCCGATGCCAACGTTTGGGGACTCTCCGTTCACCGTGTAGACATAGCCCTCATTTGATGCGAGGTTGTCACCGGCCACTGACGCAACCGTGGACGAGCCAAAGCTTTCCCAGTACTGGGTCCTCGTGTCCGCCACCCTCAGCAGGGCATCGAATGCGGTCATGCCGTCCCTTATCCTCACCGTCTTTTCGATCACGCCGCTGCTCTTCGTCTCCACCCTCACGTTCACGGAGATCTCCCTCGTTGTCGCGTAGGGAAGCGGCCCGCCCCCCGCGACGTACATCCCTGCGGCCGTGCATATGAATCCAGTCACCAGGATCGCCGCCGCCATCTCCATCAGGTTTCTTTTCACCCTCTCACCTCCTTTCTCCCTGATGCTGCGAGCATGATCTGGCAACCGGGCACTTGACCTGGACCGGGACCCTGACCATTATTTTTGCAAGAACCACAAGGGGAGGCACGAAGAAGAGGGACGTGAGGTGCCGGAGGGTGAAATCGATCTGGCCGGCAAAGGACAGCCATAAGGGAGTTCCGGTTACCAGAGTGTGCCCGATGATGCCGGTCCATATATCGTAAACCACTATCGCGAAGGCGGTCGCAAGTGCGGTCCACATGAGGACCTTTGGAAATCTGTCAAAGAGGGAATGCCTGAACCTCATCGAAAGCATCCAAACGATGACGAAGCCGGACCAGCAAAAGGCGTGGATCGGGAGAACCCCGTATGTGACGAACCACGCCGCAAATGCGCTCGCAACTGCGATTGCCCCGAAGTATCTCGTCGCAAACCTCCAGAACCTCGAGCCTCCGCAGTAGAGGGAAAAGGAGCCGGTCACCACAAGCACAGGGATCACCCACTCCGTGTTGGGCAGGAAGTTCATGCCCGCGTATAGCCTGTACAGGGCAAAAAGCGCTATCAGCAGGGCTCCCGTGACAACGAACAGCCTGTATCTCTTGGACAGTGTCTCCTCAGGCGTCTGCCCTCCCCAGATGCGCCACGCGATGTTTCTGAGGTCAGGCATCCTCTCGTTGGACAATATATCCAACGTCATAAAAATGTTGTGGTTCAGGCGTGAGAGAAAATGGAGCTATGCCTCGCCCTTCCTCTGTTTTATCCTTCGCATCTTTCTTCGCATGCGCTTTCTGACCCACTTCCAGCGCATCCGTCCCTTCTTCTTCCACTTTCTGGGTCTTTTTCCTATGGGCATTCCTCCTTTCAGGTTCACCAAAAGGAATTTGCTTGGCTCCTTATAACGCATTTGGGGGCTGCCCCCTGCACTCGAAGAGGATCAGCTCCTCAAAGAACAGCTTCCTCCTGCAGAGGACCCTCCACCTCAGCCCGGCTTTTTCCATGGCCTCCACGGTTCTCCTCTCCCCGCTGAGCGAGGAATGCAGGAACATCGCCCTTCCGCGGGAGCTCATGTGGTCCGGAAGTCCTTCCAGAAACCTGTCTATGACCGATCGCCCCTCATCACCCCCGTCCCACGCTAGTTCAAGCGGTGACCCGTCCCTCTCATCCGGAGCTGTCGGGAGGTAGGGAGGGTTGAAGAGGATCAGGTCGAATTTTTCTCCCCTGACAGGATCGAAAAGGCTGCCCAGCCTGAAGTCAATCCTATTCGCCACCCCATGTCTGCGCGCGTTCTCCCCAGCGCAGGAGATGGCGTCAGGATTTACATCCGTCGCCACGACTTCTCCGCCCATCAGCGCAGCCAGGACTGCTAGAATACCGCATCCCGTGCCGAGGTCCAGAACCCTCTCTCCCGGATCCAAACGCAAGTTCTCTGCCATCATCACAGAGTCCTCGGCCGGCTCATAGACAGTTGGCCATACCGTGAACTCAAGTCCCCTGAAGAGGAACTTCATCCCACCGCCAATCTTTATATCCTCTGGGGAAAATTAAGGTCTGAGGTAAAAAATGGCGGGTGAAAAGCTTTCGCTGATAGGGCCGGCAGCATTCTACATCGGCCTGATAATAGCGCTGGTGACGATGTTCGTTGGGCCTTCGGGGTGGCTCTATGCGGTTCTTGCAGTGCTTGGAGTGATAGTGGGTCTGGTGAACATAACCGGGAAGGAAAGCGGTCCGTTCCTGCTGGCGGCCATAGCCTTTGTGGTCACATGCACGGGCATGGCCACACTGATAGCAATGAATGGCGTGACCATACCGAACGAGCTTCTGAGGCTTGCTGCCAACATCACGGTCCTAGTCGGGGCCGGGGCCGTGGTGATAGCCCTAAAGGCAATCTACGAGATGGCAAAAAGCCAGTAGGCCCCTTTTCATCTTTTTTTCGGTTTTCCCTCGCTCATTATAACGCGGCCGTCAACGGTCACCTCTCCGTTCCCCATGTCCTTTATCATGTCGAGGTGGCTTGAGGCCCTGTTTTTACCGTGATATGCACCGCGGTTGTTTCCTATTGCTATGTGAACCGTGCCGAATATCTTCTCGTCTATTATTATGCTCCCGCCTGTATACCTGGCTCCGGGATTCGTGCCTATCCCAAACTCCGCGATGCGATCCTTCTCCCCGGTGTTGGCCTTTAGAAAGTTTGAAAAGTTCTCCTCACCTGACTCCGCCGTGTACCTGCATATCTTTCCCCCCCTGAACGTCAGCTCAAGCCCGTTTACCCTTCCGAACCCCGGTATCGCAACGTTGTCAAAAATTATCCTACCCTCCGCGCTCGTCTCAATCGGGGCAACGAAAACCTCACCGGCGGGAATGTTCACCCCAACATCGCCGCGTTTCATGTCGGCATCAGATATTATCCCGTCGTCAACGAGAACGGGCCTCCCCCTGATGCTGAACTTAATGTCCGTGCCGTCGTCCGCAGCGATCCTCACCCAGTTTCCCCCCCGCAGGAGTGATTCATAAGTCCCGCACAAGCGCCATACCTCCCCGCTGAAGGTCCTCCTGATGCTATCAAAGAAGATATCCCTGAAATCCCGGAGGGGACACCCGTATGCCCTCGCAGCTCCCGGAATTGGCCAGCCGAAGTATGCCCATCTCACCCTCCTTCGATCCATTATCTCACGAAGTTTTTCCCTTACCGGGGCGGTCAGCCTTATCCTTCCCTGCAGCCCCTTTGCCCAGTTGGGGTTGTCATCCTCCCCTATGAATATGCTGACATCGGAACGCCTGGCTATGGCATCCGCAAATGGACTCATCTCCCTCAGCGACCTCTCGGGCTTGAGGAGATACCTCAGCCTGTCCCTGTCCGAGGTAAAGGAGAGGAGGAGCGTGTGGGCTCCGGTTCTCCAGCATTCCTCCTCCACCATCATCGCAAATCGTTCGCAGGTGGGATCCGTACTGTTGTACAGGATCCTGACCGCATCATAGGGTCCCTTTTTCTCACCAACCCTCATCGATTTTCTCACGAATGCCCTGGCGATTCTCCTCATCTCTCCCTCGGAGAGCTCTGCCAGTGAATCACCCGCCTATCTTATGTAGCCGGGCTCCTCCTCGACCCCAAGCGTTGGGGTGAGAGAGCGTATCCTTGCGAAGTCAGAGTACTGCGTCAGCTCTTCCATGTCAAGCTCAAATCCGAAGATTGCGGTCAGGGTGCTCAACACCGCCCTGGCAGCGTTTATGTCGATTATGCCTCCCTTTGTGGTTCCGAGCAGGCAAAAGCCGCCCATCCCGTAGAGGGGGGCAAAGGCGGGAAGGAGTCCGTTCATCCCCACTATTGTCCCACCGTCAAGTAGCTTTACCCCGTTGTCCTCCAGCATCTTTCTGGATTGGGGATCTGATGCAGCCCCAACCACGCCAAACCACCGCTCCTTTGGAGGAACAACGTACGCGGCCATTGCGCCCACCATCTCAACTCCCAGCTTTTTTGCCATCTCCAGGATCTCCCCGGTGAGAACGTACTGCCCGAGGGGCGCGTTTGCCTGGGCGTCCGCGGTCAGCGCCACAACATCCCTGCCAGCACGGGGGAGCTTTGAGTGAAAAAATGATATCTTCAGGGTCTTGAGGGTCCCTTCCTCAAGCAGGGTCCATTCCGGGAGATACTCGGAATAGAGCTCTGCAAGGGGTTTGGCGTTCAACTTGTGAATGAGGTACTCCACCGCCACCTTTCCTATGTTGCCGATCCCGGGCAGTCCAACTATCATCACCGGGTTCTTCAGCTTG
>Ga0078972_1017930_pt1 | contig 9993 bp, 14 predicted proteins | sample YelNatPaOPGAMG01_FD_67568 | JGI IMG/M metagenome (GOLD analysis project Ga0078972, IMG submission 67568) | Hot spring thermophilic microbial communities from Obsidian Pool, Yellowstone National Park, USA - OP-RAMG-01 (SPADES assembly) (version 2) | ecosystem: Environmental > Aquatic > Thermal...
ACAGTTTGCCTTGACTCCACCACATCCCCCGCCTGTTTGGTTATCGTTCCTGCGTTCCTTGGCGGTTCATGGCAGAAAAGGGCGCAGCCGTCGCGATAAGCGGGCTGCGCCCTTCTTCTTTTCAACTGCAGATCGAGCTTTAACGTTAAAGTTGCTGGGGGAACCCGAGAAGAACGATGCCGCTTTAGTAGTGACACGTCAAGGAGGTTGGGGGTGGGGGTCGCGCCGGCGAGGGTGAGGCGCGAAATCAAAGCGTTAGCTCATTAACTGGGTGATGTCGTAGTTCTGGCGCTATGGGTAACTTTCAACCAAGCGGCAAAAAAGCGTGGGTAGTAGGGTGCATTAAATAGCTTTTTTGCCGCTTGGCGTTAGGATATGATCGGAAGGTTTTCCTACTTGATAATTATAATGAACATCTCAAACGCTTTGAAAATGTTCCACGTAGAACAAAATTAAAAATATGAAACTAAAGCAAATAAAAGCTTTAGAGTGGACGCTTCAAGATTTCTTAATTGGAAGGCAAGAATTTTATTGGGTTACGCTTACATTTTCATATGATATAGAAGAGCAGGACGCAAAAGCTATTTTAAATAGATTTTTAACACTTTGCAGGAAATGGGGGCGTAGTGGAGTGTGGATAAGAGAATATCAAAAATCAGGCAGGATTCATTATCATGTAGTAGCGTCGTCTCCGTTGCCGGTTGACTTTTGGCGTTATGGCTTTTACTTTCAGAAAAAAGTGATAAATAAAAATTCATCAGATAATAAAAAACTTGTAGAGTATTTAAAAAAGGAAGTTCTAAAATCTAAGCAGGTTAAAACTCAAAAAAAGTTTTCTAAAAGATGGGGAGTTTTCGGAGGTGTTCATAGGTCAAAAGTTAAGGATATTCGGACTGAATACATACCAGATCAAAATTTTTAATTTTTTTTGTTGACAATTTAAATAATTTTGTATAAATTTTTATCGTTAACGTTAATGTTAAAGTTAAATAAAATGAAAGGAGGTGAAATATAGATATGACAAATGCTGTAGAAATGGCAAATAGTCTTATTAACAGTGCTTCTAGTGTGTTTGAAAGTGCAGCAGTCGTAGCGCTTTCAATTATTGGGTTCATCGTTCTGGTTAGAATTGCCCGGCGAATTTTGTCCGGTCGTTGATTTAAAAATTGACGCGGCCACGGCGTAGAACGATTAACGGATCTGAGCAGTGGCGGCTCAGATTAAATTTAAATAAAATGAAAAGAATATTAATTTCTTTAATTTTAATTGTAAGTTTGTTTAATGTTAAGGCAGGTTGTCCGCCAACAATGTATGTTAGAGCAATAACAAACAATGGTTGTATATGGGTAGGAAGTCAAGTTTTCATAACTACGCCGAATGGTATAAAACGAGGTTATTTGTCAGGATTTAGCGGTGGTGGTTGTGATAGATACACAACATTTGGCGATGCTGGTTGGCAATGTGGAACAAATTTTTATTCTGCATTGGTTTATGTTACAATGTACAGATTAAGCGGTTCTTGTGAACCTTATAATATAACTAATTGGTACAATACGAATTATTATAATGCTACTAATATTGATGGTAAATATATTGATTTTGTTTTTACTAATGACTATTATTGGGGTGGCTTGATAAATTTTAAATTAGATTTTTCGTATACAAATAATTTAAATTTTGATTTGATGTATCAATTTTATGATCCTGTGACAGGATCAAATTATGTAGGAATTTTAAAACCTGGTAACTCAGTTAATTTTAAATTAGATTATCAACTTGAAACAAATATAACGGCTAAACCTTTTTTTGGTGTTCAGAATCTAAGCAATGAAGATCCGCCGTTTAATTTTAGTAATAATTTAAATTGGAATTCATCTAGTGGTGATAATTCGTTTAATAATTTAAATCAAAATTTAACGCCAACAAATAAATTTAGTGAGGCACAAAGTCAAGTGGTATTCACTAATTCGAATTTTTATAAAATCACGCAAATGACAAATCAAGTAGGGCAGACTGTGGCAAAAGTTGAGACATTAGCGGATCTTGGCGATGTATTAAGTGAGCTTCAGAAAATGAACAAGAATTTAAGCGATTTAAAAAGTAATTCAACAGAAATTGATTCAACGATGGCGAAATGGTCGACATTAACAAATTCAATGATTAATACAAATGTGCCAGGACTTCAAAACGTTTTAAATTCAATAAACAGTTTTAATCCTTCGGGTGTGATAGCGTCAAACTCAATTTCTGGTTCTCCGAATTCGGACTTTTGGAAGATAAGAATTCCGATAAATGGAAAGGACTATTGGCTTAAAATTCCGATTGACGATAGCAAAGTATTAAACTTTTTTAGTTGGTTGAATTCATTTTTTAGACTAGCAATAACATTCTTTTATTATTTATTCTGTGTTTATTTAGCTTATAAGCTAGTGACTGACACACTTCAAACGCCGGCGCACACAGTGAACGGTGCGGCAATAATGGGCACGCACTCAAATTTTTTGATAGCGAAGGCATGCCTGGCGGTGGTTCTGGTAGTCGTGGCTACGGTTCTACAGCAATTTCTTTCTGGATTAATTCAGGCGCCGGTCCGCGATTTGTTCATCGCTTGGCAAGCGCAGACTTCATCGGTTGGGTTTTTATCGGAGTCCTTTAAGCTTTTTTTGAAAGTGTTCCCGGTTGATTATTTTATCGGTTATCTGGGCTCAGGTTTAGCGGTATTCTTTAATTTCTGGGTTTTCAAGTCGACTCTTCAGATAATTAAAAACGCGATGGCATAAGATGATTGTTAAAATCTACAATTTGACTAATTCAGAAACAAACTGGAACGGTGTTGCAGTTCCAGCTAAATCTACGCTTGAATATTGGACTAATGGCGGTTATTTCAATTACTATGTTACTATAAATCAAAACGGAGAGATTAAAGAAGGTTCAGACGTTGGAGCTTCAGATCTTTTAGTTGTTGGTGTTGGTCTTTTTTTGCTTTGGCTTGTTTTTAGGTGGTTTTTAAATGGTCTTAGTTTAATTTTAGGCGGTCCAAGAATAGACTAAATAATAATATATGATTACGCTAATAACAGGACAGCCGGGCGCAGGAAAAAGTATGTACGCGGTCAAGTTGGTAGTGGATGAGCTTTTGAGCTCGAACCGAGACATTATAACTAATCTGGCTATTTTCAAGCTTCGAGTTTATAAATATTGTTTTGACAAATACGGGAAAGAAATTGATATAAATCGTATAATTTTAATTGAAAACCCGGGAGACTTTCTAAAATTCAGAAAAAAAGAAAGTTTGATAATTCTTGATGAATGCCAGACAGCATTTAATGCCAGAGCTTGGAAAGACACAAGCAAGGAGGTTATAGATTATCTAAGTCAGCATAGAAAGCTCGGCGATGATGTAGTTCTGATAACGCAAGATCCGGGATTGATAGATAAACAATTTAGGTTGTTGGTTCAAAATTCATTTTTTTTAAAGAATCTTAAATATTCGAATCTCGGGATATTTAATCTTCCGAAAAAAATCATAAGGCTCGAGTATTTCGGAATTCCAGATCGTCAACAAAAACCACTGAGTAAGGCAATAATGGATATAGACGCTCAGGGGCTCGGTTGGATCTACGACACGGGCGCAGGCGTAGGTGTTAAGGGAGCGGGAGATGTTAATTTTAAAAAACGTGGTAAATTACCGTTCTGGCTGTTTCCTGTGGTTTTTTTTGGATTCTTGGGTTTAGTTAGCTATGCGGTGGTAGAAATTCCGAAGCTTGGTATTAAAAAAGTAGTAGAAAAGAATAATTTAAACACTGTTCAGGTAGAAAGTCAAGAAAAAAAAGAAGAAAAAAATTTAAAAAAAATTGAAAAAAGTGTTGACAAAAATGAAAAATTAAGCGATTTTGTAATTGTAAAATCCTATGCGGCTTTACCGGGTGGTAGGGCTTGGGCATGGGATGAGAACGGAAACCAGTTTGAAATCTTTCCAGAGTTTTCAAGGCTTCCGTTCTTAATAGAAAAAAATGGAAAGTTGTTAAAGGTTGAGTGATTATGAAAGCATATAAAGGTTGTTTTGATTGGTTGAATCAAGGTATTGAGATTGATTGGGAAAAAGATGTTGTTCTGTGGTGTAATGAACAACTTAGGTTTGAAAGAGAAAAAGCATTAATTCAAGAATGGGGATCGTTTAAATTGTTGTTAAATTATGAAGAAGGAAAAGATTGTTTTTTATTTTTGAAACTTGAGTCGAATGATTCCTTGAATGATGGTGAAGGATATGAGTTAATAAGAAAGAGAATGTTTGAAGGTAAGGAAAATTATCAAATATTAATTAAAGAAGGTGGGTATATATCGGTTTTGCGTTTTCCAATTAAAGGATGTAAAAAAGTTTGGCAGTGTTGTAGTTTTGGAAATGAAAATGGAAGTTTGAGGCTTTTCTGGTATCCCTGTATTTTTGATGAAGATTTTTTGAAAGAATTTGAGAATTTAAAAGCCGAAAGGCAATGAAGACAAAGCCACTAGCCAGGAAGTTCTGGCTGGTGGTTTTTTATTAGGTGGTTAAAAAAAAGAAAGGTAAACATATGAAACAAGTATATTCAATAAATGGTAGGCCGATCCTAGGGGGTCGGGTTGTCGCGGTTGGTCAAGATCAGATAAAAATAAGTAAGCCTGGACGTGAGGAAGTAATTACAATTCAGGTATTTAGTTTGATTCTTGATAATGCGCATACTGTTAGGGCAAGGTTTAGATTGTCGAAAGAATTAAAGGATGAAGTCGTTAATGTTGGTGACTTCGTCCTTTGCGAAGTTATTAAATTCGACGGAGTTTTTGATCCGTCGGTTGTGGTTCGCGTGATTAATCCGGAGGAGGTGGAAAAATGAAAGTAAAATTAATAAAGCGAGATGGGAAATTTTACCCGTTGAGATTCGAGAACGGTATAGAGGTTGCGCTGTTCTGTCCATTTGTTCAGCTCAATACGCAATGCGGATCGTGGTGTCCGCTTATCGAAAAACGGCAGGGAAAAATGACGGAGTTAGTTATTTGGAAATGTGCTAACCATTTGCAGGTAGCAGAAATTATTGAAAAATAATGGAGGCAATTATGAAATTTGCGGTATTAAAGTTTAGAGTGTTTAATAAAGATTTTCACCGCGTGATGAAGTGTAAGCTAATCGTGGAAGAGCCAGATCTGGATAACATGATTAGATTTATTGAGTCGTCAAAAGATCGTATCATCATTTTTGACGAAGTACGGATATTCGAGGGTCGCGACATGGTCGGTGACATGTTGCGGAAGATAAGGAAAGAATTAGAAGATGATCTTTACAGTTTGCCTTGACTCCACCACATCCCCCGCCTGTTTGGTTATCGTTCCTGCGTTCCTTGGCGGTTCATGGCAGAAAAGGGCGCAGCCGTCGCGATAAGCGGGCTGCGCCCTTCTTCTTTCCACATGCACTTTATAACTTTAACGTTAAAGTTGCGGAGACTGGGGGAACCCGAGAAGAACGATGCCGCTTTTTGTGACACGTCAAGGAGGTTGGGGGTGGGGGTCGCGCCGGCGAGGGTGAGGCGCGAAATCAAAGCGAAAGCTCATTAATCGGGTCAGTTCGTAGGTTGGCGCTATGGGTAACTTTCAGCCAAGCGGAAAAAAAGCGTGGGTAGTAGGGTGCATAAATAGCTTTTTTGCCGCTTGGCGTTAAGATATGATCGGAAGGTTTTCCTACTTGATAATTATAATGAACATCTGAAACGGTTTTTAAAATGTTCCACGTGGAACAATTTATATGAAATTAAAGCAGATAAAAGCTTTGGAGTGGACTTTGCAAGATTTCCTAAATGGAAAAGAAGAATTTTATTGGGTAACTTTAACCTTTTCGATTGATATTGAAGAGAAAGACGCAAAGGCTATTTTGCATCGATTTTTAAGTCTTTGCAGGAAATGGGGAAGATCTGGCGTTTGGATCCGAGAATACCAGAAATCTGGACGGATTCATTATCACGTTGTGGCGAGTTCTCCGCTTCCGGTCGACTATTGGCAATATGGATTTTATTTTCAGAAAAAGGTAATTAATAAGAATTTAACGGATAATCAAAAACTGGTTGAGTATCTTAAAAAGGAAGTTCTGAAATCAAAGCAGGTTAAAACTCAAAAAAAGTTTTCGAAGCGTTGGGGTGTTTTTGGTGGCGTTCAGAGGTCGAAGGTTAAGGAGATTAAAACTGAATATATCCCTGATAAAAATTTTTAATTTTTTTTGTTGACAATTTAGTTTTTTTTGTTTAAATTTTTATCGTTAATGTTAATGTTAAAGTTAAAAAATGAAAGGAGGTGAAAAATAGATATGACAAATGCAGTAGAAATGGCAAATAGTTTAGTGACGTCGGCGAGTAATGTATTTGAGTCAGCGGCTGTAGTTGCATTATCAATTATAGGCTTCATTGTGTTGATTCGTATAGCCCGGCGAATTCTGTCCGGTCGTTAATTTAAAAATTAACGCGGCCACGGCGTAGAACGATAAACGGATCTGGGCAGTGGCGGCTCAGATTTTATGTTTTTTAGAATGGAAAAATTAAGATTAGTAATATTAATATTTTTGATTAATGTTTTAAATGGTTTTAGTGATATTCCGCAAATTCATTTTTACGCAAATGAAATTTATGATGGTAATGTTAAATGGTTACCTCATTTGTTAAATTATACATATTACTATACTTCAACATATTACACTTCAAGCGTTTCATTTATTCATATTTCAGGCACTGGTTCATATGTGGCTACTATTGGCCCTGGTTCTGGGACATATTTTGGTTATATTTCAAGGGTTCAATATATGGATGTTAACACTGGTAGAACTATTGATAATTATTATGCAACAAATTATTATACAATTACAAATGTTGATGGTGCTTATGCTGATTTTTGTTTAACTAACAATTATCATTGGGATGTATTAATTAATTATAATTTAAATTATTCATATACTAATGAAACAAGTATTCCATTATGGTATGAATTTTTTGATCCTGTTTCAGGTTCAAATCATGTAGGGGTTTTAAGACCTGGTGATTTTATAAATTTCTATTTAAATTATAATTTAAGAACTAACGTAACAGAAAAACCGTTTTTTGCTGTGCACTCTGAAGATGATTCACCGTTCCCATTCGAAGATTTTTATAATTTAGATTGGAATAATACATCAGGAGCAAATTCGTCTGATGTTTTGAATAACAAAATTAATCCTAGTCAACATTTTGAAACAAGAGACAGTAGAATTGTATTTACAAATGGAAATTTTTTTAAAATTGAAACATTAACAAACCAAGCTGGTCAATCAATGGCTAAGGTTCAGAGTTTATCAGATCTTGGCGATATTTTGGATGAGTTAAAAAAAATGAATAAAAAACTGGATAATTTAGGCACAAATCAAAATTCGGTTTCAAATTCAATAGATTCGACAATAGCGAGGTGGTCAAGTTCAACTAACGGTATAATAACAACAAACGTTGCCGGTCTTCAATACGTTTTAAATTCGATTAATAGTTTCAATACTTCGGGAGTGATTGCTTCAAATTCGATTTCTGGATCTCCGAGTTCTGAATTTTGGACAATAAAAATTCCGATAAATGGGAAACAATATGATTTAAAAATTCCGATTGACGATCAGAAAGTTTTAAATTTCTTTGCTTGGCTGAATTCATTTTTCAAGCTGGCAATAACATTTTTATATTACGTTTTTTGTGTTTGGTTAGCTTATAAGCTGGTGACTGACACACTACAAACGCCAGCGCACACAGTGAATGGTGCAGCAATTATGGGCACGCACTCAAATTTTTTGATAGCGAAGGCATGCCTGGCGGTGGTTCTGGTTGTGATTGCAACAGTTCTACAGCAATTTCTTTCTGGATTAATTCAGGCACCGGTCAACGATCTTTTCATTGCTTGGCAGGCGCAGACTTCATCGGTTGGGTTCTTGTCAGAATCGTTTAAGCTTTTTTTGAAAGTGTTTCCTGTTTCTTTTTTTCTAACTTATCTTGGATCAGGTTTAGCTGTATTCTTTAATTTTTGGGTTTTCAAGTCAACGCTTCAAATTATTAAAAACGCAATGGCATAAAATGATAGTTAAGATATACAATCTAAGTGAAACAAATCAAAATTATAACGGTGTTATAGTCCAGGCTAAACAAAGCATAGAATACTGGACTAACGGCGGATTTTTTCAATATTACGTAACATTTAATCAGGACGGATCAATCAATCAGGGTTCTGATGTTGGAGTGTCTGATTTGTTAGTTATTGGTATAGGGCTATTTTTACTTTGGTTAATTTTTCGATGGTTTTTAAATGGTATTAGTTTAATTTTAGGCGGTCCGAAAATTGATTGAGTAAGTAAAAATGATTACATTAATAACAGGACAGCCGGGCGCTGGCAAGAGTATGTACGCGGTTAAAATGGTTGTTGATGAACTCTTAAGCTCGGACCGTGACATTATAACGAACTTAGCAATTTTCAAGCTTCGAGTTTATAAATATTGTTTTGATAAGTTCAGAAAAGAAATTGATATAAACAGAATTATTCTTATTGAAAATCCGGGGGATTTTTTAAAGTTCAGGAAAAGGGAAAGCTTGATCATTCTTGACGAGTGTCAGACGGCATTTAACGCTAGGGCTTGGAAAGAGACATCAAAGGAGATAATCGACTATCTAAGCCAGCACAGAAAGCTAGGCGATGATGTGGTTCTGATCACTCAAGATCCGGGTTTAATAGATAAGCAGTTTAGGCTTCTTGTTCAAAATTCATTCTTTTTAAAAAATCTTAAATATGTAAATCTGGGGATCTTTAACCTTCCTAAAAAAATAGTGCGGCTTGAATATTTCGGTATTCCGGACAGGCAACAAAAGCCGTTGAGTAAATCGATAATGGATATTGATTGTCAGGGTTTGGGTTGGATCTATGATACTGGCGCGGGCGTTGGTGTGAAGGGAGCGGGAGATGTTAATTTTAAAAAACGTGGTAAATTACCGTTCTGGCTGTTTCCTGTGGTTTTTTTTGGATTCTTGGGTTTAGTTGGCTATGCGGTGGTTGAAATTCCGAAGATTGGTATTAAAAAAGTTGTAGAGAAAAATAATAATAGCATAGTTCAATCAGAAAGTCAAGAAAAAAAAGAAGAAAAAAATTTAAAAAAAATTGAAAAAAGTGTTGACAAAAGCGGTTTAACAAGTGATTATATTATCGTAAAATCTTACGCGGCTTTGCCGGGTGGCAAAGCTTGGGCGTGGGATGAGAACGGTAACCGGTATGAAATTTTTCCGGATTTCAAAAGGTTGCCGTTCTTGATAGGAAAAGATGGTAAACTACTTAAAATTGAATAGAGGTTTATGAAAGTATATAGTGGAAATCTTGAGAATGTAGGTTTAGGCGTTCGTTGTGACTGGGTTAAACCTGTGGTTTTGTGGTGTGATGATGAGTTAAAATTTGATGAAAGTTTAGCAAAATTTGAAATATGGGGATGTGGTAGAAAACTTATTGAGTATGAATCAGATGATTCGGTTTGTCTTTTTCTAGAAATAAATGAAAATTTAAATGAATTTTTTAATTATGGTGAAAATTATACAATTTGGAAAAGATGGTTTAAGGATGGGATTAGATATTACCAGATTTTGATTGAAAATGGGGGCAGGGTATCAATTACTAAATTTCCGATAAGTTGGACGAAAGAAGTTTGGCAAAATTGTTGGTTTGAGAATTATCAAGGGGTATTGAGAAAATTTTGGTCAAGGTGTGTTTTTAAGTCAGAATTTTTAGCAAGGTTAGAAGCCGAAAGGCAATAAAGACGAAACCACTGGCTAGCGAGTGCTGGCTGGTGGTTTTTTGTTAGGTTTAAAAAAAAGAAAGGTAAAAATATGAAACAAGTATATTCAATAAATGGTAGGCCGATCCTAGGGGGTCGGGTTGTCGCGGTTGGTCAAGATCAGATAAAAATAAGTAAGCCTGGACGTGAGGAAGTA
>Ga0078972_1017933_pt1 | contig 9991 bp, 9 predicted proteins | sample YelNatPaOPGAMG01_FD_67568 | JGI IMG/M metagenome (GOLD analysis project Ga0078972, IMG submission 67568) | Hot spring thermophilic microbial communities from Obsidian Pool, Yellowstone National Park, USA - OP-RAMG-01 (SPADES assembly) (version 2) | ecosystem: Environmental > Aquatic > Thermal...
TCCGAGCTGGAGGACCCTGTCGAGGATTTTGATCTCGAAGGGGAGGAAATCGAGCTCGGCATGGAAGAAAGGGAGGATCTGGGGGCCGAGCAGCTTTTGCAAGAAGAGATCCCTTTTCAACCTCAAGACATCACCTGGGAATATCTTAAAGGCCTTGAGAAGATTGCTCTTTTGACTCCAGAGCAGGAGGTTGAGCTCGCGAAGAGGATTAAGGAGGGCGAGCGCCAGATCAAACTTTTCGAAGCGAGAGCGAACCGGCTTAAAGCCCAACTCCATCCTGCGCCGGCTCCAAAAGGAAGCGGCAAGCGTTCGCAGCGAAACGCTCAGGCCGGGCAGAGGAAAGGCCAAAAGAGAGCGAAGCTCACGCCAAAAGAAATCAAGGCAAAGACCTTGCAGTACAAGAAGGTGTTGGCCCAGTATCAGCAGGCTGTGGCTGAGACTCAGAAGGCGAAGAACGAGCTCATTCAGGCCAATCTGAGATTGGTCGTGAGCATTGCAAAGCGTTACGCCAATCGAGGGCTTTCCTTTCTCGACCTGATTCAGGAGGGGAATCTTGGCCTGATGCAGGCGTTGGTCAAGTTCGATTACACCAAAGGTTACAAATTCAGCACCTATGCGTCGTGGTGGATCAGGGCTGCCATCCTGAGGGCGTTCGCAGAGAAATCGAGGACCATCCGCATTCCCAACTATCTTTTCGAGATCAAAGGGAAATTGATGAAGTCCTTTAAATCTCTGATGAAGAAGCTCGGCCGTGAGCCCACCTCCCTGGAGCTCTCCCGAGACAGCGGGATCCCGATCCACGACGTGGAGAAAATCCTCAACTTGACGGAAGAGCCCATCTCCCTGGATATGCCGATCGGGGAGGAGGATAGCACCCTTGAGGATTTGATCGCAGACGAGAAGAGCCTTTCTCCGAGCGATTCTCTCCTCGAAAAGGATATGATTTACCACACCCGCAAGTTGCTTTCCGGTCTCTCGCCAAGAGAAGAGAAGATTCTGCGGCTCCGTTTTGGCATTGGAGAAGATGGGGAGTGCACCCTCGAAGAAATCGGAAGGCAGTTTGGATTGAGCCGGGAGAGGATTCGTCAGATTGAAGCCAAGGCGATCGAGCGCTTACGGGATCCGAGCCGGCATAAGGAGATCAGAGAATATTTTGAATAGCCCCGCCGACGGAAGAAGAGACGAGGCCCACCCCGCGAATCGGGGTGGGCCTCGTTGTAACATCGGGATCAGTCTTCAATGGTGATGGCCTCAACAGGACAGTCCTCAGCCGCTTCTTTGCAAGTTTCAACGGCCTCGTCGGGAACTTCGTCCACTTTGACGCGCGCCTTGTCGTCACCCATTTCGAAGACCTCCGGGCACGTCTCCGCGCAGAGACCACATCCAATGCAGGTTTCTTCATCAATCGTAGCCTTCATCGTTTCCCTCCTTCTAAAAGATTTTCCCGTGCCCCCATGAACGCATCGGGTTCAAGCCTTTAAGACGACCTCCTGAACTTCAGATAAAGGTAAACAAAAACAAGGCCCATTGCAAGCAGCATGAGAACAGAGATGGCTGTTTCGAGGGAATCCAGATGGGTTGCGGCCTTCTCATAAGTGGCTCCCACCCACCAGCCGAAGAAGCCGAGGAAGAGGCATCGAAGGACGGATCCCCAAAACGTGTAAAAGGTATAGGGTCGAAGAGGAATTCGCAGAAGCCCTGCGAAAATGGATACGAGGGAGAGGGGAAAAACCGGGATCGCCCTGGAAAGAAAGATGCTCAGGGCCTCCTTTTTCCCCTGAAAACGCCTTTCCAAACGCCCTAACTCGTCCCAGTCCACATCGAGAAAGCGCTGGAGCCGCAGGACGAGGGCTCTTCCCCCATAAAAACTGATCAAATAGCCGATATAGGAGCCGAGCGTCGAGGCGATCGATCCTGGAAGGACAATGACCCAGAGAATCTGAGCAAAGGCCGCCGGGATCGACAGAGCGGGAGAGATGAGCAGTGCGCCGGCTCCCATCACGATCAGAGGAGAGGGGATGGGAACGATGATCTGTTCGATCATGACGCCCACAAACACAGAAAGCTGGCCGTGGGCCCTCATCGATTCCATAATCCAATGGGTGATCTCTGAGATCATTCGCTCCTCAAATACCCGGGAATTATCCTCGTAACCCGGTTCGTATCATCTCTCCACCAAAGAGAAAAGAAACGGTGAAGGTGCCGGTCTTGATTCAGGACGAGAAACGAGAGAGCTCATACGAGCTTCCACCTTCGGGTATAGTAAAATCCTCCAAGCATGGATACGGGCACGGAGAGAAGAATCGAGAGGAGAAGGATCTCCCGTGGCGTTTCCGACACAAAGAAAAGGCCTATGAGAATGCCCAACACACCAACCATGGCCGAGTTGAGGAGATGGTCTGCTCCGGAGGCCTTTGCAGCGATGTGGCCCCCGAGGAACGTGAAACCGAAGCCGTAAGAGGCTGAAAGAACCATGCCCACGGTGGAATGAGCCCATTCGATCAGGGTGGCCTGAATCTCCTGGGGCGTCAGGCCTCGCGTGGCTGCAAGGACGCCGAGGCTGATACTGGAGGCAAGGCTAAAGGCCATTGTGCCTAACCAATCGACAAGACATCCCATAAGAATGGCTCTAACGTTCAACTTCCGCAAGGGTGACCCTCCGTTCACGGATCTTCAGATTCTTTTGTTCTCCCCTTCTTGATGAAGGGGGCTTTCGCTTGTCTTCTCACGAAGTTCAGTTAGAAGCTTGGAGTGGCGCGAGAAATACCAGACACTTGCCGAAACGAGAAAGAAAAGGCCCACCGCTACGAGGGTATAAAAAGGCAAGCTTCGATGGGACGACTCAAAAAGGCCGCTTGCCACGAGTGTAAACGGAACGGCTTCAGGAAGGATCCCCAGGGCCGTTCCAAGGAGGAAGTGGCGGTGTCGAATAGGAGAGAGGCCAAGGAGGAAGTTGATGAAGAGCCCACTGATGGGAAGCTGTCGAACCGCGAAGACCATCATGGCGGCCGAATGGCCCCTCAGATGATCTTTGAATCGAGCGATCCGTGGCCAACGGCGAAGGACAAAACCCTGACCGCCCCAACGGACGAAGAGAAACAAAGCATAATATCCCGCCAGCGTGGCCGCTTGGGTCCACAGAAGACCGTACCAGAAACCGAAGGCCAGGCCGCCAATGGGGCAGAAGAGAAGCCGCGGCATACCCGCTGCCACCAAAGCGAAAACGAATCCCATCCAGACAACGGGGCCCATCCATCCCAGGGAGAGAAGCCAACCTTTGACGCCCTCCATATTACGAAGGGAGTCTCGAAGCGGGGTGAAGTAGACCAGCCCTAAGGCAGTGGCGAGCCCGAGAAGCATGATCAGAGGCTTCCACGAAAAAAGGCCCGTCCCAGACTTTGTGATCGAAAGAGGCGTTGAACTCATCGAGCCAAGTCAACCTGAAAAAATGGGATAAAAGGCGTTCTAACCTTTCACTCTAACCCAAATCGCTTCATTTATCCAGAGACAAAGAAGAACTCGATGAACCCGCGCGATTGCATCACGAAACCCCGGAGAGGACGCCTCAGAGGCCTTTCAAGGGGGTTTTGTTCACACGTGAGCGGGTATCCGAGACTCCACCGAGAGTGAAGTCCAGCAGAGGTAAGGGAACTTGGTACGGAACCTCCTTAAGATGCCGCTCCAAAAGCCCTCTCCAGCGCCCTATTCTTAGGTGCCGTGATCCGGGTTTGGCGTAAGCTTCTTGGTCGGTCGAGGAGCGGTTGCGCCAGCGAGAAAAGTCCCGAGAGACCGAATGGTGCTCGAAATCGATTTTCCGCTTCGGCCTCTCGCTTTAGACGGTTCCGTGACGAGGCAATCGATGGAAGCCCCGGCCTCGCCGGAACTGAGAACGACGAAGGGTCGATGCCTTAAAAAGTATACGAGGCTCCGACGATGAAGTTTCGCTCGGGTGACGGGTAAAAAGACTGGTTTCCCATAAACCCCACAACGCCGTATTCCGAGTACTTGCGGTTAAAGAGGTTGTTGACGCCTGCAAAGGCCCTGAGCCCCTTCCAGAGATAGGAAAGCCTGAGGTCAAGGGTGCAGTAGGGATCGAGGCGATCGAAGCGGTTTCGAAAGTCGCTGATAAGATAACGGGATCCTACGAGATTCGCCTTTGCGTTGAGAAGAAAGCCCTTCCCGAGATCGACGTCCGAACCGATCGAACCTTTATGTCTCGGAACGGCGGGGATATCGTTTCCAGAGAAAGGGTGTTCCCGAAGAAGGGGCTGGATGTAGGCGTAATTTCCCCAAAGGGTGATCCAGGAGAGGGGCTTCACTTTCAAGCCTGCCTCCACGCCCCTGCGTCGTGTTTTGGAGATGTTTTCGTTGCTGAAGGTCTCCGGATTGTAAAAAATCTCATCCCGAAGGTCGGCCCAAAAAAGCGTGAGGTTGCCTTCGATCGCATCATGAAATGCGTGGCGCACACCGGCCTCGTAATGATAGCCCACCTGGGGTTTCATCGTGGGATTCACCTGAAACGTAGGGAAGAACTGGAGGAGTTCATCGGATACGGGAAACCGAAAGCTTCGCTTGAAACTGAGAAAGGCAGACGATTTCTTGGCAAAAAGGTAGTCCAAACCGGCTTGGAAAGCGGGCTCGTGATCCCTTGTCTTGTCTTCCGCCCTTGGGACTTCTTGAAGAAGATCGTAGCTCGCCCATTCGCTCCGATAGCCAAGGGAGAGGATTAGATTCTCGAGAAGAGAAAACTCGTCGAGGGCATAAAGGCCCACGGATTTCTTGGTCACCTCGACCCGGTTATACGAGGCAAACCCCGGGATCACAAATTCGGAGTCGACGCGGGAATCGGATCGGTAGAGGTCCAACCCCAGGGTCAGTTTGTTGGCCCGGCCAAAGAGGTTGCTCTCGAGAATCGATCGAGGCGTGAAGCTCCAGGTTCGAAGGTTTCGTCGGTCGCTGAAGTTGAAAGAAACGAAAGCATCGGAAACATCTCGGTTACGATAGGAAAGCTCTGCATCGAGACGCCACCCATCGGAAAGTTTGGCCTTGATTCCGAGAGAGGCGTATCCGTCCTTCGTTTCGGCCTGATCGTCCGGTCGAAGCGTTGCGTCTCTGCCGAAACGGATCATATCGAGCTTCGTGAGCCCGCCAGGCAGTCCTGCGTCGTCCTGATGGAGATTCGCAGAGAAGTCGAGGGAGACGACCTCGCTGAGATCATACACAAGCTTTCCTCCCACATCCTTGGCCCTAAGGAATCCGTTGTCCCGATAGCCGTGGGTCGCATCGTAACTGGCGCTGAGCATGGCAGAAAGACCTCCCCACTTGCCGCCGACCGAGGCTTTCTCTTTGTTGTATCCGTAGCTTCCCGCTTCGACCCCGACCTGGGCCGAGAAGGTCTTTTCGGGACGCTTCGTGATGATGTTGACGACCCCTCCCACTGCATTGTCGCCGTAGAGGACGCTTCCCGCGCCACGCACGATTTCAATCCGTTCCACCTGATCGAGGGGGATTTGGGTCCAATCCACACCGCTAAGGTCGATTTCGTTGACCCTCCGTCCATCTACAAGGACCAGGGTGTTTTGAGCGGCGGTCTCACCAAAGCCTCGGATGTCGACGGAGACCGACTTCCCTGTACCGAGAAGATCGCGAACCACGACACCCACCTCGTCCCGAAGCAGATCCACCGTGGTTCGGGCGCTGGAACGTTCGATTTCTTCCCGGGTGATTACGGTTGCGTTTGCAGGGACCTTGCGGATTTCTTCGGGATCACGAGTGGCCGTGACCACGACTTCTTCGAAGGTGGTCTGATCGGCCTCCTTTTCGGCGAAGGTCTGAAGGGGGATGGAAAGGGTGGTAACCAAGAGACAACCAACGAGCAACAGAAAACGTTTCATCGAAACCTCCCCGGCCCGCAAGGGCCTCCATGTCGAGCCGGCCCGGTTAGCCCACTGGGAAGCCGGGCGCGGTAAGGGGAAGGGTCCAAAAAAAATCCCCAGCCTTCGCTCGGAAGACCGGGGATTTTACCCGCATGCACCCTTCACAGTCTTATCCTCGAAGACCTTCCGTGAAGCGCACCCAGGCAGGTTTTCTGACTTCCCCCCCCTTGAGCAGCCTTCCCATTCCGCCCCAAGCGGACCAGTGGCTCAAAAATCGCTCAACGGGTTTTCCCTTCTTTTTAGGGAAAGGGTCACAGCGGCGGGTCCGTTCCCGAATAGTCTCACGAGAGACGCACGGGATTCCCTTCACCTGGATGCCACCGATTGAGACAACAGTTCCATAACAGATGGATCGCCGTTCTGTCAAGAGGCCGAACACAAACCCCGAACCTCGCAATAAATCTTGCTCCCGGGCCCGGGGTAGGGCGTCAGGGAGGGGTTGGGGCCCAGAGCATTTTTCGAAGCCTCTGAGGTATGGCGGCACGATTTGCCTCAGCCTTGACAATTCAGCCTTTTCTGAGTAGCATGATGCTGACCTGTTCTTGAAGGCTGTTCCAGATTGAAAGCGATGAGACCTCCCGTGGGAAGTCAAGGAGACGATATGATCGGCCACATCTCACTCGCCTACTATCGGGTCACGTTCGTTCCAGAGGATATCATCCTGATGCCCCGTTTGAATAAGGGCAACGTGCTTCGGGGTGCCTTTGGTTCGTCGCTGAGGAGGTTGATCTGTGCCCTTCCATCAAGCGGGCAGACTGTGGAGTGTGGCCATTGTTCGTTACGGGAAGGTTGTCCCTACAGTCTGATCTTCAACCCGGTAGGCCTGAACCCCGCGAAGCGGCTTCGGACACCGCCAAGAGGTTATGTGATCAAGCCCCCTCTTGAGGAAGAGACCCGCTACCAACATGACCGTCCCCTGCGGTTTGGGATGGTCCTCATTGGCGATCGGGTCCGCTTCCTCCCCTATCTGATCGTCACGCTTCAGGAGTTGGGAAGATGGGGGATAGGGCTCAACCGGGGACGCTTCACCCTGGGCCGCTTGGAGGCTTTAAGGGAGAGGGATTTTGAACCCATCTACGATCCCTCGACCCATACGGTCTTAAACGTAGAGGCCTTTATCCGCGGCGATCAGATCCTCGAGAGGGCCAAGGATTTCGACGAACACGAGGTGACGATTCACTTTCTCACGCCGACAAGGATCAAGTACAATCCGACCGGAGAAAGGGACCGAAGCGATGTGGTCCGGGTGCCTGAATTTCATCATCTCCTTCGACGGCTGCGAGATCGTATCAGCGCTCTCTCTTCGACTTATTGCGGCAAGCCCCTTGAGATCGATTTCCAAGGCATTGCCGAAAGGGCAAGGACTGTGAAAACGAGAAGGGTGACCCTCCGATGGGTGGAACGGACACGGAAATCGATCCACGATCAGAGCGGATTTGTGGGAAGGATCACCTACGGAGGATCGATCCGAGAATTTCTTCCGCTGCTCCTCTTGGGCGAATACGTTCACCTGGGCGAAGATGCGGTCTTTGGCCACGGCTGGTACGAGATTGAGGGGAAGAAGGATGGGAAGGGGACGTGAATGAGATGGGCGCTTTTTCCGAACTTTTTTGGAATTCGTCTCATATGCCCGGAGGCCAGCCCCGAACCATGAAAACCCTCGCGCTCCAATTCCGGCACCTCCAGGAGCTCCGGCAGGGGCGGTTCCTCGTAGGGGCACCCCTGTGTGGTTGCCCGTGGTTCCGGTAGGGCGGTTGTTTGTAGGGGCAACCCTGAGTGGTTGCCCGTTGCTCCGGAGGGCGGTTCCTCGTAGGGGCAACCCTGTGTGGTTGCCCGTGGCCGGCTGGATAACGGAGGTGTTTCTTGACCGAAAGCGACCGAAACGATGAGGTGTCATTTCTACCCTCTGACCTTCAGGTTGAGCTTGAGCGGGTGAAAAAGGAGCTTTTGGAGCGTTTCGGCCCCAATCTGACCTCGTTGATCCTCCATGGTTCCTGGGTAAAGGGGACTGCCCGGGAAGATTCCGATATCGACCTGGTGGCGGTCTTCAGAGAATTGGACGGGGAGATACGAAAGGCCCTCTTCGACATCGAGATGAGGGAGGCCGAAAGAAGGATAACGATCGTGCCGGCTACCGAAAACGAGTTTTCAAAGGAGACGATCCCTCTTTTTACTGCGGTGAAAAGGGAAGGGAAAATCCTCTATGGAAGGGTGGATCTTTCACTCAACCCGGAGCCCGCGCCTCAGAAATATCGAGACTTTTTCGAGAGGTCCCGAGAATTCGAATCTGAAAAGGTTCGTGTTGCAGAAGACCTCGTGGAGCACGAGCTCGTTTCAGGAGCGATCGAACTCTGCTACGTCGCCTCCAAACATACGATTCAAGCCGCCCTGGCCATGAAAGGAGAAGGGTATTCGAGCAAAGTAGCCGTCCTTCTCCCTCTGGCTGAGACCTATTGGGGAAAGGAGGTGACCGACCCCTTCAAGGCCCTCTTTGCCCTTTATGTCAGGGCCACGTACGGGATGGAATTCCCCTCCGTCGACGAGGCCCGAAACGCTATCTCCTGGGCGAAAAAGGTGCTCGGCCTTTACCGCCTTGATCAGGAGCCATCCCCTCGATGAGAGAGCATAGAAATCAGGCCGAAGACCGCCGAGGGAAGGCAACCGGGTACGCCGATTCCGTTGCTGCGGACGCTTTCTTTCTGGCACTGATTTTGCTTCCTAAATCTTCGACCTCTACAGTTATGATTAATAAAGACAGACCTCTTTCGAGAGGTCAAAATCGTCGATTGGATGTCATCTTCCAAATGGACCGATTCAGCCGGGGACCGAGGGATTCCGGCCACAGCGTAAATCAGCAGTCCTTGTTAATCCGAGGAGGAGGGGATGGCGGGAAAGCTTGCCTACGAAAGATTTCACTGGTTTCACGGACAGATCAAGGCGGGCCTTTATCCAAATGCACGGCAACTGGCCGAGCGTTTCGAGATCTCTCCCAAGCAGGCCCAAAGGGACATTGAGTTCATCCGTGACCGGATCAACGCGCCTTTGTGCTACGATCCCTTGAAAAAAGGTTATTACTACGAAAAGAGCGGCTACGAGCTCCCCCCCGTCTGGTTCAAAGAAGAGGAATTGATAGCCCTCTCCATCGCTTTGAGGCTGGCCGCGACCCTCCCTGATCGGGCCTTCAAGAACTCTCTTTACAATCTCCTTGAAAGGTTTGCCTCCTTTCGCTACCTGGGCTCCTCTCCGGTTCTCGATGAGATCCGGGAGAAGGTCTCTGTTAAAAACATCGAATATGCCCGTGTCGAGGAGACCGTTTTTCACCAAGTCGTAGATGCCCTTTTTCGGAACCAGGCGATCAAGCTCTCTTACCATTCTCCGTTCAAACACGAGACCACGGAGAGGGTGGTCCAGCCCCTCCACCTGCTGTGCTACATGGGGACGTGGCATCTCATTGCCTTCTGCAGCCTCAAAGGAGAAATTCGCGACTTTGTTCTCTCGAGGGTGAAAGCGATGGAGGTGATGGCCGAGGCAATTCCGCTGCCTCGAGGTCTCCCTTCCGTTCGGCAATACCTCCGGCGAAACTTTGGAGTGATCGCAGGAGCGAAGTCCACGGAGGTCTGCCTGCAGTTTTCTCCCGAAGTGGCCGATTGGATCGCCGAGCAGATCTGGCACAAGGGTCAGAAGCTCAGTCGCAATGAGGACGGGACGCTCTGTCTTCGGTTTCCCGTGGCCGATTTTTTTGAGGTCCGAAGGGAGATTCTTCGCTTCGGATCGAGCGTCGAAGTGCTCTCCCCAGCCGTTCTTCGGCAGGAGATCAAGAAAGAAATCCAGAAGATGGCCCGACTTTACCGCTGACCGTGCAAGGGTGTAGGACATCTTTTGGGGGAGAGGCTGTGTTATGATGCTTAACATCACGACCAGGATGGTGACGTGGTCGATTTACTGTGGGCTACGGGTGCACGGGTGAGAGCCGGCTCGGCTGGCGGTGGCGGAGGAGCATAAAGTAATGGATCCGCCAACCTTCCAGGCCATGCATTGTTCGTTATCCCGGCAGG
>Ga0078972_1017936_pt1 | contig 9989 bp, 7 predicted proteins | sample YelNatPaOPGAMG01_FD_67568 | JGI IMG/M metagenome (GOLD analysis project Ga0078972, IMG submission 67568) | Hot spring thermophilic microbial communities from Obsidian Pool, Yellowstone National Park, USA - OP-RAMG-01 (SPADES assembly) (version 2) | ecosystem: Environmental > Aquatic > Thermal...
CCCCGGTCTGCACCAGCCGCCGCACCCGACGCAAGCAGGTCGGCGCGGTCAGGTGGGCACGTTGCGCCAGCTCCTGGTTGCTCAGCGCACAGTCTTGCTGCAGCAGATCGAGCAGGCGGCGATCGGCGTCGTCGAGGACGGTAGCGGGGTGGGTGGGCATGAGTTTGACGCTCGATGGCCGCCTGCAGCGCTCCACCCCTGGTCACGGGGGAGCACGGCGACAGCCCTTGCGAATCGCGGAGAAAAAGCAATATTCCTTCAATAGATCGTTGGATTCGAGAGAATATTTCATCGCGCACCACTGATGAAATTTTTATTCATTTTCCGCCAACGATTACAGCCCTTTTTCATGATGCTCTTTTTATCATCGCTGCAGCTCAACTCGACGGAGATTTGACCATGTGTGGCATCGTCGGCGCCGTGGCGCAACGCAACATCGTCCCCGTGCTGATCGAAGGGCTGCGGCGGCTGGAGTATCGTGGCTACGACTCCTGCGGCATCGCGGTGTACGCCGACGGCGCACTGCGCCGCGCGCGCAGCGTGGCGCGGGTGGCCGAACTCGACGCGCAAACGCACGAACTGCAGGCGTTCACCGGCATCGCCCACACCCGCTGGGCGACGCACGGTGCACCGACCACGGTCAACGCGCACCCGCATTTCTCCGGCGGGCCGAACAACGCCGCGGACTCGGCGCACATCGCCGTCGTGCACAACGGCATCATCGAAAACTACGAGGCGCTGCGCGCCATGCTGCAGTCCGACGGCTACCGCTTCGAAACGCAGACCGACACCGAGGTCATCGCCCACCTGATCGACCATCTCTACGCCGGCGATCTGTTCGAGGCGGTGCAGGCGGCGAGCAAACATTTGCACGGAGCCTACGCCATCGCCGCGTTCAGCCGGGAAGAGCCGCACCGCATCGTCGGCGCGCGCGACGGTTCGCCGCTGGTCGTCGGCCTGGGCAACGGCGAAAACTTCCTCGCCTCCGACGCGCTGGCGCTGGCCGGAGCGACCGACCGCTTCATCTTCCTCGAAGACGGCGACGTCGCCGACCTGCAGATCGGCCAGGTGTGGATCGTCGACCGCGACGGCAAGACCGTGGAGCGCCCGGTGCGCACCATCACCGCGTTCAGCGCCGCGGTCGAGCTCGGGCCCTACCGCCATTTCATGCAAAAAGAAATTTTCGAGCAGCCGCGCGCCATCGCCGACACGCTCGAAGGCGTCAAGGCCATCACCCCGGCGCTGTTCGGCACGCAGGGGCTGGCGGTGTTTCCGACGATCAGCAGCGTGCGCATCCTCGCCTGCGGCACGAGCTACTACGCCGGCATGACGGCCAAATACTGGATCGAAGCCATCGCCCGCGTGCCAGTGGAGGTGGAAGTGGCCAGCGAATACCGCTACCGCGAATCGGTACCCGACCCGAACGCGCTGGTGGTGGTGGTGTCGCAGTCGGGCGAAACCGCCGACACCTTGGCAGCGCTCAAACACGCCAAACAACTCGGTCACAGCCACACCCTGGGCGTGGTCAACGTCGCCACCAGCGCCATGGTGCGCGAAACCGCGATGCAGTTCTTCACCCGCGCCGGAGTGGAAATCGGCGTGGCCTCGACCAAGGCGTTCACCACGCAACTCGTCGCGCTGTACCTGCTCGCCGGTGCGCTGGCGCGCGCCAAGGGCAGGCTGAGCGACACGCGCGAAGCCGCGATGCTCAGCGCGTTGCGCCATCTGCCTGCGGCCGTGGGCAGCGTGCTTGCGCTGGAGCCGCAAATCATCGCCTGGGCCGAGCAGTTCGCCCGCCGCGACAACGCGCTGTTCCTCGGCCGCGGCATGCACTATCCGATTGCGCTCGAAGGCGCGCTCAAGCTCAAGGAAATCAGCTACATCCACGCCGAAGCCTACCCCGCGGGCGAACTCAAACACGGCCCGCTGGCGCTGGTGACCGCAGCCATGCCGGTGGTTGCGGTGGCGCCGCACGACGCGCTGCTCGACAAGCTCAAGAGCAATCTGCAGGAAGTGCGTGCCCGCGGCGGCGAGCTCTACGTGTTCGCCGACGCCGACGGCCAGATCGAGTCCAGCGCCGGCGTGCACCTCATCCGCCTGCCCGAACACTACGGCGACCTGTCGCCCATCCTGCACGTGGTGCCGCTGCAACTGCTGGCCTACCACACGGCAACCGCACGCGGCACCGATGTGGACAAACCACGCAACCTGGCCAAGAGCGTGACGGTGGAGTGAGCCGCGGCTTCATCCCCGGCTGGTTCAGCGTCCGCCGGCCCTGGGCGCGGCGTGACCGCTGACCGCCGCGCCGTCGTGCGGCCGCAACCGGGCGAAAGCCGGCAGCGCCAGCAGCGGCAGCACCGCCAGCAACAAAAAAGCGGTGTGAAAAGTCAGTAGCGACGGCTTCAACGACTGCGGCGCGAACAGCCCCAGCCAGGTCGCGGCAAGCGACACGCCCAGACTCACCGTGAGCTGCTGCAGCAGCCCGCCCAGGCTGGTTGCGCGGCTCAGTCGCGGCGCGGGTACGTCGGCGTAAGCCAGAGTGTTGGACGTCATGAACTGAATGGAGCGCACGAGGCCGTAGACCACGATGGCAGCGGCAATCCCCGCCATCGCGGTGTGCCGCCCGATCGAGGCGAAGCTCGCCAGCGAAACCGAGCAGGCGACTGCGCTGCCCAGCAGCAACAGGCGAAACCCCAACCAGCGCAGCGCCCAGCCGACGCCGACTCGAACCAGCGGCGACGCTGCGGCCGACAACAAGGTGAGGGCACCAGATTGCACCGGGCTCATGCCCAAGCCGAGTTGCAGCATCAACGGCAGCAGGTAGACCGGGCCGTTCATGGCGATGCGGCACAGCCCGCCGGCCAGAGTGGCAATGCCGAATCCGCGCTCGCGCAACAGCGTCAGATCGACGGCGGGATCCGCCCGGCGTTTGCTGTGGCCAACGAATAGGAGCAGCAGCGCGGCAGCGCCAGCGACCATCGGCACCAACGCCGCAGCAGGCCAGCGGGAAGCCACCTCCAGGCTGAACTGCAGCAGGCCCACCGCCATGCCGAACAACACGAAACCGAGCAGATCGAACGCGGGCGGCGTCGCTGCGGGCTCGGTTTGGAGCCAGCGCACAGCCAACCCGATGCCGATCAAACCCAGCGGCAGGTTGACGAAAAAAATCCATCGCCACGACAGTGCCGTGGCGAGGTAGCCGCCGAGCAGGGGCCCGACGAGCGGGCCGATGATCGCCGGCAACGTGGCGTAGGTCATCGCCCGCACCAATTGCGCGCGTGCAAAGCTGCGCAACAGGATCAGCCGACCGACCGGAGTCATCATCGCACCGCCCAGCCCCTGGAGCACGCGCATGGCAACGAGCAGGGAAAAGCTCTCGGCCATACCGCATAGCGCCGAGGCGACGGTGAATAACCCGAGCGCCGCGATGAACACGCGGCGCGCACCGAAACGGTCGGCGAACCAGCCGCTGAGCGGTATGAAGACCGCCAGCGTCAGCACATAAGCGCTGACCGCCAGGCTCATCTGCACCACGCCGACCTGCAACGACTGCGCCATGGCAGGAATGGCAGTGGTGACGATGGTAGCGTCGATCTGCTCGAGCAAAAACGCGAAGGCCACGACCACGGCGACCCACGGCGGCGATAGTTGCCGCGGGGTCTGCTCCGAGGTGGCAGTGGGCAGGCTCACGCCGCACATTGTCCGCGCCGCAGCGGTGCGCGTACAAACTTGACAGTGCATTGACAGGCCTTGGCGTATCGGCACGAAGCAGGCAGTGCGCCCTTTCTCCAGAGGCGAACCAGGCGCTGGCCTGGCACAACGCGGGGATGACGCGCGCGCAGCAGGACACGCTCAGCGAAAGCCAACGGCAACAGTTGCTCCACCCCAACGCCGCGATGCACAGCGAGCGCGGTCTGTGGTGCCAAGCGCATCAGGCGGATCACGCCAACCGCCCGACTTATTTGCGGCTCGTGCGCGAATATCGTCAAACCCGCGCACGATGAAGGCAGATAGTGCGGCCCAATTGCAAAACCGTAGCAAAACCGCAGCAAAACCGTGCGGTATCAATTCTGGACTGTGGTGCTGACGAACATCCCACCTGCGGCAACGCGCGTGGCAGACGCAGCGTGCGAGCGGCAGGCTGATCCGTCGCGCCCCAGCGGATGACACGGCAGCGCGCGGCGCTGCGCGGCCGTCGGCTCCCCCCTAGAATTGGCGCAGCGCAGCACGACTGCTTGCTTTTTCCCGACTGCACGACCGCCGACTCCATGAGCGCCGACACTCCCCTTTCCCCCCCCGATCTATCGCACATCGCCCCGCGCGAACAGGCGGAAATCCTCGCCCAGGCCCTGCCATACATCCGCAAATTCCACGGCAAGACTCTGGTCATCAAATACGGCGGCAACGCCATGACCGACCCTGAACTGCAACAGGATTTCGCCGAAGACGTCGTGCTGCTCAAACTCGTCGGCATGAACCCGGTGGTGGTGCACGGCGGCGGTCCGCAGATCGACGAGGCGCTGGGGCGCATCGGCAAAAAAGGCACGTTCATCCAGGGCATGCGCGTGACCGACGCGGAAACCATGGAAGTCGTCGAGTGGGTGCTGGCCGGTCAGGTGCAGCAGGACATCGTCGGCCTGATCAACCATGCCGGCGGCAAGGCGGTGGGGCTGACCGGACGCGACGGCGGGCTGATCCGCGCGCGCAAGCTGCGCATGCGCGACCGCGACAACCCCGAGACCGAGATCGACGTCGGCCAGGTGGGCGAAGTCGCCGCCATCGACCCCTCGGTGGTCAAGGCGTTGCAGGACGACCAGTTCATCCCCGTGATTTCGCCCATTGGCTTCGGCGAGGACAACGCCGCGTTCAACATCAACGCCGACGTCGTCGCCGGCAAGCTCGCCGAAGTGCTGCGCGCGGAAAAGCTGCTGCTGCTGACCAATACCCCCGGCGTGCTGAACAAAAAGGGCGAATTGCTCACCGACTTGACCGCCAGCGAAATCGACGCCATGTTTGCCGACGGCACGATTTCCGGCGGCATGCTGCCCAAAATCTCCTCAGCGTTGGATGCCGCCAAATCGGGAGTCAACACCGTGCACATCGTCGATGGCCGCATCCCCCACGCCATCCTGCTCGAAGTGCTGACCGAACAGGCGTTCGGCACCATGATCCGCTCGCATTGATACCTGTCAGGTCCCGGATGATTCTTCACTGTTTTTGAGAAGAGATCCGGATGGGATGTTTGCCACCGTTTGAGGGCCTGAACCGGGGGTTCGTGCTTCAAGGCTTTTTGCGGCAGGTGTTCGTTGTACAACCAGACGTAGCGATGCAGAGTCTTTTCCAAGTCCTCCGCGCTGTTGAAGTGATGCGACCTGAGCACCTGTTCGAGCCGTCCGTTGAAGCGCTCGACCATGCCATTGGTCTTGGGCGTTCTGGGCTTGGTCAGTCGGTGCTCGATGCCCAGAGCGCTGCACAGCGCCTCGAACGCGTGCTGCCCGCTGGCGTCTTTGGTGCGCTTGCCAAACAATCGGTCGGTGAACTCTTTGCCATTGTCCGTCAGCAAGGTCTGAATCTTGAACGGCGCCGCCTTGGCCACCGCGTTGAGGAACGAGCGGGCTGCCGCAGCGGTTTTGTGGCTCTTGATGGCGATGAACACCCAGCGGGTGGCGCGGTCAATCGCCACAAAGACGTAGCGCCTGGCCGTCTCATCGGCCATCTGCGGCAGGTACTTCACATCCACGTGGATGTAGCCCGGCTCATAGGCTTTGAAGGGTTTGGTGCTGCTGATGACCTTCGCAGGCACCGGCAGCCTGGAGTGCCCACGACGACGCAGCAGTCTATCCAGTGCGGAGCGGCTCATCTTGGGCTCAATGAACTCTCTGACCACAGCCAGCAGATCATCGAGCGGCAGCAACAGTTGTGTGCGCAGATAGATCACCAGTTCCTCTTGCGCCGCGTTGAGCGTGGTCTGCAGCCGATGCGCCGTGTGGCTGCCGTCCTGCACGGTATCGCGCTTGCGCCACTTGCGAATGGTGTCGCGGCACACACTGAACTGGCGCGCCAGTTCATAGTCGCTGCCCGTGGCCTTCTGAATTTCTGCGCGGATCGCAGGGGTGGTCGTGGCGTTCTTGTGCAAAGCAATCAGCATGTCGAGCTCCAATCTTTGCAGTCTGCCACGAGTGCCGTGAGCACCTCACGACCAACCAGCAGCGGACGCTTGCTTTCTAGCAGATATTCATCCGGGACCTGACAGATACCCCTGTAGGCCCAGAAACCGGGAAGCCTCCCGGAGCGTCAACAGATTATCTTTCCTTCTCAAAAAAAGCCGCATTCTTTGCGGCTTTTTTTATTTCTTGCTGTCAATGATCTACAGACTTTACAAATTTAGACACATCGACCTGAATTCTCCAGTGATTTGGTCGATTGTTCTATAGCGCATTGATTATTTGGTTAATGATTTATTGATTAACTTCCATTTTTTATATATAATATGCATCATTTATAGGAGAGATCATAAAGATGACAGATAACACACAAAACCATCCTAAAATAAGTATTCGGTCCGTCAGTAAGATTTTTGGCAAACATGCCCATAAGGCCATTGAACTCCTTCAGGATGGCCTTGGGAAGGCTAGAGTTCAGTCGGAAACCGGGGTGGTTGTGGGTGTTCACGATGTCAGCTTCGATATCTATCCCGGCGAAATCTTCGTGATCATGGGTTTATCGGGAAGCGGGAAATCCACCCTGCTTCGCCTCATCAATCGCCTGCAGGACCCGACGACGGGTAGGATTCTGGTGGATGGTGAAGATGCCACGGCCATGAACACCCAAGCCTTGCGCGCGTTACGCCGCAAAAAGTTCGGGATGGTGTTCCAGAACTTCGCCCTGCTGCCCCATCGCACTGTGCTGGGCAACGTGGAATTCGGCCTGGAAATCCAGGGCCTGCCTAAAGCGCAGCGACAAGAACGCGCCATGCAGGTCATCGAGACCGTCGGCTTGAAAAGCTACGAGAACCGCTACGCCTCGGAGTTGTCTGGCGGCATGCAACAGCGCGTTGGTCTGGCACGCGCGCTAGCGGCCGACCCGGAAATCCTATTGATGGACGAGGCCTTTAGTGCACTCGATCCGCTGATCCGCAGCCAGCTTCAGGATGATCTGCTCGAGATTCAGGAGCGGCTGGGCAAGACCATCGTCTTCGTCTCGCACGATCTGGACGAAGCCATCAAAATCGGTACACGTATTGCCATTCTTCGCGATGGTCGTCTCGTCCAGATCGGCACGCCGCAGGAAATCCTGTCGGCACCCGCAGACGACTATGTCTCGGCCTTCGTCGAAGGCGCAGACCGCACCAAGGTGCTCACTGCCGAACAGATCATGCAGCCCCTGCGTGTGGCGGCCAACACCCGAGACTCGGCCCGCACCGTGCTGCGCAAGATGGAGCGCAGTGGATTCAGCGGACTCATCGTGATCGACAACGCGCGCAACCTCAAGGGCTTCATCGAACTGGCACAGGTCACGACCCAACGTGACGCCGAACGCATCAGCCTGGCTCAGGCGCGCCCGTTGCCCACGGCGACAGCCGACGCCAAGCTGTCCGATCTGATCCAGCTCGTCAACACCGAAGGTTCTCCGCTGTGCATCGTCGATGCCCGCCATCGCGTGATCGGCGTGGTGGACAAGAGCAGCCTCATCGCAGCGTTGGCCCAGGGCGATCTGGGCACCGAAGGCAGCGGCGAACCAGTGGCGCAGGCGACCGAAACGCTTACCGAACAGACTGGCGCAGAAGCACCCGCCTCTCAAAACAAAGCTTAAAGATACAGAGGTAGGCCCGCCTCGTCTCAAGCGCCCTGCAGCTTCGCGCTTGAGATGGCCAAGCGCTGTTGAGCGGTGAGGCAAAGCCTTGCCTCGAACAACTCTTGTTGTAGGAGAAAAATTTCATGTCAATTGGACAACCAATACCCCTTGGAGACTGGGTCAGCAACGGCGTTAACACCCTGACCGACCATTACGCAGCCGCCTTCGATTCCATCACCCACGCCGTCCACTTTCTCATCGCCGGACTGCAGACCGGGCTGGCCTGGATTCCCGTGCCGGTCTTCATCGCGCTGGTAGCCCTACTCGCGCTGGCAGCCATGGGATGGAAGCGCCCTGGCGGCTGGTCTCTGGCGATCTTCAGCATCCTTGGTCTGGGTCTGGTGTGGAACCTCGGATACTGGGACGACCTGATCAAGACCCTGGCGCTGGTCTTGGCTGCCGAGGTGTTGGTCATCCTCATCGGCGTGCCCACCGGCATCCTGAGCGCCAAGAGTCGCCTGCTCGAAAAGACGCTGCGGCCCGTGCTCGACATCATGCAGACCATGCCGGCCTTCGTTTACCTGGTGCCCGCAGTCATCTTCTTCGGTCTGGGGTTGGTGCCGGGGGTGATCTCGACCACCATCTTCGCATTGCCGCCCCTCATCCGCCTGACCACGCTGGGCATTCGGCAGGTTCCGCACGAACTGGTTGAAGCCACGCAGTCCTTCGGTGCCACCTGGTGGCAATTGCTGACCAAGGTTCAGATCCCCTCGGCCCTGCCCTCCATCATGGCCGGGGTGAATCAAAGCATCATGCTCGGTCTTTCGATGGTGGTCATCTCCGCGATGATCGGTGCCGGCGGCCTGGGCAATGTGGTGCTCGAAGGCATCACGCAACTCGACGTCGGCAAAGGATTTGTCGGCGGCCTGTGCGTGGTGATTCTGGCGATCATCCTCGATCGCCTGACCCAGTCTCTGGGTCGTCTCAACAAGGAGAAACACTGATGCAACGACGTCAATTCCTCTCACTCGGCGCAGTCGCTGCCGCCACGGCCGTCACGGGCATGCCTGTTCTCGCCGCCGATAAGGCCCCGATCCGCATGACCTACGTCGCCGCCTGGCCCAGCAGTAATCTCACCACCCACATCGCCGCGAGCATCATCGAGCACAAGCTGGGGTATGCCACGCATCTGATCTCGACCGATGCCGGGCCGATGTGGGCCTCAGTAGCCTCTGGCAGGGCCGACGCCATGCTCACGGCTTGGCTGCCCACCACGCATCAGGTGTATTGGGACAAATACAAGAAGGACGTGGTCGATCTGGGCGCCGTGACCGATGGCACCTGGCTGGGCCTGGCCGTGCCGACCTATGTGCCGGTGAACAGCATCGCCGAGCTCGAACCCTACCACGCCCGTTTCCAGAATCGGATCACCGGCATCGAAGCCGGTGCCGGCATCATGCTCAACACGCGTAAAGCCATCAAGGCCTACCACCTCAAGCACATGGAACTACTGACGAGTTCCACCGCCGCCATGGAGGCCCAGCTCAAGCGTGCAGTGGCCCGCAAGGACTGGATCGTGGTCACGGCCTGGAAACCCTTGGGCATCTGGGCCCAGTTCCCGCTCAAGGCGCTCGACGATCCTCAGCACGTCTATGGCGTCAGCGGCCATATCGATGCCATCGTCAACCCCAAGCTGGAAAAGAGTGCGCCCCGCGTGGTGCAGTTTCTGCGCGAGTTCAAGCTGCCGCTCGACGACATCCAGGCCATGATGGTCGAGCTCAACAGTGGCAAGAGCCTGCCGGACGTCACCGCGAAATGGATCGCCGACCATCAGGCCCAGATCGACACCTGGACACAGGCCTGATTTTTTCATGATCCGTCACGATCGGTTCCAATGCAAACCGCCGCCCCCGCGGCGGTTTTTTTATGCTGCTCGCCCATGCCTACCCTCTCGCTTCCGCCATGCCCGCAGACCCAGCGCGTCTGGCTGCTCGACCTCGACAACACCTTGCACGACGCCTCGTGGCGGGTCTTTCCGCTGATGAACGCGGAAATGACGGCGTTCATCGAACGCCACCTGGGCGTGGAGCGCGACGAGGCCAACCGCATCCGCGCGCATTTCTGGCAGCGCTATGGCGCCACGCTGCTGGGGCTGATGCACGAGCACGGCGTCGATGCCGCGCAATTCCTGCGTG